>Ga0256844_10000352_pt1 | contig 17762 bp, 15 predicted proteins | sample MusselsmetaG_FD_189100 | JGI IMG/M metagenome (GOLD analysis project Ga0256844, IMG submission 189100) | Mussel associated microbial communities from hydrothermal vent at the East Pacific Rise, Pacific Ocean - Mussels | ecosystem: Host-associated > Mollusca > Shell > Unclassified ... | reverse complement strand
AGTAAGAATACATTGTGCTTTCTGTGTTTTAGGGAAGGCAATAACTTCTCTAATGCTTGAAGCACCTGTCATAAGCATAATAAGTCTGTCAAGACCTAAAGCAAATCCACCATGTGGTGGAGCTCCAAATTTGAAGGCATCCAGTAAGAAACCAAATTTCTCTTCTGCTTCTTCGTCTGAAATTCCCATGAGTTTAAAGATCTCTTTTTGTAAATCTTCTTTATGAATACGAATAGACCCACCACCAAGCTCTGTACCGTTAAGTACAATATCATAAGCGATAGATTTTAGCTCTTCAATGTCATCATAGACAATCTTACCATTTTCATCTGTCTCAGGCATGGTAAATGCGTGGTGCATTGCTTTTACATGACCATCATCACTTTCAAACATTGGGAAGTCCATTACCCATAAGAACTCAAATGTATCTTTTGGAATAATCTCCATAAGCTCTGCAAGGTAGATTCTAAATCTTCCCATATAGTCCCAAACAAGTTTTTTGTTACCAGCACCAAAGAATACAGCATCGCCAACTTCAAGTTCACATCGGTCAATAATGGCTTGAATATCTTCATCTGTAAAGAATTTAGTTAAAGGACCTTTAAGACCATCTTCTTTCATTTGGAAGTAACCAAGACCAGAAGCACCAAACTTACGAACGTAATCTTCAAAACCTTTCATTTGACGTTTTGAGAAAATCTCGTCGCCTTTTGGAACTTTAAGGGCTTTGATTCTGTTGCCTTTAGTATCTTTTGCGATGTTAGAGAAAATCTCATTGTCACAACGTGCAAAAATGTCAATAACGTCTACCATCTTAAGGTCGTAACGCATGTCTGGTTTGTCTGAACCGTAGTTCTCCATTGCGTCCATGTATGCCATACGAGTGAACTTAGTTGGAATCTCAAAACCACACTTGTCAAAAATGTTATGAATTAGTTTTTCAGCCACACCAATAACGTCTTCTTGGTCACAAAAAGACATTTCAACATCTATCTGAGTAAACTCAGGCTGTCTGTCTGCACGTAAATCTTCATCTCTAAAACATTTAGCAATTTGGAAGTAACGGTCAAAACCACCTACCATTAATAGCTGTTTGAAAAGTTGTGGAGACTGTGGAAGTGCATAAAATTCACCACCATGAACACGAGAAGGTACAAGGTAATCTCTAGCACCTTCAGGTGTAGACTTAGTAATGATTGGTGTTTCAACTTCTAAAAAGTCCAACTCATCAAGTACATTTCTCGCAGCCATGGTTGCTTTTGAACGAAGTTTAAAAATGTCATACATTTTTTGAGTTCTAAGCTCTAAGTAACGATATTTTAATTTAATCTCTTCGTTTACTTTTTCATCGTTAAGCTCAAAAGGCATTGGAAGTGATTTGTTTTCAATGACCAAATCATCAGCAACAATTTCGATTTTACCTGTTTTAAGTTTTGCATTCTCAAGACCTTCACCTCTGGCACGAACTTTACCTGTTACAATTAAAACAAATTGGTCACGTACACCTTCTGCAAGTTTATGAGCAGCAGCATTGTCAGCAGGGTCACAAACAATCTGTACAACTTGGTCTTTGTCTCTAAGGTCAATAAATATCAACCCACCATGGTCACGGCGAGAAGAGACCCAACCAGATACGGTTACGGTTTCTCCAATAAGTGTTTCGTTTACATCAGCACAATAGTGTGTTCTCACAAGCAATTCCTCTATTTTTATATATGAATACTATATATAGTTAAAAATTTTTCGCGATTATAGCCAATAGTAGCATAGAGAGAGGTTTGAGAAGAGGGGACTCTTCTCAATTATTTGAGATAGGGTTATTTTATAATGCTATAACTCTCTAGTATCTCACTATTTTTATTGTAGATAATAACCTTCTCTTTAATTAGCTTGGTATCAATAGTAATGGTTATACTTTGCTCATCTTGATAAATCTTTGCTCCTTCAATATTGGTACTGATACCTTCCTCAATATTTTCAATTGGAATATGAAGAATAAACTTATCTTTATCTTTAAGATTAAATTGGCGTAATTTAATATCACTATCTCTAGTAGATATAGGAGTTTTTAAGGTATTTTGAGCCAAATAGATGTTGACTCTTTTCTCTTTAGGATAAAACTCATCAAGACAGAGTTTTTGACCTTTGATTGTCTCTTTCTTGAAACAGAGATGAATATTATATACTTCATTGTTCCCACCTGTTCCTTCTTTTTCACTGTTAGCATATAGTGTGTTTTCAGGAGTCATTTTAACCATGCTCTGTTGATTGCATGAGATGAACAAGAGAGGTATCGTTATGATAAATATTTTTTGCATGAGTAATTCCTTATTGGATTAGTTTGATTTTATTGAAAAAGAACAGATTTTATTTACTCTGAAGAGAGAGCAAGTTACAATTAATTTTAGCTAAAAATTGTGGAGTAATTAGATATGAAAATCTTAGTTTTAATATTTATGGTTATTTTTTATGGCTGTAGTGCAACAAAGAGTAACACATCTTTAGTGAAACCACTAAAGAGGGTAGCTTTGGTTATTGGTAATAGGGACTATAAAGTTTTAAAAAGTTTAAAAAATCCTATTAACGATGCAGTAAGCATAAAAGGTGTTTTGGAAGATTTAAATTTTAACGTCACTTTGGTTGAAAATTTACACTATAGAAATTTTGAGAAAGTATTAAAAAATTTTAAATCAAAAATAGATAATAATACAATCGTTTTTTTCTATTTTGCTGGACATGCAAATACTTTACAGCGTAACAGTTCAGAAGAGTATTTATCAATGATTGAGGAGAACAATAAATTGAACTTGGTAAGTCTATATCGACTCTATGCGATGCTCATTGAGGCAAATGCACGATACAATATAGTTGCTATAGATGCTTGTAGAAACTATCAAGAAGATGAGTCAAGTATGGAGTTGGAGCGAACACGAGGTGCAGATTGGAGAGAGGTGTTGTTTGATAATGGTTCTGTACTTAAACCAAATGTTGAGTTAGACAATAACTATAGTTCTAGTTTTCCTCCATCGACACTTATCTCTTATGCTACAATGCATAATCAAAAAGCTTATGATGCGAGTAGTAGTGACCCTAGACATAGTCCCTATAGTAAAGCACTAATAAATCATTTAGATGATGAAGAAGTACCCATTGAGGTTGTTTTTAAAAGGGTACGTAGTGAGCTAATTAGAGAGATGAATGGAAAGCAAATTAATCTTGAAGAGAGTAGTTTAGAAAAAAATGTCTGGCTACAACCTAAGCGTGGTAAAGTTTCATTAAGCACAGCATTTTAAGAGGAGAGAAGATGAAAATAGTATCTATATTTGGACTGCTGAGTACACTCCTGTTGTTTGCAGATGAAAAAATTGAGTATCTGGATGAAAATGCAGATAGAGTTTATAAAAATGAGAAGGCACTTCCCTCTAAATCCATAGGCTTTAATGCTGATTTAGGCTATACCAATTATCAGATAGATGTATTCTCTACAGAGTTAGATAGAGCCATTGACTATGATGTTTTAGAGCTTTCTCTTGGGGCATCTCTCTCTTATGGAAAATGGTTATATGGGGTAAATTTTAAATCATTAGTAAATGAGCTAAAATCAAATGTAAGGGTGAGTGAGTCTGGAAATCTATTGAATGATTATGCTCAAATTGAGAGAGAAGAACTCTCTTTTTATGCTATTTATCCTTTAAATCATGAGGTAAATTTGAATTTTGTCTTTAGACACGCTAAGCTTGAAGCTTCTGATGAGTATCTCTCTTTTGTAGATTACCATACAAATTTTACCTATCGAACAGACGGTTTAGCATTGGCACTGACCTTTAACAGAAATTTTGAGAAGCATCATCATCTTTGGTTGAGTACAGGTATTGCTTATAGTCAGGCAGATGTGCAGATTGATGAGCAGGTTAATGGTCAGTTTGACGATGCATACATAGATGACAAATCTAAAAGCATGGGTTTGAAAATTGGTGCAGGTTATAACTATGCTTTGAGTACAAACTTTACATTTAAGTTGAGTGGAGATGTCTACTCCTTTGATTTTTGTGACCTTGAAGTGCGTTCAAGGTCACAAAATAGCAGTTTGGAAAAAGCCTCTTTAGGCGAAGAGACCTATTCCCTAAGAGCTGGTTTTAGTTATCGTTTCTAGTGAAACTACTCTTCAAATTTTTTGAAGAGTTCAAGTGCTAACTCTTCACCTGTTTCAGTATAGAGTGCAGAGAGCATAAAGGTATTTAAATCAATAATTTGATTAGTGGTAATAAAGTAGCCATCTTTTATGGCAATTGGGAGATTGTCGGTAAGAACAAGGGTCTCGCCAAAAAAATCCTCTTCTACATAGTAAGGTAGAGTTTTCTCAACAAAGGGATTTGATACATTAGCAATATTAACAAACGAGATGACATTTTCAAAGTAGCTAAAGAGCTTATTGTTATCTACATTGAGTATTTTTGAAATTTCTAATTTTTTTATAGCCTCGTAGCTTAGACTCTCTTCTCCAATACTGTAGATTTCTAAATATCGAGTGTCGTAAACATAGGCACGATTGTGGTGAAAAAATGCTTTTTCATCACAGTAGTAGGAGTAAATTTCAAAAATATTTGGTTTGTCTACAGTCGAAATTAGGTCGTTAATATCTCGTGTTGTTAAAGTAAGTGTGTTATTCTCACTAGTACAGCCTGAGGTATTCCATAGATAACTTTTTCCATCATAAATATTATCAAATGAACCAAAATTAAGAGAGGTTTTTTTTACATTATTAAGCTCTTCTAAGTTAAAAATATTGGTAAACTCTGCCTCTTCATCAACTTTTGCATTGAGGAGGTCAAAAAGATAAGCATGAATAAAAAGGTTTTCTCCTACCTCACCAATGATAGTTGATTTAACATCACTCTCAAATGCTCCAAGAATGCTTGGAGAACGAAGTTTACTAATGTCCAAAACAAAAGTTTTATAGTTAAAATTGGTAAGGTAGAGACGATGCTTCTGTAAGTTGACTTTTAAAGAGGGTCGAAAGCTATTTGTCTCGCTAAAGAGTTGATTGAAGAAATTCTCTATGTTGACATCATCGTCTCCTACAAGTTCAATGTTATTCTCATACTTAGGAGCTTCTATAAAAAGTTCAGCAATATTGATTTTGTTGTTCATGTCATAGATGTAAAATGTACCGTTTTTGGCATTAAAGTAGTAGATAAATGAACCCACTTGCTGAAAGGCATCTGCATTTTCAAACTCTTTGAGTACTCGTGTGTTAAACAACGAATTTAGGTAACTGCTGTTGTTATCCATCATTTTTGTTTTAAGAGAAGTGTAATTGCTATTCTCTTTTAATGTTCGGTAGAGTGCTGTAGCATTTTCATGGTCACTATAGCCTAAAAGGTCTTTTGCATCAATGGTGAAATCGTTGTTTAAATCTTTACTAATGAGTATCTTACTGCTCTCGTTGAGTTTAGCTTCTATCTGCATGTAGTCGTTTTTTACATAGTGTGCAACGTAGTCATATAAGATTTCACTCATGGGTGTTATTTTGACCTTTTTACTACTCTGTTTTATCCAAGAACCTTTGCTAATGAGTCTAAAAATAGCCTCATTTCTTTTATGGGTATCGAGATAGAATCCTCCACTTACTTCATAAATATAGAAGCTTTCATCTTCAAGTAAATCACTTCTGAGTTGAAAAGTATTATTAATATTGGTTTGGTTGACATCTAGTAACTCTTTGCTGTTGTCGGCATTAAGTTTAATAAGTTTAACTGTGGCATTACGAAGCGTTCTAATTTCTAGTTTACCCAGCTGATTGCCCTCTACTACATGAATAAATGCAATTTGAGAGCGACTTCCAAACTCATTGGTGGCAGTTATGGTTAATGAAAAATCTTTAATCTCCTCTATATTTTCAAGTAGTAAAAGAGAGCCATCTTTGTTGAGTTGAAATTTATCTGAGCCATTACCTGTTAGTGTTAAGGAGCTGAGGGGACTGTCACCTTCTGTGTAGACAACTTTTCCAATGGTGCTTCCTATAGAGATACTATTTGAAATCTCTTCGTAAAAAGGCAAAATGGTTGGTTTTGAATCTAAGATATTTTCAACAGAGACATGGTAGCATTGACTACTCTGATTTCCAGCTCTGTCTTCAACAGTTAGGTTAAAGTCGTAGATGTTGTTTGTGTCTGCATCTTTTGGGATCTCAAAGTCACTTGGAAGTCTAAATTGAATATCTCCTACATTACTCACCACGAAGAAGTGGGCATCTTCTCCTATTAGTCGGTACTCTAATCCTTGCTCTTTTTGTGCATCTTCCACAGGTATGTTGGCAACAATGGTACTGTTCTCCTGAATGCTAATGTTCTCATCCTGTAAAATTTTAGGCTCTATAGTATCTTTTGTGACAATACAGAGGGTAGGTTCACTTTTAATCCCATTTGGGTAGGCAAGAAAAACAGAATGCTCTTCTACTCGGTCTTCTCCAAGAATCTCTCTACTAAAGGTAATTTTTCCTTTTAAAGGCATTTTAGTCTCTTGTTTAGTACCATCAATATAGATTTCAGTATCTCTTCGTCCTCTAATGCTAAGGTTGTATTCATTACTTTTTGTAAAGATGCTTGTTGTTAAAAGTGTAGGCTTTTCAATAAAAGACAAATCTTCAGATGAGCCACTTGTCACCTGAATTAAAAGCTCTGCAATATTACTTTTACCAATAGGATTGGTCGCTTGAATCTGAAAAGTATAACTATTTTTCTCTTTAAAATTGAGTGCTTTTGCAACCTTTATGCTTCCATTATTTTCAATAACAAAGGCATCAGCTCCTTCTCCACTAAGCATTTGTATGTTTGAGATGTTTTTGCTGTTGGTCATGTTTAGCAGAGCGATAGTTGAACCTATTGCCTTTGTGTCTGTAACAGTTACGTTCATGTCATTTACTTTAACAAGACCTGAATGCTCTTCAAGATGTTTTTTTACCGACTCTAGGCTAAGTGCTGTTTTTCCCCAATCGTTAATTAATTGGCTTATCTCTTCTATGTTAAGCTTTGTAATAGAGCTAATGTTTATCTCTCTACTCATTTTAGTGTCAATGTCAATTTTTTGCTCAATCGCTCCATCATTGTCAAGTGATTGCAAGAGTAGAGAGAGTTTGAGTACACGTTCATCTTCAAAATTGTCACGTGATACACCCACCAAGTCTTGTGGATAGATGCTCTGTTCATCTTTAATTTTCTCTATTATTCCTAAGACAAGAGAACCTATCTTAAATGTCACAGGAGCATGTCGGCAGAGGGCTACGCCATCTTTTCCTTGGTGGAATTGTGTTGTAAATTTTCTAATGCCACATTCATACTCTACACCGTTAACAGGTGAATCTACAAGATAGAGAGTTTTTAGGGGTAGACTCTCTTTTGTTGTACTACCTCCACCACAGCCGTATAAAAAGAGTAGAAGAGAGATCAAAAGTATATGTTTTTTCATTAATCAGCCTTTCTTTATTGTGGAACAATAGTACGTTCAATAAGCCGTTCATTAAACTCAAGGTCGAGTTTAAGCTGTTTGCTCTCCATGTCACCCAAAATCTCTTTCGCTTCATTTGGAGTGTATTGTTTGCGTGAAAAGAAGCCAAAGTTGACCATTTCATTGAGGGTATGGTTTTGGTTACTTATAATTACAAAGTGAAAGTGTTGTGAGGGTACTTGTCGGTTAGAAAAACGAATAATGGTTAAATCATCATGGTCATAAGACTCTTTAATGATGAGACTTTCATTTTTTCCTATTTTAAGATAACCTGCATTTCCCCATGGTTCATCGATGACAGAGTAGTCTTCTCCAATAATGGTCTTGACTTCCCAAATACCATGTTCGGAAGAGAGAGGGTTAGAGGGGTAGATATATCCGTACCAGACTCCTTTTAGTTTGTTAAAAAGCTTTTCATTTTTTGGAAATACTTGGTTTGAAAAGTTATTGGTATTGTTATTCGGTATAGATTTCTCTAGACAGTTGACTTTATGCTCTTTAATAAATCTGTCTAGTTCTCCTTTTTTTTGAAAACTTTTCTTAAAGATATTTCGTGGAATAAGTTCATGCTCTTCTAGTTTTTTCAGAATCTTATTTTTAAGTATTTCTTGTTCTTCTTTTTTTTTCTCATTATCTTGAAATTTTTCAATTAACTGTACAATCTCATCAGTTCCCACTATACTGTCGTCAAATATTCTTGTGGGTATGTTAAAGTGTCGCTCCAATGCTTCAATGTGTATATTGGCTATGTTACTATGTCCATTACGCATATTTGTAATCATACTGGCTGTTTTAAACCCAAAAGCACGAATAACATCTGCACCTGACATGTAGTTGCAAAGTAAAAAATCAAGTTTTTTTGCTCGGTTCATATTCTCCCCTTTCTAACTATTATATATATTATAATAAGTTTTATTTTTTTTTAATTAAATGTGATGGTAAAAAACATTATTGTATATAATGTTAAATAATCATTTTAAACTTTTACTAATATTACACCAATATTACACCAATAATTAAAACTTTATTCAAATAGTTAACATATAATTGAATTAGATAATTAAAAAGGAAACTTTATGAAAAAAACAAATATTTTAGGTCTATCACTTGTATCAATTTTAGCATTAGCTGCATGTGGAGGAGGGGGAGGAAATACGGCTTCTTCACCTTCTATTGAAACTGGCGTTGGGTACTACAAAGATGCAGCTGTTATAGGTGCTGACTATGATTGTGGTGCAAGTAAAGGGAAAACAGAAGCTGAAGGAAAATTTTTGTTTGAAAAAGGACAAAGTTGTATTTTTTCTTTAGGTGGAGTAAAATTAAGAGAAGTCCCTGCAGCTGATTTAGTAGAAGAAGAGACCATTTTTGAAGACAATCTTGCTGTAGCAAAATTTCTTCAAGCTATTGACAAAGATGGTAATCCAGAAAATGGAATTGTGTTAGATGAAGAGGTAGTTAAAGCATTAGTATCTGCACTTGAAGATGCAAATAAAACAGCAGAACTTCCAATAGGTGCTGAGTTAGATGCAGTTGTTGCACACATAGATAATGAGGTAGAAAATTTTACAGGTCGTGTACGTACGGAATTTGAAGTGCAAGAGCATTTAGATGTTACGGAAACAGACCTTAGCAAAGCACTATTTTCAGGCAAAACTTTTTATGCTTATTATTTAGATGATAATGGAAAACAGCAGATTACAGAGGTTATTGTATCGGAAGATGCTTCTAGTTGGAACTATACGGAGTTAGTGGGAGGTTCAGGTAATGGTTATGAAAATATTACATTTAAGAAAGATACTATTTCAATTGAACATGCAGGTGAACAAGAGTTAGATACTTATAGTGTAGATAAAAAAGATACTTATTTAGCTCTGAAAAAAGGTGAGAAAGAGGAGTTGAAGTTTTTTTATAAAAAAGCAGATGCTGAAGCACTACTTACTAACGAAACACGTCAAACAGAAGTGACTAAAGCACTCTTGTCAGATAAAACCTTTTATGTGGTAGGAAGTAATGATGGTTCTATTGAGTTTATGAAAAGTAGTGTAAACAAAGATGTTACTAAATTTATAACCTATAAATCTGATGGTACTATTGATGGAGAAGATGGTATTAAAATAGTTGGAAATAAAATGACTTTTACTGAAAATACTGATGGTTCATACACTTTAATTTCTCAAAAAAATGGATATGTATTTGGAGAAGATCATCATGCAGATGGAAGTTTAGATGGAATAGGTCATAGACTTTATGCTTTACAGAGTGATGCTCAGGCTTATTATGATTCGGTTAAAGGAGATGAAATACTTACAAAATTTTCAAAAGAGTGGTTAGATGGTAAAACTCTTTATTATGTACAGAATGATGATTTCGGACATAATGAGCAAATGGGTTGGAATGTTGCTAAAATGACTTTTAATAGTGATGGTTCTATGGTATGGAATGAAATAGCTACTATAGATAGTGGGGCAGTTAATACTACTTATAGAGTTAATGCGAATGGTCATCTATTTCTTCTTGCTGACCAAACAGAAGGGAATGGCGAATATAGTTTTACTAGTCAAACTAGTGACTATTTAAAAGTTTGTGAAATAAATGATAATGACTGTAATACGTATTTCTTTTTTGATAGACAAAAAGCTTTAGATTTTAAAAGTCAGCATAATAATGAAAGCTCTAAAGATATGAGTAGTTTAATTGTAGGAAAAACTATTTATCAGCATACAAAAGAAAGAAGCACAGGTGAAGTTACTATTACAGAGTTAACCTTTCAGACAGATGGTAAAATTAAACTTGTAAATGATGGATATTCGGAATTAATAACTTATAGAATTTCAGAGAATACACTATATACAACAGAAGATGGACAAGAGGAAGCTCATACACTTTTAGAACATACAGATAAGTATGTGAAGTTTAATGATGGTGGTTCAGAGACTTCAACATTTTATTTTACAAGAGCCGATGCTGAAGCAGCTCCTGTTCAAGAGATTGGGGAAGATGGTGGTAATGAAAATCAATCTATTAATAATTTAGTCTCAGGTCATGTAGATTTTAAAGATAAAGATAGTGTTCCATCAGATGCATGGGTGGGGATTACTCCATTACGTTATCAGAATAATGCTTCTGGTTGGAATAGACTTACTTGTAAGTTGGAGAATAATGGTGATTATGGAAATGAATGTTATATAGGTCATAATGAACAGGGAATGAGAAATGCATTTACAGATAGTTCGGAGAAATTTCAAATACTAGTATTTAAAAATCATGTTGAGTCTAGTCGTCATCATTGGAATTGTGGAGAAGATTTATATGCATATAAAGGTGGAAATGAAGAGCATGGAAGTTGGTCAAATATAACAGTAAGAGATATAAACTATCAAGATAGAAGTAATGAAAAGTGTGGTGAATAAGTAAACTAAGAGGTTAGACTTGAAATAGGAATAAAACTTTATCCATTAAAAAAATGAGAGACTTCTACTTTAAGCAAATATAGAAGTCTTTTATTCTCAGAAAACAAGGTATAACTATATGGCATCAATAATATTATTAACCGTGGCGTAGAAAAAATCAATATTTTTTCTAGAAGATGTAAACTACCAAAAATAGGAAGCTTCTTCTTTTTTTTTCTATTGTTTTTACTTTTTTAGGTTAATGTATAATGGCTACTACTCTCATCATGTCGTTTACCATAAACTTACCTTTCAAACGGCATACACCATTCAGTTTGACTCCAAAGAAGAGCAAGAGAAGTTAGACAGATTTCTCATTAAAATATTTGGAAAAACAGACAGTAAACAAGCGTATGGATTGACCGTAAATAGTATTTATGAGTACATGATGTTTCTGCTCCCTGCATTGGTTCTCTTGCCCATTTTGGCTTTTTTTCTTGACCTTTCAGAAGAGCTACTTGTTTTTGCACTACCTTTAACCTTTCCACTGCTTTTGAGTAAATACATACACCCAGTTTTACATGATGAACTAGAAGAGAAATCTTGGGGCTATAACAATTGGTATGTCAGGTTGATTTATAAGACGCACTATATTCATCATCTTGATGATGGTAAGAATTTTAATCTCTTATGGGGTGGAGACTGGTTGATGGGGACGTATTTGTCTATTCCCAAAGGTTCTGATTGAAAATTCCTAAAACAAATATTGTTTTTTTCTCTTCATCAATATAGAGTGGAATGGTATAGCCTTTATATATAAGTTCTCTTATAGATTCATTCACATTTTCTCTTTTTCGATACATAAAAGGATTATCAGGAGTGTTATGAAGTTTTTCTATTAACTCATCATGAAATTCTAAGGTACTATTAATGCTATCTTCTGCAATAAAATCTAATACAGTGAGTAGTTCATCATCAAAACGTGGAGTTGTATTAATTTTGAACATATCTCTCTCTTAAGCTTGATAACTTATTTAGTGAATTGGTTTCTATCTTATCATTTTGAATCTCTGAAATTCTCTTGTTAATCTCTTCATTGAGGTTATTTTTACTAGAGATTATAATATCTTCAGATATTTCATCTGTAGTACTTATTTTTTTCACAGATATAATATCTTGTGGCAAATTTTGAATGAATGCTATAAATGTATCATATAGGCTATCTGATATATCTATTTGTAGCGTATGTGTCATCAGTTTTCCTTTTGAGTCAATTTATTTATAGTAACATAAATTATATTAATTCATAGGATTATGATATTTTATGAAAACATAATTCTAATTTCCTCTCTTTACAACCAATCCCTAATCAAGAACTAGAATATAAAGGATTTATCATGTGTGCAGTAGAATATTATACCTCTATCCTAATGATTTAAAAGCAAAAGTCTATCGACTTGAAAATGGAAAATATACCATAGAGGGTGTTTTTTCTTATAAAAATACCATTAAACCTCCAAAACAAACTCCCAACGATGCTAATACAGGTAACTATGATTCTCGTACTCAAGCTCAATATGAACAGAGTTCTTTAGAATATGCACTAGACAACAACTTAACAACAACAAGTGCAACAGGTTTAGCACTTACCGAAGTTCCCATTAGTTATGCTCATGCCTTTGACGTAGCAAAAGGAAAATTGAGTGTGGGTGCAAGTATTAAGTTGATGCATGGAACGACCTATACGCAAACACTCAGTGTGGACAGTAAAGATGCAACTGATGAGGATACATTAAAAAATAATCAAAAAGACAGTAACAATGTAGGTTTAGATGTAGGTCTTCTGTTTCAACCTTCAAGTTTCTCTGACCTAACAGTTGGATTGGTCGCTAAAAACTTAAATAGTCCAAGTTTTGATACAGCAGAGGGTGGTTCAATTGATGCAGACCTACAAGTTCGTACAGGTATTCAGTATGTAATTAGAGATGACTTAGAGTTTGCAGCTGACTTAGATTTGACCAGCAATAAAACGCTTATAAATGGTTACGATAGTCAGATTATTGGTGGAGGGTTAAACTACCATCCTCTCTCTTGGTTTGCTATTCGTGGTGGAGCAATGCAAAATATGGCTAACAGTAACGATGGCTTAGTCTATACAGCAGGTCTTTCACTTGGGGTATCTAAGTTAAAACTAGATATTTCTGCACAAATGGCAAGTAAAACAGGGGAGTATGAGGGAGAAGATATACCAAAATATGCAAATGTAAATGTTGCCTTGGTTTCTACGTGGTAATATCCTTATAGTCCTTCTAAATAGGGTTAAAAATGGGGTATAACCCCATTTTTCATCTTACTTCATCTACCTAAAAATAACTCTTCAAAAAAACATGCTATACTAAATTCATTCATTATATATTATTAAAAGAAGAAAAATGATAAAAGAAAACTACATAAAAATCCCAAGAGGAAGTTTCCTTATGGGGAGTGAATATGCATTAAATGAGATGCCTGTACATGAAGTGAGCATTGACTATGACATACTTATGTCAAAATATCAAGTTACCGTTGAGGACTATATGCTCTACGCAGAAGCGACAGGTGTGGAGATGCCAAAAGAGAAACATACTCATTTGGGTGTAGATGTTCCTGTTCGTCGAGTGACTTGGTTGGATGCAGTGGCTTACTGTAAATGGATGAGTGAACGTGAGGGAAAAATAGTACGACTTCCAACCGAGGCAGAGTGGGAATATGCCTGTAGGGCAGGGTCAACAGAGAAATACTTCTTTGGTCACAATGAAAGTTTGTTGGGTGAGTATGCATGGTGTAAAGAGAACTCAGGAAAAGTAACACACAATGTAGGAACAAAAAAGCCAAACCCTTGGGGACTTTTTGACCTCTATGGAAATGTATGGGAGTGGACACTTGACCGATATGCTGAGAATTATGAAGCAACTCCAAGAGATGGAACGCATCATAAAATACAAAGTGACAAAGGCATGAGTCTGCGTGGTGGTGCTTGGAGTGCCGAAGCTACAAATTGTAGAAGTGCAAGACGCATTAATTTGGGTGCGAGTTCTCGGAACTATTTTGTAGGTTTTCGGGTTGTTATAGAGGTTTAAATGCTGTAGGGTCGGTTTACCGACCATCAATTTATAAATTATGTATATTTGTGGTCGGTGAACCGACCCTACGCGATATATCCAAAAAATTAGAGTTCTTTAATTCTATCAGCAATAATTTTTTGAATATTTTCAATACTATCTGTAGCATCAACCAATAGATAAGGAATATCTAATTTTTTCAAACTCTCTTCCATGTGGTTTTGAACCGACATGAGGTACTCTAAACCTCTAAGCTCAATACCATCAAGTGTTTTTTCAGAGGTTCGTTGTTTTAGTGTCTCCATGTTGGTAATAAAAAGTACAATGAGGTCAGGGAAATGCTCTTCAAGGGCAAACTTGTTGAGTTCTACTAAGTGGTTAAATTCAAAGTCGCCGTTGGCTAAAGCGTAACCAATGCCAGAGAGAAAACCACGGTCGGAGACAATGAGCTTCTCTTTGTTGGGTTTTACAATTTGTGCATAGTGTTCTGCTCGGTCAGCTAAAAAGAGAAGAAGCTCAGCCCTTTTTGAAGAGAGTGAGTCCTGAAGTAAAATCTCTCTGGCTTGAATACCAAAACTTGTTCCTCCTGGTTCTTTTGTTAGGAGTACATTGTCAAAAGTCTCTGCAACAAGCTCAATTTGGGTGCTTTTCCCACAAGTGTCAATGCCTTCAAAGAGAATATACATTAATTTTTTCCTTTAATATTTTTTAATATGGAAGAGGGTACAAGGTGGTCAATCTTGCCGTTGAACTTTAAAATGGCACGAACCACAGAAGAGGAGATGTAAGAGGTTTCTACACTTGGCATTAGAAAAACAGTCTCAATCTCTTTGTTGAGTGAAACATTTGCATGGTGCATTTGCATTTCGTATTCAAAGTCTGTTACTCCTCGAACACCCCGTATAATGATGTTTGTACCTTGTTCATGACAAAGGTCAACAAGCAAAGAGTGAAAGATGACAATTTTAATGTTTGGTAGATGTGCAGTAGCTTTTTCAAGCATCTCTTGACGTTCAGCAACATTAAACATGGGGCTTTTGTCGGGGTTATTGCCAATGGCAACCGTGATTTGGTCAAACATTTTAGCTGAACGCTCAATGAGGTCTAGGTGTCCAAGGGTCAAAGGGTCAAAAGTTCCAGGGTAGATTGCTTTTCTGCTCATGTTAACTCCATCTTTCATATAAATTATTATTAATTCCTAAAACATCGTACCATTTTCCAATGATAAAACGCTCCATCTCTTCAATTGTGCTAGATTCTGAGTAGTAACCCAAAACAGGTGGGGCAATTATAACATTTAGTTTTGCCAATTTTTCCATGTTTTCAAGGGCAATAGCTGAAAAGGGCATCTCTCTAGGAGCAAGAAGAAGGGTTTTATGCTCTTTCAGTGCAACAGCTGCTGCTCTTGTCACTAAATTGTCGGCGATTCCACAAGCAATTTTGGCAAGAGTGTTCATGCTACAAGGAATTACAACCGTTACATCGACTTGAAAAGAGCCTGAGGCTATGGAAGCTGCAATGTTTGAGTTTTCATGAAAAGTAACATTTTGGTTTTCAAAATGGTTTACGGTTAGAGCATTGTTGGTGGTAATGACGTGTACTTCTATCTTTTTTGGTAAATGGTCAATAAATTTTTTTCCAAGTTCAATGCCAGATGCACCTGAAATGGCTACTACTAGTTTCATGGGTTTCCTATTAATATACAATTCGTATTTTTATAAAATTAACAATAATTATAACAAAAAAATAAAAATTGAATTTGAAAATATGATAAGAAATTTTTGGGGGATTAAAAAAAGATGTGGTACCACAGGTCGGATTCGAACCGACACGCCCTAAGGCAGAAGATTTTGAGTCTACCAAGTCTACCAGTTCCATCACTGTGGCACATCCCAATTAAATTGGAATGCAATTATACAGCGATGTAACTTAAATATTTGTTAATTATGCTACTGTATCTTTTAAAGATTTACCAACTTTAAATTTCACAGCATTTCTTGCAGGAATTTGAACAGTTTTACCTGTTAAAGGAACTCTAGCTTCTCTTGCAGCTCTGTGTACTGTTGAAAAAGAACCAAAACCAATAAAACTTACTGTTTTACCATCTTTAAGTGCTCCAGTGATTGTTTCTAGTATCGCATTTAACGCCTCGTTTGTATCTTTTTTAGATAAACCTGACTTTTCTGCTACTGCATCAATAAACTCTGCTTTTTTCATTAAATCATCCTTTGTAATATATTTATAGTCAATTCTACAATTTTTTTTTTAAAATAACAAGTAATTCACAAAAAAACTGTTTAAAATAGTTGAAAACACTCTATTTTTGGGATTTTTCTCCAAAATGATGCTATAATTTTTCAAATATTTTAGGAGTTTTAGTGCATATCTTAATACTTATAGTAATTATAATTTTTTTATATGGAGCATTTTCAACCATTTTTCACTCCACAGAGATGGTTGGGAAAATAGGAAAAATTTATGGGGAAGGAAATATTAGCCTTTTTGGTTACCTTGCCTATGTTGACTTGTTGGTTTTGATTTATCCTCTATATAGGGTATATAAAAACAAAGAACTTATTAAAGATGTAGAGTTTTATGCTGGATGGCTGTTGCTATTAATCTCATTTATACTTCTTCAGACTTTAGTTGTAGACATTTATAGAACAGGTTCAATTGGCTTAAGTCTTTATGACTTTTTATACCCCTTTATAGGAAAGGCTGGAATGTGGCTTTTATGGTTGCTTTCATTTTTGACTTCAATGATTTTGATTTTAAGTGAAATTCCTGATGTCAAAAACTATATGAAAATTGCTGATAAATATATTAGGTTAGCTAAAGAGAAAACAGTGAACTTCTGGAATATATTTGTTGGAAAAATTGAAAATCCATTTTTTGACAAGATGAGTACAGAGAACATGACCACAATTGTTTCGCAAAAAAGAACACGTAGAAATGTTAATGCTCAAACGCAGACGGTGAAACAGAAAACACCTAGAAAGATTGCTCATAAGAGGAGACCTTTAAAGAAAAAAGAGGAACTAGATGACCTTCCAATGTTAGAAGAGCGTTCTTTAGAAGACATGGGTAACCTTGAACTTGACCTTGAACCTGTTGTTGATGTAGTTAAGAAACCTAAGAAGAAGAGAGAGAGTAAAGCTACAAAAACAGCTCCAGTTAAAAAAGTTGCTGCTAAAAAGATTGAAGTTCAACCTGAATTTGAACCTGAACCTTTAGACATAGATGAAATCTTTGAGCAACAAGCACCTAAAAACTTTCATGAAGAAGAAAACTTCTACACAGAAGAGTTAATTGAAGAGGAGACAGTTTCTCGTGCCAATATCTTGGATGAGCTTAAACAGAACAGTGACTTAATGGCACAAATTGAAAAAGGTGAGATTGAAGAGCCTGAAGATTTTGAACTTCCATATTTAGAATTTTTAGCCGAAGCTCCACCTGTTTCACGAAAAATTAACGAAGAGGAGATTGACCGTAAGGTGCATGAACTTCTTGACAAGTTAAGTCAGTTTAAAATTTCTGGTGAAGTCATGGACATCTACTCTGGTCCTTTGGTTACCACTTTCGAGTTTAAACCAGCTGCCAATGTTAAAGTCTCTAAGATTTTAAATTTGCAAGATGACCTTGCTATGGCATTGCGTGCAGAGACCATTCGGATTCAAGCACCAATTCCTGGGCGAGATGTAGTGGGAATTGAGATTCCAAATGAGACTTTTGACACCATTTACTTGCGTGATATTTTAGAGAGTGA
>Ga0256844_10000351_pt1 | contig 17771 bp, 16 predicted proteins | sample MusselsmetaG_FD_189100 | JGI IMG/M metagenome (GOLD analysis project Ga0256844, IMG submission 189100) | Mussel associated microbial communities from hydrothermal vent at the East Pacific Rise, Pacific Ocean - Mussels | ecosystem: Host-associated > Mollusca > Shell > Unclassified ... | reverse complement strand
GATGGTTCCTACTATTGCCAATGCAGAAACTGCTACTGACACAACGCGAAAACTTCTTCGCATATTGACCTCCTAGATATAATATTATTTATAAACAGATATTTACTATTTTTATGTGAGAGCTTTATTTCATTCTCTCATAGCTAATCTGGAAATCCAGCATATATCAAAAAACAAGATCATGCAAAATATTCTTTAAAATCAATAGTATATAAGAAGTTAAGCACGTTATAATATACTTATGAGGCTTAAGCTATGCATAGTATTGGCTTATTTTTTATGTTCTATCCGAGATAAAAGCGCCTGCATTTGTAGTAGTTGGTTTGCATCAGAACTGGGGGATTTGATTGCTTGTCGCAAGAGGGATGCCGCCGCCTTATAATTGCCCATACGGATATTTCGTTCTGCTGCTGCGCGATAAGCCGCGCCGTCGTGTCGTGTCATACGTGCGATTTGTTGTTTTACTTCAAATAATTCTAGGCTTGTTTGTTCTGATACATTGATCGCTTTTAAGGTTCGCCAAGCGTTGTCGCGTTGACCAACAGAAAGATAAGCCCGCGATAGCAAAATGGATAATGCTTCGTTGCCAAGGTAAATATTCAATAAGGGTTTTAATAGGCCAATAGTTTCTTTATAGCGTCGTTGTTTGTTGAGTAATTTTCCAATTAAAACTGCTTCGGGAATAATTCTGCTTCTGCTTCCTAATGTTTGAAGCGCAAGGCGGTCGTTATTACGTTGTGATAGTAGCAATGCTTTTGCATATTTTTTGATATTGGCAGGGATTTTATCGGGCGTTGCTTGGGTTGATCGAGATAATACCCTGACTTTCTCTCTCATATAAAGATAGCTTGATCTGTGTTTGATGCCATGAAAGGGAATGCGCTTAGCGCGCGCCTGTGTGTCGCTTACACGTTTGAGCGTTAAAGGATGGCTTTGTAAATATTCTCTGCTATTGGCGTTGTTTCCATCGCTAAATTGTTCTAGCTTAGCCAAGAATGCTGGCATGGCTTTGGGGTCAAAGCCTGCTCTTGCGAGGATTCGTAAACCTACGCGATCCGCTTCAGATTCTGCATCGCGGCTAAAGGTTAGTTGCCTGTGCGCAGAAACGGCTAGTGTTGCATTGATAATTGCTGAGCCTGCTTCGGCATTTTTAGTGCTGGCGATAATACCTGCAAGCAATGCCGCACCATTGGCAAATTTATTGCCCTCGGATTTTCTAATCATTCTAATAATATGGCGTTGTGTGATGTGGGCAATTTCGTGTGCCATTACGGCGGCTAGCTCGCTCTCGGAACTTGAACGAAGTATCAACCCTGCATTGACGACAACCACGCCGCCCATGGTGGCGAAGGCATTAACGGATGAATCACGTGCAATAACAAAATAAAAGGGCGTGCTAGATTGTGGCGCATTGGCGGTAAGTTGGTTGCCTAAAGAGCGTATCCACGTGTTTAGCTCTGGGTCTTCGATAATTCTGCCGTTGCTTCTTAGCTTTCGTAAAATAGCTAAGCCATGCTCTCGCTCTGAGGCAGAGTTAAAAGAGACGCTTGCTTGCCCTCCTAAATCAGGCAAGTTTAAATCTGGTAGCTCAAGGTTTAGATCCGCGTGAACTAGCGATGAAATAAGCAAAGAGCTTATGGCAGTAATAATAAGAGGTGCTATTTTTATCATAGTTGTTTAAAGATAATTAATTATTATAAAGCCGTACTATGACTTTTTATGAAGCACACCCCCCTACTTATGCAAGGCTGGGCGTAATCCAATACTCAGACGTTATTATCAGAGCTTAGTTCATGCACATCTGTAATCTTGTTGCTGAAAACGTGTCTTTTATAGGTTTATAGTATCAGTCGCTAATTTAATCCACAAAGTAATTAAAATAACACTGGTTAGCATAAAAGCGTATTTACGATGCTTTAACCTATTAGTAACGGTATGAATATACGCATGAAGAAGGCGGGACAAAAAATATCCCCAAGCCAGAAAAATGTAGCCCGTATCATTTAGCTCAAGTATCAATAAAAGCAAGATAGCGACATAGAATAGTAGAGGCGTTTCAAAGAGATTCTCATAGTGTTGGGTAACACGCACAAGATATTCTGGAAGCTTTGCGCCACGGTTAAGTTTAAAATACTTGGCGCTAACACCATCTTCTAATACGGCTTTGTATCTTAGTTTTAGCATCCATAAGGCGATGCCAATAGTCAGAAATACCATGCCAAAAATAGGCAGCAAGAGCATTGTTTGTGGGTTCATATTTAACCTCCAAAAACAATGAGCTTAAAGAAAGTTAAAATATGATCAACAACATATTAAAGATAGTTTTATACTGCTTTTATGCCATATTCAAAAAAACATAAAGAAGAAACTCGTAAGAAAATCCTCAATAGTGCGATTACACTTTTCTCGAGCAAGGGGTTTGATCAAGTATCTATTGATGACTTGATGAACCATGCAGGGCTAACCAGAGGTGCTTTTTATGCGCATTTTGAAAGCAAGCAATCTGTCTATGCTAAGGCGATAATTGCAGGTGCGAAAAAAAGTGCGGTAAATAATCAAAAGCCAGAAGAACTCACGAAAAGAGAGTGGACTAAAGCGCTTTTGTTTGGCTATTTAAGTGACGACCATATTGCGCAAAAAATTTCACCTTGTCCGTTAGCTTTCTTGGTAACGGATATTGCAAACAATGAGGATGAGGTGAGAAAAACGTACACACGCATGTATAAGCTCTTAAATAAGACGATTGAAGCGCAATTAGAAAAAAGCCCTGGTTCTTTAGGGCAACCAAGCCAAGAGGAAATATTTGCTACTACGGCAATGATGATAGGCGGTGTTGCGATTGGTAGGGCGATGAATGATGATGCAACAACGAGTAGCTTGCTTCAAGCGTGCCGTGAGACGGCCCTTAAACTTTTACACTTGGAAGAAGCGGTTAAGTAATAGAACTACTTCAGTATTTCTATTACTTCGCCATGTCTTAAATGGTTTGCCAAACCTTTTGGTGTGCGGCCATCACTATTATGTGCGCTTCGGCTTAGGCCTCTGTTGATTAAATAGGCGGCTGTTTTAGGGTGTCCAAATCGAGCGGCCTCGTGCAAAGCCGTCCAGTTTTTTGTTGTTTTTGCGTATAAATCTGCACGGTTGTTTAGCAATAATTTTACCATTTCAAGACGGCCTTTTGCCGCCGCTTCATGCAAGGGTGTTTCATTAAATTTATCTTTAGCATTTACGTTTGCGCCGTTAGCAATAATAACGCCTGCAAAGCCTACTTGACCTCTTGCCGCCGCCTTGTGCAATAGTGTCTCGCCAATGCTATCAGCAATATTCACATCGGCTTTGTTACTTGCAAGTAATTCAGCTATTTTTACATTTCCATTTTTTAAAACGACCTGCAGAGGAGTCCCTTTTGCACTTCCTGTATTGGCATTTGCGCCATATTCAAGTAGCTTTTCAACCGATGCAACCTGTGCCTTTGCGATTGCGGCATGCAATGGATTACCGCCTTTTCCGCTTATATTTGGGTCAGCTTTGTATTTTAAGAGTGTATATACAATATCAGTATGGCCTCTATTGATAGCCATTAATAAGGGTGTTTCACCTGAGCCGCTTGTGGCATTGGCATCAGCGCCATTTTCTAATAACAACTGCGCAAAGCTTGCATTACCTTTTGAAATAGCAAGGTGTAGTGGCGTTTGACCACCGCGTGTTTTTGCATTTACATCAGCACCATAAAGGACTAATTTACTTGCCATATCGTTATAGCCAAGGCGTAATGCGCTGTATAAAACAGGTTCGCCGTTTGCGGTAACGGTATTTGCGCCTGCGCCTTGCTTTAAGAAACGCTCTGCTTCTTTTTGTCTGGCGGCCATTAAGTTATCAGCAAAGGCTTTGCTGTTGACGGCATTTGAGTTTGGACGAGAGGGTACTCTGCGTTTTTTAAGGCGACCAAACTTAGACGGTGTTGATGACTTAGCTTCTGCACTATCGTTTGAATCCGATGCGCTATCACCCTCTGCGACTGTTTCACTTGTTGCTACGGTTGCATCTTCATCGCTAGTTGCTTTTACGCCAGCTGCCCCACAGCCAGATAAAATAACGCCAGAAAAACATAGCCCCAGTAGAATTTGTAATGATTTATTAGACATTACCTGACCCCTTTCCATGTAGAAACCCATTTGTTAATGGGTTATTTATTATTCCTTGCTCCGTATGATAGCGAATATCCTATTTTTTGTCATTCGCTATTCGATGTATTTTAACCCTGCTACTTTTGTTTTCCTAAGTTGTTAATATGAATCAATAATACTGATGAAATAATTGGAACTTATTACAACTTTTATGCACTTATGCCTGTACAATTCGCATAGAATTTTATTATTTGCACAATTAATTAGGGAATAAAAAGGTATGAAAATGTCACTTAAACCATTATATATATTAGCCATAAGTTTACTTTTGCCATTGGTAGCGTGTAATGCAAAAACTAGCTCATCATCGGTTACACCATCGACAACAGCAACTTCACCCAAAACAGTAAAAGCTGCTGACCCAGTTCCTCAGGCAGGTGGCTTCAGCAATATTGATAACGCTAAACTTGAAGAGCTTATGGCACAGGGTGTAACGCTTGTTGATATTCGTCTTAAAGAAGAATGGCAGCAAACAGGTATTGTAAAAGGCAGTAAAACAATCACCTTTTTTGATAAAATGGGGCGCATTAATCCAAACTTTGTTCCTGAATTCAGCGCGCTTATAAAAAAGGATCAACCTGTTGCACTTATTTGTCGTACTGGTAGCCGAACAAAAGCGGCAAGCCAAGCCATTGCACAGCAGTTAGGTTATAAAAACGTGCTGAATGTAACGCATGGGATAACGGGTTGGATTGCTGAAAAGCGTCCTGTTGTAAAATACTAAAATAGAAAACTAAAGCATGGATAAGGTGAATCACCTTATCCATGCTTGTGCGCTTTAATCTAACGGCACAAAATTCAAAATTGCATCCAGTTGCTCGTCTGAAAATAGCGACTCAATAATTGGGAATAATTCACGTTCTTCCATCCGTGTATGCTCTTTTAGCACGCGCGCAAATTCAGCTAAATTCTCTCTTGCGTTTTCAGGGCTAAGTTTTGGAATTAGTTGGCGGATAAACCCGTGTTCTTTTAGTAGCACCGTTGCTATGCCCACATGCTCTTTATAGTCAGAAAATATTAGCGAAAAGATAGTGCGTTCTTCGTGCTGAAAGTGCTCTTCAAGCTCGTCTTCATTGTATTTTGTTACGGTCTCAATCGCGGCTATTAAGTCAGCATCTGTTCCATTCTCTGCTATTTCAGCAATTTTTTTCGCCATCACCAATGAACCATGATGCTCACGCGATAGTTTTTGTAGTTGTTCTGCTCTTTTCATCTTTCATCCATATCCATGCAAAAGTGGGGGGGTGTAAATGGCTATAGTATAAAGGACACCCCCCCACTTTTGCATGGCTTAAATATTAATGGCTGAAAAATCTATTATTTGAGTTTCTTTTTTGCCTGCTTCTACCCAGCTATGTACGTGCTCGTTTTGTAATACTGTTTCAATATATTCACGGACAAAACCAGAAACTTTCACATCATAAATAGATAGTCGAAGAGCGATAGGAGCAAACATAGCATCCGCCCCGCTAAATTCCCCAAATAACCAAGGGCCACTCTTGCCGTAGTTTTGGTGACAATATTCCCAAATGGTAATGATACGATCAATTTCTAGTTGCACATCAGAAGGGACAGGATGGTTGGGGTAGTGTTGCTTACAATCCATGCCAAAGGAGTTTCGTAAAGCGAAAAAACCTGAGTGCATTTCAGCAGATATTGATCGCGCCAGCGCTCTTGCGCGCAAATCTTTTGGCCATCCTTGCTGGTTTAAGAACTTATCATTGGCGTATTCAATAATTGCCAGTGAATCCCAAACTTGAAAGCTTTCACCTTCGTCATAGTCAAAGAGTAATGGAACTTTGTCATTAGACAGGTATGCCTGAAGCTTTTCTTTTGTACCAGTTTCGTAGAGATAAACCATCTCTTCTTCAAATGAAATATCAAAATATTTGAGGAATAGCCACGGGCGTAAAGACCATGAAGAATAGTTTTTATTGCCGATAACTAATTTAAGGTCGTTCATCTTTCTAGCCTTTTGTAAGTATTAAATGCAAAGAGTACAAAGGGGCTAAATAAAAAGCTATTCATATTATTGGAATACGGTCTTCAATATTTCTGATGCTATGCAAAAGTGGGGGGGTGTCCTTCTTTTATTTATGATTACTAGTTAATTAACACTAGATAATATGAGCTAGTGTTAATTAGCTAGCTTTAATTGACTATTTAAATGAACCTTTTCTAGGACTATCTTTTCAGTACGGACACGATATATCGAGGTGCGTAACTAAAGACATTGTTAGAAGCATTATTTATTACATTCTAAGACTGAAGAAATAATTACTCTAATCATTGTTTTATTTTTAATCATACTTAAATAAAAGGAAATTATTATGAAACTTCAAGTATTAACAGCAACAGCTCTTTTGGCTTTATTCACAGCAACCACAGCATCAGCAGGAAAGTTAGTGGTCGATACTAGCAACTACTCAGATGGTGCAATTGCAGTTGGCGACACTATCGTTGCAGCAGGTGCTATTGGGCCAGGTGGCGCAGCAGGCTTTATTGGAGCAGCAGGTGGACGTGCAATGGCAGGATCAGTGCAAGTAAATGCAAATGTAGGTTGTGGCTGTAAAAGAAAAGTGACGGTTGTAAATGACAGTATGGGTGCAGTGGCAGTTGGTAATGCTAGTGCAGGATCTACAACAATTAATCTTTAATTGTTGCGGAGGTAAAAGGTCACTAAAACTTATCTGTGACCTTTTACCAATCTATAACGGAGTAGGAGATTATGATGAGAGTTCACACGAATGTAAAAAAGCAATCGCTAGAGATGAAAAAGGTGTTGGGTTCTTTGGTTTGTGGTCTTTTCTTTGTTTGTTCTACAAACTCAGCCTTTGCCGCTGATCGATTTTCCCCACCCGTATTAAATGCTTCTGTGGATAGCTTTAACAAGCGCTCAACTTCAAGAAGCTTCAACGTTAGCTTTATTGTTGCCAGAGTTTTAAATGAGTCTCGCTTAATTCATCGAGCAGGTGATGAAATTAGGAGTTCTACTGCTGTTTTTAGAGGGCAGGATGATGGCGCAGGCGCTATTTCTAATTCTGTTCTAATCCCCCCAGGAACAAAAGCTAATACAATAATTGTTATTAATCAAAGTGACGGAGATTCCTACGCTATTCACCGATAGACCCCAAATGTGGCGTAAACGAGACAACAAAAGACTTTGTGTATCTTTTATACAACAAATATAGTATAATGTTCCTCCGCCCGTGTTAAAAAGGAAGTGTTATCATGGTTAACTGGAGAAGAAGAATAAGTATTGTATCCATTATATCAATACTTTCATTAAGTGCTTGCTCAGGCTCACAAAAGCAAGTTGAATTTACCAAGGATTTACAATACCCCGTAGAAACAAAAACGAGAGCCACAAACTACCTAGGCTGTTTTGGTGATATGTTAACGGCCTATAGGCAAACAGGTAATGATGTAGATCCCCTCAGATTAGCTATTATTTCTGTTAAAGATGCCACCGATGTATCCACTGTTACTTATGCTAATAGTGAAATCCCCAGCGATTTTAAAGATATGGCCCTTGGCTTGGTTTCACGAATAGGTGGGCCAGTTCGCGTAGTACATGTGCCAACACCTGATGAGCTATTTGATGCCGCTCGTTATGGAAGCATCATTGGCAAAAAGCCCCCTTTCTTAGATTCTTTTAAAGTGAGCCACTACCGTGGTGATACGTTACAAATATATGGCGCACTTACGGAATATGATCGGATTATAAATACCAGACAAAGTGAAGTGGATGGCTCTGCTGAATTTGGAAAGGGAAGAGGAATATCAAACCTAGAGGTCAGCGCAAGCGGCATTACTAACGTGGCTCGTATGACTATGGATTTTAGAGTTGTTTATGCAGCAGTGGGAGATGTTGTTAATAACACGAGCTCTTCAAATACAGTGACAGTATACCAACGTGGTTATGATCGCTCATTTGGTTTAAGTGTTGATGGAAATACGATTGGGTATAGCATTTCACGCTCAGTTGTTGATGCGCGTCATAAAGCTATTCGGCTTTTAATTGAGTGGGGGCTAATTGAAACCTTAGGTCGTTATGCCTTGGTGCCTTACTGGAAATGCTTACCAAATTCTAAGAATCAAAAACTGATAGCGTTTAAAGATTTGGTTTCAAATAATAAGCTATATGATTTTCAAAACTTTAATCGCAATAAGCCTCAACCTTCTCGCCGTAAGTCAAAAACGGGCTTAATTGATATGCGAGATCAGCTGTTACTTAATTCGGTCATATCAGATTACTTAAATGCTGAATACCTAAAAAATAAAACTCGACGATTAATAAGGAGAGGAGAGAGAGATACATCATTGTTGCAGCGTAAAACCATTACAGTTCCTGACCCTACTGCAACGAAGAAAGAAAAAGGAAAAACAATAAAAAAAGTTGTAGAAACAAAGTCTCTAATAGAAGGAAAGTCTACTCTAAGAGCCAACGTATTAAAACTTTATAGAAGGGATGCTCGGTATGCAAAACTGTCTGATGCTGTACTTTTAAAACGACTTCATGGAGAGTTTGTTAAAGGGAATATATTGCATCCAAAAGATAGTTTAAATGGAGCGCATACATACTTAGCACTCTGGTTAAATGCTCCTGTGCAAAGAAATGCACGCTGGAGAAAGTAGATTATACGAAACGATATTGTGAGGCACCATTATGAAATTAGTAAATTTAATATTATTTTGGGGGCTCACTTTATTGTTATTTTTCGCTTCAGTGGCAATAGCAGATATTACAATTTCTAGTCATTCTTCAAATTCGATAATACTCACGAGTAACGAGTCAGAAAACAACAAGGGATATATTCTTGATATTATTGTAGAGGGCGTAGACCCTCGTACTATAACGCTCGAGCCACATGGCCAAATGCTTATTTTGAATGTAGATAAAAATAGGCGCGCCAATAATGCTTTATCAGGTCGTCAAAATATTACTTATACTTACTCTTTTGACGATGATGCTGATATACATAACCTACTGCGCGTAAATTCAGGGGATCGTATTCGTATATTTATACCTAAGCGCAAGTCTTAACAGCTTTCTTTATGTTTAATTGACATTAGTCATAATGATTTGCCTAATAAGAAAATTAATGCGGAAAAGTAGCTAATCTGGTCTATCCTTATAGTGAAGAGAAGTACTTTTCCTCTTTTAGGAAACAAGGAAACAAGGAAAGCACGCAGCCATATTAAAAACATCATCAATAAAATTTAAGTAAAAACGCGTGCGCAAATGCTTGGGAGAGCGCGCATGAAAATACTATTTATAGACAGCAAAGCGTTGTTTGTCAGCGGCTTAGGGTGTCTGTTGGAATCAGCTGGCCTAGAATTTGATGGATGCTATTCAAAAAATATTCAAGCAAGTTTAGGTGTCTTGTCCAGAGAGGAGGCCTCCCCAGACCTTATTCTTTTTGATATTAATTTGTATGATGCTAGAAAAGATGTTCTTGCAAAAGAAATCCGTCAACTTGCCACTTTTGCCCCTACTATTGTAATTTCAGAAGTTGAGTCATTTTCTTTTGAGAAATTTATAATTAAGGCTGGGGCTTCTGGGTTTGTTTGTAAAACAAATGACAAAGATATTTTAATTGATGCTATTAAAACAGTATTAAAAGGAGATATATACGGTGATTGTCATAAGCTCGGAGATAGTCACCCGCAATCAAAAAATGAAATAAAGGTGACTAGCCGACAGCATGAAGTATTGAACTTGCTTTCGCAGGGACTATTAAATAAACAAATTGCCAGTGAGCTCAGTATTTCAATTAATACGGTTAACGCTCACTTGCATGAAATATTTAATAAACTAAATGTGACAAATAGAACGGCAGCGGTGGAAAGCGCCCATAAAATCGGGTTGATATAGCCTTCTTAAGTATACCTGTATAAATAACCTATCCTGCTATGCAAAAGTGGGGGGGTGTACATCCATATAATACTGGCAAATGCCTTAAACCTACACTAGCCGAAAAGGCTTTTTGCAACTTGGTTTTACTTCACAGCTTTGTTGTTTTGGCGTTACGCTTGTTAAGCCTAAAGATACCCAACCTTGCATCCCATCTCGGTAGTATTTCAATTTTTCTGGCGGATAAGAGATATTCAATAGCGCTTTAATCGCTTCTGATGTTTGTCCACACCATGATCCGTTGCAAAAAAGGACCAGCGTTTTAGCATGACTAAAATCTAGCTTATCGCCCTTTGTGGATTTAGTGACTTTTATTCCAAGCTTTTTGAGCAGCAGCGCATTTATCGGCGTATCGTCATGCGTTGAAAATGATGTCCACGGTATGTGTGTGGTGCTAGGTATTGTCCCTTTATCAACCCAGTTTTTTAATCGTGAGTCTATAACCATAATTGAATTATCAGATTGAGACTTTTGTAAATAATCTAAAAGCTCTAATTCTCCGATAGTTTCTACACCGTCAGCTATGTTCATGGGTTGAACACAAAAAGGAGGGCAAGGGCGCGATGTTTTGGCGAATAAACGCTGAATCTCAGCATCGATGTTTTGATCGCGCATGATGGTAATATTTTCACCATTATGCTTAACGACTATCTGCTCAAGCTGTGGGGTGATTCGAACCACGTTTTGATCGCTATAAGGTTTTGATGATCCAGTGGATATTTTTCTTAGTAAATTTGTGAAAGTCATTAATTAAGCCCGATTATTATTGTGTGTTAGTATATTAGAATAAACTAAAGTTCATACTGTTTTTATACTTAATCAATAAGAAGTTTGGCTTGATTATGTTTATCCCAGCAAATGATCTATTTCCACAAGATCAGCATCTTCACAGCTTTTAAGTATTCTTGCCTTGTTCGCCATGTCGGCAATCGTTCTTTCCCGTGTAATTCATACTACCTGCGCGCACCATTGCGGTGCATTGTTTGGTTTATTGGCACTGAATAGGTGCTTAAAAACAATATATTTTGCTAAGGAATATCAATTACATCAATAATACTCTTAATTTATAAGCGTTTGAGGAAGAAAAATTTTAGTTGCTCCTGTATGATGCTCTGGCACATTTTTTGCTATTAAAACTATTATACGAAAGAAGTCCATTCCCCCAACCATGCGACACCTTTCTAAAACATCAAATATTTTCGATTAAAGGAGTTATAAAATGAGTGGAAGTGAATCCCGCGCACAAGCAGTTTTTCAGATAACCAATGCAGAGCCAATGTCGCTTAAAAAGCCAAAGTCGCTTGATAAAATTTGGGCAACTGATGTTTTTACATTGGTAAAAATGGAAGAAGCCTTATCTAAAAAAGCATTTAAGGCAATGAAGAAGACCGTAGAAACAGGTGAAGCACTAGACCCAGCAACGGCAGATGTAGTTGCGGCTGCAATGAAAGATTGGGCAATGTCTAAAGGTGCAAATTACTTCTCACACATTTTCTATCCAATGACAGGCGCTTCTGCTGAAAAGCACGATGGCTTCATCATTTCTGATGCTAGCGGTAAAGCGATAACAGAATTTACAGGTAGCCTGCTTATTAAAGGCGAGCCAGACGGCTCATCATTCCCTAACGGAAGCATTCGCGTAACTAACGCGGCACGTGGCTACACAGCATGGGATCCTACCAGTCCTGCATACATCATGCACAGTGACAACGGTGCTACACTCTGTATCCCATCAATCTTTATCTCTTGGACAGGTGAAGCACTTGATATGAAAGTGCCACTATTGCGCTCAAATTCAGCAATGGATACGGCGGCACAAAAAGTACTTAAATTAATGGGCGAAAAGAAAGTTGCTACATTGAATTCAAGTTGTGGTGCTGAGCAGGAATACTTCTTAGTTGATTCAAACTTTTATAATTTACGTCCTGATTTAGTTTTAGCAGGTCGTACTTTATTTGGTGCATCAGCGGCTAAAGGTCAAGAATTTGACGATCATTACTTTGGCGCAATACAGCCACGTATCCTTGCCTTTATGCAAGACACTGAAGAGCAGTTATACAAACTTGGCATTCCTGCTAAGACACGTCATAACGAAGTTGCACCGGGTCAATTTGAAATTGCGCCTTACTATGAAGCAGCAAACGTAGCAGCTGATCACCAGCAGTTATTGATGACGGTTTTCAAAAATACAGCTAAGAAACACGGTTTTGTTTGTTTAATGCATGAAAAGCCATTTGCAGGCATTAACGGTTCGGGCAAGCACGTAAACTGGTCTGTAGGTAACTCAACGCAAGGTAACTTGCTTGACCCTGGTAAAACACCGCATGACAATCTTAACTTCTTGGTATTCTGTGGCGCAGTTATTCGTGGTGTGCATTTATACGGCCCACTACTTCGTGCTGTTATCGCATCGGCAGGTAACGATCATCGTTTAGGTGCTAACGAAGCGCCACCAGCGATTCTTTCTGTATACCTTGGCTCACAAATCGAAGGCGTGTTTGACCAAATAGCCAAAGGTAAATTAGACGGTTGTGATGAAGGTGGAATCATGGATATGGGTCTTTCACAGATTCTTCCGTTCGCAAAAGATCCGGGTGATCGTAACCGTACCTCTCCATTCGCATTTACAGGCAATCGTTTCGAATTCCGTGCAGTAGGTTCTGAACAATCAGTGGCAGGTCCATTAATTGCAATGAACACCATGCTTGCTGATTCATTAAACTGGATTGCTAGCGAGTTAGAAACAGCGATTGATGGCAAGAGCAATGCAGCGATACGCGAAGGCGTTATCAAAGTGCTTAAGAAGTTGATGAAAGAGCACGGCGCGGCAGTATTTGGTGGCGACGGCTATTCTTCAGAATGGCATGAAATGGCGGTTAAAGAACGCGGCTTGAAAAACTTACCAACCACGGCTGACGCACTTCCTTACCTTAAAGATGATTCTGTTAAGGCGTTATTTGAAAGCACAGGCGTACTATCAGCAACGGAGCTTGCTAGTCGCTTTGAAGTACATGCTGAGAAATATATTCTATCAATCGAAGTAGAGGCTAAGCTAGTACAAAGCATGGCTAAAACAACGATCTACCCAGCAGCATCACGTTACTTATCTGACCTTGCACTAACAGCAGCATCAGCCAATGAAATGGGTGTTGATTTTGATAATGGTGTAGCAAAGAATGTTGCAAAAAACATCAATGGTATGATGAAGTCAGTTGGCAAGCTTGAAAAAGCAATGGCAAAAGAAGGTCACGGCTCAGAAGAAAAGCATATGCAATTCTGTGCAAATGATATTCGTGGCTTGATGGACGACGTTCGTGGATACGCAGACGCACTTGAAGCAGACGTTGCTGATGATATGTGGCCACTACCAACATACCAAGAAATGCTCTTTATAAAATAGTAACTCAGCTCACCTCTAGGATTCGCGATTTCTGCGTTGGGAAAAGATCACTTGCCTTTTGTTATAAAAAAGCCAAGCTCACTTTTTTCGCAGGAACTTACGAACCCTAGAGGCAACCTGAGCCACTATTGGCTTAGAGTAAAAAAGACCGCTTCGGCGGTCTTTTTTTATGGGTTTTATTAAGGACACCCCCCCACTTTTGCAAGGCAGTATAAGTTAGCCTTGATCGCCCTGCTTAGTTTCAACTTGATGTGATACGCTTTGAATATCACAAGGGCCTTTAAATTCTTCGGGGATATTATCTGGGCATTGTCCGCATTGGGTATTTCCGGGTACGGCAAAGTCTATTTTCTTTGGGTAGGGTAAATCCATGCTGTTCATGATTTTCACGAACTCTTCTTCACTTTTATTATTGCCTAGTCGAGGGTTGCGTAGCTTCTCTTGACCGATTGTTGTGATCTGCCTGCCTTCATAATCGTGTCCGGGGTAAACTAATGTCTCGTCAGGTAGGAAGAATAGTTTGTTGTGAATGCTGTCATATAGCGCGCTGGGGTCGCCTGATTGAAAATCCGTTCGTCCACAGGCTTCGATCAATAAGGCATCGCCTGAAAAAAGCATTGTATGCGTATTGCTGTTGATAAGATAAGCATGATGTTTATCAGTATGCCCGGGCGTAAATAGTGGCTCAAACTGAAGGTTACCTACTTGGAATATTTTGCCTTCTTCTACGCCTAAATCGGCACAGCTTAATTGCTCCATACTGGCAACAACAATCTGGGTGGATGCTAAGGCTTTCATTTTCAACGCGCCCGTGAGATGGTCAGCATGAACGTGTGTTTCTAGCGTGTAGGTCGGTTTTAAACCTAAGCTATGAATAACGTCTAAATCGCGTTCTACCGTATCAATTACGGGGTCGATTAAAACGCTTTCCCCTGTTTCTTCACAACCTACTAAGTAGGTGTAGGTGCAAGATTCTGGCTCAAATAATTGTCTAAAAATCATAAAGTAACTCTCCTATGCAGTGAAAGTACCAATAAAATGCTATTTGAACATTGATAATCCACAATGGGAAAGTTTAGAACTAGAACGCCTGCTAATCATAAGCGACTACTTCAAGCTTTGGAACATCACATAAAAAGGTATTAAATGAGGTTTCCACAATCAGGCGTTGGCGTTTAAACTCGGCAATCATGCGGCTTGCGGTTTCGGTTGTGATACCCAAAATTGCCCCTATATCCTCTCGGCTAAATAAAGTACACGTATTGGCAAGGGTATCTTTTGATAACATCAATAACAATCGTGAAACACGCTGTTTGGCTGTTCCTGTTGAAAACTCTGTTGCCCATGTATCAGAATCATCGAGTGCGTGTTCCCAACGAGCTAGAAACTCTTGGTGTAATGCAGGGTTGGTTTTTGAAAGCTCTTTTGTGGCACTGGTAGGGTAACGACAAATCTCGCTATCATGCAGTGCGATGGCATCATGTTTATAGCTTGGATGCAAAATGGCTTCTAAGCCGATAACATCCGCCGTGCGTAATAAGCGAACAATCCTTTGCGTGCCATCTGGCAGATATTGCACTAGCTTTACCAAGCCGCTTCGAATGGTAAACATACACGTTGCATCGTCGCCCATGCTGTAGATTTTATCTCCTGCCTTTATTTGAAATTGATTAATGGGCTTATGGATCTGCTCAAAATCTTCTTCGGATAAACCTGAGAATAGTACGGACTGTCTTATGCTGCATTGGCTACAGTTTGCGACACCTTGCCAAGCTTGCTTTAGGAGAATTTTACTCATTGTTATAACCATAGTTGGTATTTATCGGTGCCAGTTTACAGCTTTAAAAAACTTATACAAAATTCCCTTATCGATTTGTGCAAAAGTTTATATAAATAAGAGTGCATTATAGTAATTTGTTGATTTACACCCCCCCCACTTTTGCAAGGCTAGCGGTTGTTTCGCGTCTCTGCACGTGGCAAAATTATCTATTTAAAATTGTAGCTATAATTCTTTTATGAGTAATAACGAATTCCATCTTGGTCAACGCTGGGTAAGCAATACTGAAGCAGATTTAGGTATTGGCTTTATTGAAAAACTTGAGGGTCGCCACCTCACCATTATTTTCCCTGCTGTTGATGAAACACGTGTTTATGCGATTGATAACGCGCCTTTGAGTCGGGTGAAATATCCCGTGGGTGAGGTGATTCAAACCGAAGAGGGCGAGAGCTACACCGTTACAGGTCATGCAGAACATAATCATTGTATCGTGTATCAATATATCGATGAGAATGGCAAACAGGTGGGTTTGCACGAGTTGGAACTAGACAGCTTTGCGCAGTTTAGCCAGCCACAAGATCGTATGTTTGCGGGGCAGATAGATAAAAACAAGCACTTTAAGTTGCGTATTGAAACACTAGACCACTTGCACCACCAGCAACAATCTGAGAGCTATGGTCTGCTTGGCCCGCGTATTCAGGCGTTGCCACATCAGCTTTATATAGCGCATCAAGTTGCTATGCGTCACGCGCCACGTGTTTTATTGGCGGATGAGGTTGGTTTGGGTAAAACCATTGAAGCAGGTTTGATTTTGCATCAACAGCTTTTAACCGAACGCGTAAATCGTTGTTTGATTATTGTGCCAGAAACGCTGGTGCATCAGTGGTTGGTTGAAATGCTTCGCCGTTTTAATCTGCATTTCACCGTGCTGGATGAAGAGCGTTGTTTTGCGATTGAAGAAGAAGGTGACAGCGATGATCGCGTGAATCCTTTTGAAAGCGCACAGCTTGTTTTGTGTAGCCTATCGTTTCTCACTGAAAATCCTGTACGTCATCAGCAAGCTGTAGCTGCGGGCTGGGATATTATGATTGTGGATGAGGCGCACCATTTAAGCTGGAGCGAATCCCACATCAGCAATGAATATGTTTGTATTGAATCGCTTGCGCGAAAAGTCCCCGGCTTATTATTGCTGACCGCAACACCTGAACAACTAGGCGTAGAAGGACATTTTGCGCGCTTGCGTTTGCTTGATCCTGACCGCTTTTTTGAGCTACAAAGCTATATTGAAGAAGAGGCAAATTACAAACCAGTAAATGAATTGGTGCAGTGGTTGCTAGATGCCGACAGTGATTTATACGATGAAAAGCAGTTAGTAAAACTCGAAAAATATTTGGGGAAAGAAGCGGTTCACGAGTTTGAAATAGAAGAGGATAAAGCCTCAGTAGTTGAAACCGTTATCCAAAGCTTGCTTGACCGTCATGGTACAGGGCGTGTGCTTTATCGCAATACGCGTGATTCGGTGGGTGGATTTCCTCAGCGTGAACTGCATGATTATAAATTAGACTTACCCGAACTTTATCAAGTGGCGAATGAGTCTTCTTTAGGTTTAGAGAACTTAGATTTACAACTGCACCCTGAACTTTCAGCAGACCCAAGCGATTGGATTGTAGAAGACCCGCGTGTAGATTGGTTGGTTGATTGGCTAGAAAGTCATCCTAAAGAAAAAGTCTTGTTGATTTGTGCCTACGCTGAAACGGCTTTAGCATTAGAAGAATATTTGCGTTTGCGTACCTCGGTTAATGCCAGCGTATTCCACGAAGGTTTGAGTATTATTGAGCGTGATCGTTCTGCCGCCTACTTTGCTGATAAAGAGATGGGTGCACAGATCTTATTATGTTCAGAAATTGGCAGTGAAGGGCGCAACTTCCAATTTGCGCATCACCTCATTTTGTTTGATCTTCCGCTAAATCCTGATTTATTAGAGCAACGCATCGGGCGTTTAGATCGTATCGGGCAAGCAGAAACGATTAAAATCCACGTGCCTTATTTTGCCAATACAGCGCAAGAAAAGCTGCTCAACTGGTATCACCAAGGTCTAAATGCTTTTCAGCATGTTTGCTCGGTTGGGCATAGTATTTTTGAAGTATTTGAAAATGAAATTGAGCGCGAACTACTCAACAATGACGGCAAGAATTTTGATGATTTAATCACTCGAACAAAAGCCTTGGTTGATGAAACACTCAAGCAAATGCAGCAAGGGCGTGATCGTCTGTTAGAGCTTAATTCCTGTCATAAAGAAAAGGCACAATTGGTTATTGATGAACTAGTTGGCTTGGCGCGAGAGAATGATCTCAGTGAGTATATGGATGAGGTTTTTGACCAATACGGTGTAGATCAGCAAATTCATGGTAGCGATAGTTTTATTGTTAAGCCGACCGATCACATGATGAATGCTAATTTCCCTAGCTTGCCAGAAGATGGATTGACCGC
>Ga0256844_10000350_pt1 | contig 17868 bp, 11 predicted proteins | sample MusselsmetaG_FD_189100 | JGI IMG/M metagenome (GOLD analysis project Ga0256844, IMG submission 189100) | Mussel associated microbial communities from hydrothermal vent at the East Pacific Rise, Pacific Ocean - Mussels | ecosystem: Host-associated > Mollusca > Shell > Unclassified ... | reverse complement strand
AAAGATTCTTATCCTTGATGCCAAAGACAAGTTTTCTAAATTCGGCCTGTTTATGCAGGGCTGGAAAAAACACTATGGTTACGGCACTAATAACAGTCTGATCGAATGGGTCAAAGGTGCTGAAGGCGGCATTATTGAAGGTGTGAATGCAAAAAGCAACACTATTATCGGCAGTGTTGACGAACATAAGGGTGATGTACTTAATGTTATTCCAGCACAAAAAGCCGGTAAGATTGCTTTTGCTGCCGGTCTGGTTAATGACAAGGGCTGGTGCCCGGTAAACCAGCAAACATTTGAATCCACCAAACATAAAGATGTCTATGTTATTGGTGATTCCAGCGTTGCATCGCCACTACCCAAATCAGGTTACTCAGCTAATTCTGAAGCCAAGGTTTGTGCTGCGGCCGTAGTGGCCAGTCTGCATGGAAAACCAGCCGGTATACCCACTTTAGTGAATACCTGCTACAGCCTGATCACACCTGATGATGGTATTTCAGTCGCCATGGTATATAACTTTGATGGCAAGAAAATACAGAAAGTGAAAGGCTCTGGCGGCCTGACACCTATGGATTCCTCTGTCGCCATGAGAAAACGTGAAGCACGTTATGCTCATTCCTGGTTTAATAATATTACCCACGATATCTTTGGTGGCTAATACATATTAATTCCAGCAACATTTAAATACTCTGAGTCAGTCACTTTTTATCCGGTGTATGACTCAGACAGAGTATTGAATGTCACAATGTAATAAATAAAAAGTACTTGATCTCGCCCTGAGATCAGCTGCTTTTTTGATTCACATAAGTAACCCATATACATGGGCAGGATGCTTCAGATAATTCTGCGGCAGAATCTTTATATAATAATAATGTTACATTTCTTTAGTTGTAAATTTTAAAAAAATCAATAATAAAAAGTATATCAGCGGTTTACTTGGGATCTATAATTCACCCAATGGCTCTTCCTCATGAGTCATGCTCATAAACATAGCAGCTGAAGCTGATATTGAGCAGTTTTGTTCCCGGCCCGGACATACGATTCACTTCACAAGGAGTTCAAATGACTATATGCAGTTTAGTTGTGCAAGCCATGCCTGAATCTTTAACAACCGTTAATAACACATTACAGGCAATGCCAGGTGTTGAAATTCATGCACAAAATGAATCGGGAAAAATGGTGGTCTGCATTGATCACCCCAGCCGAGAATATTGCAGCCAGGCAATGACCGAAATGACACAGATAAGTGGTGTCATGAGTACTTCTCTGGTTTATGAATATCAGGAAGACCTTGAGCCTGTTACCAAAGGAGCCGTTCAATGAAATTATCAAGACGTGATTTTATTAAATCACAGGCAATTGCCGCCGCCGCAAGCACAGCAGGACTTAGTTTGTCCGCTGCCCAGCTCGCCCATGCTAAAAGCAGTGATGATGATGAGGAAGATATACGCTGGGACAAAATCCCCTGCCGTTTCTGCGGCACCGGCTGCAGCGTTTTAGCCGGCACCCGGGGTGGACGTATTGTGGCAACTCAGGGTGACCCCGATTCAGATGTCAACAAAGGCCTAAACTGTATTAAGGGTTATTTTCTGTCCAAAATTATGTATGGCGAAGATCGACTAACCACACCATTATTACGTAAAACTGATGGAAAGTATGATAAAGATGGTGAATTCGAACAGGTCTCATGGGATGAAGCCTTTGATATTATGGCAGACAAATGGAAAGCCACCTTAAAAGAAAAAGGCCCTTCCGGCGTAGGCATTTTTGGCTCCGGCCAGTGGACTATCTGGGAAGGTTATGCTGCATCAAAGTTTATTAAAGCCGGGTTACGCTCTAACAACCTGGATCCTAATGCACGTCATTGTATGGCTTCTGCTGTAGGTGCTTTTATGCGTGGTTTCGGTATAGATGAACCGATGGGCAGTTATGATGATCTGGAACATGCCGATGCCTTTGTTTTATGGGGCTCTAACATGGCAGAAATGCATCCTATCCTGTGGTCCCGTCTGGTTGATACCCGACTCACCCGCGAAGGAGCAGAAGTACATGTCTTATCTACCTATACCCACCGTAGTTTTGAATTAGCGGATAATGGTATGATCTTCGAGCCGCAGACAGATTTAATGATTGCCAATTATATTGCCAATTATATTATTCAAAACAAAGCATATGATAAGAAGTTTTTAAACGATCACGTCAATATCAAGAAGACTGTCACTGATATTGGCTACGGGCTCCGTCCGGAGCACCCTCTGGAAGTAAAAGCTAAAAATTCAGGAAAAGGCAAATTATCAAATATGAGCTTTGCTGATTATGCCAAAGCTGTCTCAGAATATACCCTGGAATATACTGCTGAACATTCAAAAGTACCTGCTGACAAATTATTGCGCCTGGCAAAACTATATGCTGATCCGGATAAAAAGATCATGTCCTTATGGACCATGGGCATGAACCAGCATACCCGCGGTGTCTGGATGAATGGTCTGGTCTATAATATTCACCTGTTAATGGGTAAAATTGCTGAACCGGGCAATAGCCCGTTTTCACTGACCGGTCAGCCATCTGCCTGCGGCACAGCGCGTGAAGTCGGCACCTTTGCCCATAGATTACCTGCAGATCTGGTCGTCAAAAAAGCCAAACATCGGGCTGTTGCGGAAAAAATATGGCAGCTGCCTGAGGGTACAATCAACCCAAAACCCGGCTACCATGCGGTATTGATGCAGAGAATGCTCAAAGATGAAAAAATGAACTGCTACTGGCAGCAGTGTAATAATAATATGCAGGCAGGTCCCAATGTTAATGAGGAAATGCTGCCGGGCTGGAGAAATCCAAAAAACTTTATTACTGTTTCTGACCCCTATCCCACACTTTCAGCTGTTTCTGCTGATTTAATTCTACCCACCGCCATGTGGGCAGAAAAAGAAGGTGCCTTTGGTAATGCTGAACGGCGAACCCAGTTCTGGCGCCAGCAGGTTGCCGCCCCCGGAGATTCAAAATCCGATCTCTGGCAAATTATGGAATTTTCCAAACGTTTTACCGTAGAGGAAGCATGGGGTGCTGAACAGGTGGCCAAAATGCCTCAATACAAAGGTAAGACTCTTTACCAGGTACTGTTTAAGAATGGCCAGGTAAATAAATTTTCCTATAAAGATGGCACAGTGAAGGATAGTGACGATAATATTTATCAAAATGATGAAGCAAAACATTTTGGTTTTTATGCCCAAAAAGGGCTGTTTGAAGAGTATCGGCGCTTTCAGGTGGAAGGCCCTAAAGTCGGCCATGATCAGGCTCCCTTTGATACCTATCATAAGGTTCGAGGCTTACGCTGGCCTGTCGTTGATGGCAAAGAAACCTTATGGCGCTATCGCGAAGGCTACGATCCCTTTGTTAAAAAACTCAATCCAAAGGTCAAAAAGGGTGACGTTTACTTCTACGGTAAAAAAGATGGCAAGGCCAACCTGATCTTTGCTCCTTATGAGCCACCCCATGAAACGCCCAATGAAGAGTATGATCTGTGGCTATGTACTGGCCGGGTTCTGGAGCACTGGCACACCGGCACCATGACCAACCGCGTACCGGAACTGCACCGGGCAGTACCTGATGCACTGGTCTATATGAATCCGGGTGACGCTCGCAAACGCGGTCTTAGAAATGGTTCAAAAGTCAAAATTATCAGTCCCAGAGGCGAAATTACCACCCGGGTAAATGTCCGTGGCAGGAATAAACCCCCTAAAGGTCTGGTATTTGTGCCCTTCTTTGATGCCCGTCGTATTATTAACAAGTTACTGCTTGATGCGACCGATCCATTATCAAAAGAGACGGATTATAAAAAATGTGTCGTTAAAATTGTTAAGGCATAGGAGAAATAACCAATGAAAACATTTCCTGCTAAAATTAAGCCTGCGCTGATTCATAGCTTTTTATTCAGCCTTGCGATACTTGCTCTGCAAACCGGTTCAGCTGAGGCTGAACCGGTTTATTCATTACGTGGCACTATTGATATTGATGAATTATCAGAAATGATACCCAATCGACGGTCAATGGCTGTTGATGGCGGCATCGAAGTCAATTATGAGGATCAACCACCGGTCATCCCCCATAACATTGACAAGACACGTATTACTTTGCATGAAAACAGCTGTTTAGGTTGCCATAGTAAAGAAAACCAAAAAATAACCAATGCAGTCAGACCGCCCAAAAGTCATTATCGAACCCGTACAGGCAATAAGTTAAAACAGATATCAACTGGTCGTTACTTCTGTACTCAGTGTCATGTTCCTCAGGCTTATACCAAGCCTCTGGTTAAAAATGATTTTACCAATTAGTCTGACTGGAGAACCAATCTAATGAAAAATATATTTAAACGCTCAATTAGAGCAGCAACCCACAAATGGGGCTATATATACTCCTGTATCGGTCTGGTAATACTGGGCCTTATGTCGTCTTCTGTTTCGGCTGAAGAGCTAAAGGCATTAGAGGATTGTGAGTCATGTCATACCGTACAGGCCAGTGAATTTCAGGCCAGTGTCCATTATATTAATCGTTCTGGAGTACAGGCCGGCTGCAATAACTGCCATGCATTCCAGCAGCATAAAGATGGCGCAAAAACTGCCCATGAGGTCAAAAAAGATCGACTCGATATGGCAATGAGTGAATGGAAACGGATGCTCAACAATGACTCCAAAGAGTGTAAAAGCTGCCATTCCCCCATGGCCATGGATTTAGCAAAACAGGAACCTCGTAGTGTTGCCCGTCATGAAGAAAGCTTTGATGCTGGAGAAACATCGTGCATTAGATGCCATAAGGGTATTTCCCATTACCTGCCAGCCGGCTGGAAAGACAAGGCTAAGAAGGTAGGTCTGCACTGATATGAAAAAGGGCATACTGACAATATGTCTATATGCCCCTGCTCAAGGGTATTTTCCCACTAATTCAATTGCGATAAAAAGCGAGCCGTTTTATCGCAATTATGAAGCCATGCAAACCCTGTTACGACCCGTTTTTTTCGCCTGATATAAAGCATCGTCAGCACGTTTTAACCAGTCATCACTGCTTTCAGCGTGTTCATGACAGGCAATTCCCAGAGAAATCGTTACCTGTTTTTGTGCCAGTAAAGGATTTTTCTCTACCCGTATCCTCAGTTGTTCAGCCAGCTTTTGTGTCTGCTGCAAGTCAAGGGCCAGCGGGACAATTATAAATTCTTCACCACCAAAACGATATAATGTATCAGTCATACCAGTACAATTTTCAATTATCTCAGTAATTTTCTGCAATATCTGATCACCCATCAAATGACCATACTCATCATTAATCTCTTTAAAATAATCCAGATCCAACATGATAAGAGAAACAGTAGCAAACTTTTTTTCCTGATTAATGGTAATTTCCAATAACTTATCAGTCAGGGCTCGTCGATTACCCACCCCCGTTAATGAATCTTTAGTGGCCAATTTTAACAATTGCTGATGCTGATCTCTGACACTTTTTGAAAAGAAAAAACCAAAAATACTGGTCATTAATATAGTGGATACAACACTGAAAAAAACGATACTGTCAAAGCCCCTGAACAATATCGGCAATACCAGAATAATGGTACAGCTGGCGATTATAATGGCCCGTTGAGGCGTTAATAAATAATAAACAGCCACTATGGCAGGGTAGAGCCAATAGACATTGACCACACCCTTGGTATAAATACTGGCAATAACAGAAAATACTGAGAAAAAAGCCAGCACCAGACTGGGAATTTCAACTTTACGAAAAAAACACACAAAAATAAAAATAGCAGCCATGCCAAGAGCGATTATAGTATCGACAGTAGCAATTAACCATTCATTCTGCATAAAACGGATCATTGCAAATGGCGTAATAATGAGTGTTGCAAAAGCACTCAAAACCAATAGTAAGTATTCCTGGTTAGTCCGTTTCATTATTATCAGTTAATCTTATAGTGAGGAAAATATTTATCGAAAACATCCACGCGAGACAGTCTGCAAATTTCACAACAGCACACCAGTCCCTGTGCCACGCCAGAGAAGTTTAGAGTAATAATTTTAAAATCAACAAATTAACATAGCAAGCCTAATATCGCCTTTTAGTATCCATTTGCAGGTAAATAGCATAATTAATAAAGCCCCTCAGAGTAATTTTTAAGCGTCTGACTGGTCAGCGACTTAAGAGCAAAAGCCTATTTATAGCCAAGCATCACAAATTACTATCATATTAGTCTAATTTACGTTATTTTTATTCCTATTGTGCTAATTAACAAGCGTTAATATATTTATGCAAGCTGGTCATATTTCAGTTGATACATTGCACAGCATCAACATTGAATTTCCAGCCCTTTGGGTTATACTATTTATACGTATAATTGAGTGGTGTACTGATGGCATCTTTACAATCTGATAATCATTTTTTTAGCATGGATAAAACTAACGGTAGTAACAACATAACCCCTTTACATACAGATAAAGGACATCAACATGTTGTTATTATTGATGACCAAAAAACAGGGCGTGCTATTGTAGAAGCCCTAATCAAGAAGATTTCCTCCAAAATCAGGTGTTATTCCTTTTCTGATCCCAATGATGCATTGGAAGCATGTGAAAAGCACCCGCCGGATCTGCTCATCACTGATTACAGAATGCCGTCAATGAATGGTATCAGTGTAATCAAAAAATTTCGACAACTTAATGGTTGCAAAAACATTCCAGTGGTGATGGTAACTATCGTACAGGACAGGGATGTAATGTACACAGCACTGGAAACAGGCGCTACTGATTTTCTGATCAGACCATTTGATCACTATGAATGCCAGGCACGTTGCAAAAACCTGCTGGATTTATATAAATACCAGAAAGCCAGCCTCAAACGCGCAAAACTATTGGAGTGCCGTGTTACTCAGGCAACAGAAGATATCAAAAGCAGGGAAGCTGACGCATTAATTTGCCTTGCCAGGGCCGGGGAGTTCCGCGATGATAACACGGGAAAGCATATTTTCCGCATGGCGAGATATTCCATGAAGATTGCCAGTGAACTTGGTTTAGATAATGACCACTGCAATCACATCCGCAGTGCAGCTCCCATGCATGACATTGGAAAAATCGGTATTCCGGACAATATTCTGCTTAAACCAGGCAGTTTAAGCCCGTCAGAGCGTGAAATAATGGAGAAGCATACGACTATCGGGCATGATATTCTGGAGGGCAGTAAATCACCCTATCTGAACCTGGGTGCTAAAATTGCACTGTCACATCATGAATGGTTCGATGGCAGCGGGTATCCTCATGGGCTAAAAGGTCAGGAAATTCCCATCGAGGCCAGAATTGTTGCGGTCGCCGACGTATTGGATGCATTAACATCAAGTCGCCCCTACAAATCGAACTGGTCAATGGAGGATAGTCTTGAGCATATTAAAAAAACTGCCGGTAGCCACTTTGACCCTGATTGTGTTAAGGCACTATTGTCAATAGAAGAATCGATTCACAATATATACAATGAATTGCATGATGTGCCCACCTGAGTTCTATCAGTCATAAAAATGCAAATACAAATAAGCAAATACAAAAAAACTTTCCAGTTTGTCTGGGCACGATTGAAGATGTGTGATGCTCCAGAACGTGAACAGGCGTTGTTGCGCCTGGCATTTGTTCTGTTTATCGATGCTTACCTGCTGCTCACCCTGTTTAGCAAGAACTCTCCAGCTCAAAATCACATACTATTTGTGATATGCAGCGGCTATTTGTTGTTTTCTCTCTTATATCTTAGTGCAATTGCCTTAAAACCCTATCAGGTAAATATCCGACGAGCTATCGGCATGATAGCTGATTTAGGAATTAATACACTTGTCATGTGGATGTACGGTGAGATAACTGCACCATTCTATACCATGTACCTGTGGATCACCTTTGGCAATGGTTTTCGTTATGGTACTAAACCTCTTTTTTATACCATGGTACTCAGTCTGATTGGCTTCACACTGGTTCTGATTTTTAATGAATACTGGCATCAGCATCTGGTGCTTGCCTCTGGATTGTGGTTAGGCTTGCTTATATTACCTTTGTATATATCCAATCTGCTGAAACGATTGCATGCTGCCAAGCAGCATGCAGAAGAAATGAGTCAGGCAAAAAGCCGTTTTTTGGCCAATATGAGTCACGAAATACGTACACCGCTCAATGGAGTTATAGGTATGAGTGCATTGTTGGCTAATACTCCCCTGAACAATGAGCAGAAGGAAATTGCTGAAACCATACATGCCTCAGGGGAAATACTTTTATCGCTGATTGAAGAAATACTCGATATTTCAAAAATCGAAGCAGGCAAAATTGATGTATCTGAGATCGATGTGGATCTTTATGCATTACTTAACACCACCGTCAACATGCTTAGGCCATTAGCACAGCAAAGAACATTGACGCTGGATCTGCAAATTTCTTCCCAGGTACCTGTTTACATTAAAACCGATCCACAGCTGCTGCGCCAGATATTAATTAATCTTGTCAATAATGCCATTAAGTTTACCCATAGAGGTGGCGTAACCCTGAGCATATTTCCAGCTAATAATAAGTGCACGGATAATTATGTACCATTAAGGTTTGAAATAAAGGATACCGGGATAGGCATCGCCAGTGCCGATTTAGAGCGTATATTTGAAAGCTTTACCCAAGCTGATGAATCAACAACCCGTAATTATGGAGGCACCGGGCTTGGGACAACCATTACCCGCCAGCTTGTTGAATTAATGGGTGGTGAAATTGGTGTCAATAGTGAGTTAGGTGAAGGCAGTGAGTTCTGGTTTGAATTACCGGTTGCCTTGCAGTCACAAACTGTTGAAGAAATGAGCAAGCTAAAACTGAATAAGTCTCGCATACTCATTTTGACAACAAACGACCCGGTAGAAGAGCAGCTGGTTTCATGGTTAGGCGTATGGGAAGCAAACACCTGTGTTTGCACATCCACAGCAAGGGCTTTAGCTGCACTAATTAATGCCTATGAAGAAGACAAACCTTACCAGATTTTAATTGTCGACAATGAAGCTAAAATATCCTGCGTTCAGCTGGCAGAGGCCATTCGCTCTGAGGATAATTTACAGGAATTATCTTTGATCCTTCTGTCAAATAAGCATGATAATGATTATGAAGAACGTATGCGTAACGCAGGCTTTGGCGTGCTATTGTCCAAACCGATAGATAAGACCTTTTTATTTAATGCCTTACACGGCATCAGACATCTCCCTGATGAAATAGAAAATGTACCCGGTGTCGCCAGTTTTATCCATCATTTTGCCAAAGAAAAAATACAGCGTGAGAGAAAAGAGATTCTGCTGGCTGAGGACAATCCAACCAATCAGAAAGTTATTCAGAAAATCCTTGATAATGCAGGCCATCATGTGACCGTCGTTGACAACGGAGAAGCAGCGCTGGATATATTGGAAGCTTACTCCTTCGATTTGGCAATACTGGACATGCATATGCCTGATTATGGTGGCATTGAAGTAATCAAAATTCATCGCGCAGTCAATATCAGCGGCCCTGAAATACCATTCATGATTCTTACTGCTAATGCTACGGTGGAGGCAGCCAGGGAATGTAAAAATGCCGGCGTTGATTCCTACATGACAAAACCAGTAAGGATTGGTGACCTGCTGGATACCATTGATAAACTAACGGCAAAACAGGAAGCTGAACAGGAAAAAAACAGCAATAGTGATTATAGACAGAGTCATTTTGCTAATGGGGAATATGTACTGGACATTTTAACACTCAACGCTCTGGCTGAACTGGACTCTGATCTGAATTTCCTGGAAAACCTTCTTACAGATTTTTTTGTTGATTCCGAGAAACTGTTTATTACAATGGCTGAGGCTATAGAGCAAGACAGTGCTACAGCTTACCGGGAGTGCGCGCATGCGCTGGAAGGTAATGCCGCAGGCATCGGCGCACTGGCTTTACGAAAAGCCTGCGAAACCAGTTCTGGTATCGGCAGTGAACAATTCAGGCGTACAGGACAAGTGCTTTATAGCAACACAATAAATGCTTACAATTTAACAAAAAAACACTTATCCCAATATCTGGAAAACAGAAAGCAGTCCGGTCATATTGGCTACTAACCGGGCTTGTTGTTTTTTATTGTTTAGTTAAGCCACATTCTGAACGGTTGCAGCAGGATGTGACACCTTATCCAGTTTGTTTTGTGCACGTACCAGCCGGTCCATTTTTTTCAAATCTTTTTCAGTTAATTTCAGTGCAGCATCAGCCCAAATTTCAGTAATATCGATCAATTCCTGATAAGGAACAGGATTTACCCGGCGTGCCACTTTCTGCATTGCACTGGTGCTATTGCCCATACGCTTCTGACGTTTTACATAGTTATGTACTGCAGCAACACCTTCACCATCATTACAGACAATATCGACAATACCCATTTCATACATTTGTTCAGCGCTATAGGTATTGCCAGACAGGATAATTCGTTCGGCCATCTTCGGGCCAACCTGGCGTGAAAGAAAGCTGTATGCACCCATACCGGGAAACATGTTAAATAAGATCTCCGGAAGTCCCATCTGAGCACTGCGTTCGGCAATAATAACGTTTGATGATATGGCTGCTTCCATTCCTCCACCCAGTGCCTTGCCCTGAATCAGGGAGATTGTAGTAACAGGCAAGTCCATAGATGTATAGTTGGGGTACAGAATATCAATACACGATTTACCATAAGCGGCCAGGCCATCACGATCGCCATTTTCAATTAGTCTCTTAAATAAATTAAGATCACCGCCTAGATTAAACACCGATGGTATACGGGAGGCGACAACCAGATATTTTGCCGTCAACTGTTCATTACGAATACGTGTGCTTGCCTCTTTTTGAAAATTACGCAAGTCAGAAAGCAATTCAGGGGTGAAACAGGGGCGATTTTCAGGATTCATGTAATACCAGAGAATTTCCTGCTCTTCATCAAGTATCACATCAAGTTGATCATATGTGCTGAAAGGTTGTTTTTGGAGAATATTCAAGTTAGACATTTTCGTTACCTCATTGAAGTTAACACATGGAAGCCTGTTCTGGAAAAGTAACCATAGCTAAAATAGACTTTTCGGTATGGTTTTTCTATTCTTAAACAGACTCATCGTGGTGCTTAAAAATGTAAATAGAGATGCTGTATCATCCTATATAACATATAACAAGGATAAACTAATTTGAAAAATAATTAAGGTGTTCCATCAAAGAAAGTACAAATCAAACAAAAAATTTAATTTCTACCAATACCTGCCCTTGACACCTGGACATACAACGAGGTATTTTGACTTGGAATCGATTGAGAGTATAAATGCTACATGAGTGAAGCTTTAAGTTAAACCTATAAAAATCAATTAAAAACAGACTACAATGATGCAGAGGTCAAAAATGTTTACAAACTCATCTACAAGCCAGTTATTCACCCTTACTAAAAACACCCTGGGTTTTAGATGCAAATATTATAGTCAACTTAAAGTTTGAAGCACAAGCTGGAAAGCAAGCCTGTTCAAATCATTTCATTCATCGCCTGGGTTAATGACTTTTCTGAAGCATTTTCAGACGATAAAAAAGCCGAATTTGTTTAAACTTAAAAGTCAAAAAAATCCAGCCGCCTGATATGAAGGTATAAAGACAATTTGAAGTTTTATGGTAGAAAACAGTCTGTAATAACTCAACTAATATATAATATTATTTAAGAGCGGAGATATTGTTCCATTTCCTTTTCAGATAATGGCTTACTATAATAGTAGCCCTGAATATGATCGCAACCATGTTGTACCAGAAATTCCTTTTGGTTTTGTTTCTCTACACCTTCAGCAATAATTTTTAAATTCAAACTTTGAGCTAAAACAATAATCGCTTTAGCTATTGCACTATCTTCTTCATCAAAGGGTAAATCACGAACAAATGATTGATCAATTTTCAATTTATTTATAGGAAGTTTTTTGAGATAGGAAAGAGAGGAATAACCTGTGCCAAAATCATCAACAGCCAGACCGATTCCCAGAGCTCCAATTTGTTTAAGCACCCGTATTGCATCATCAGGATCAAGCATAATCTGACCCTCTGTTATTTCAAATTCAAGCCATTCAGGATTAACTTTAAATTCATTTATTGTATTTTTCAAGGTAGTAATAAAATCTTCTTTCTTTAATTGTTTTGCTGCAAGATTTAAGGCTAAGACCCCGGGATTAAGGCCTTTTTTATACCATTGCACAAACTGCTTAAAAGCAGTTTTCATAACAAATCGATCCAATTCAACTATAAGACCCGTTGTTTCTGCCAGAGCAATAAATTTAGCAGGCAGGACCATGCCCATGGTTGGATGTCGCCATCGAACCAGAGCTTCCATTCCGGTTAATTTATTTTTCCTGGCATTGATCTGAGGTTGATAATAAACCTCAAATTCATTATTTTTGAGTGCTGCTCTAAAATTTGCCTCCATTACCACACGCTCAATGGCGTGTTCAGTCATTTCTGCACTATAAAACTGAAAGTTATTTCGTCCTTCAGCTTTTGCTTTATACATAGCAGAATCAGCATACTTCAACAAATTTTGTGCTGAGTCACCATCATTTGGATAAAGACTAATACCTATACTACTGGACACATAAAGAGTATTACCATCAACATTAACAGGAACTGTCAGAGATTTAATAATTTTCTGTGCTAATATTGATGCATCCTGTCCCTGCTTTAAATCCTCCAGAATAATGGTAAACTCATCACCACCCAAACGCGCTAAAGTATCTTGTTGACGTATAATTTTAGTTAATTTTTTACTAATGACTTTAAGTACTTTATCACCTACATCATGTCCTAATGAATCATTTATTTCTTTAAAATGATCCAGGTCGATAAATAATAATGCTATTTTTTTTCTATTACGCTTTGCATTTTCTATACTCTGTCCTAGTCGATCATTAAATAATAATCTATTGGGTAATCCAGTTAAGGCATCATGATGAGCCTGATGAATAAATTTTTCTTTTTGCTCCAGTAAATGCTCCTGATTCTTAATACGACCGGTTACATTTCTCAGCACTTCCATTTTACTAACGCTGCCATCAGAGTTTCTGATTGATGTAGCAACAATATTGAAAACTTGCCCGTCAGGTGTAATGGGTTCATACATTACTTTTTTATTATGCCTAATAACATCGTAAAGCTTGCAATATGAACAAGCTTGTTTAAGATTAACAACCGATGAATAACAAATTTCACCGGTATGATCACCAAACCAGTCAATCATTGTTTTATTCATAAAACGCACATGATAATCATCATCAACCACGAATAAACCAATATTAATATTATCAATAGCATCAAGATATTGTTGCAGGTTAAAATTTGAATCTGCTAATTTTTTTTCTGCTTTTATTCGCTCTGTAATATCCTGAGCAAAACCCATCAGGCCGATAACCTGAGCGTTATTATCTTTTAATAGCGATAATGACAGAGAAGCATCAATAATCTCTGAAGATTTTTTTACTAAGCGTACATTGACATGATATTCACCCTGAAGTGTGACTTGTTTGATATTCTCCGCTATAAAATCCACATCATCTGTAGGATAGATAATTGATATATGCTGACCTAGCACTTCGCTTTCACTATAACCCAGAAGTTGTGTGGAACCACGATTCCAGTGAGTAATATTACCCTGTAAATCAGTGGCAATAACACTATCATTAATTTGCTCAATAATTTGTGCCTGATGTAATAATCTGTGTTCTTGTGCTTTTTGTTGCGTGATATCAGTATGGATGCCTACCATACGTAAAGCTTGACCGGCGTTATTATATTGAATAATGCCTCGGCCCAAAATCCATATCCACTGACCATTACGATGCTTTAGCCGATGTATTGCTTCAATAAACTCCACTTTATCAGCAATAGTCTGCTGTACTGATAATAAAACAGCTTCAATATCATCTGGATGAACACGATCAGACCAGGTGGATAAATTTGCACACAGGCCAATATTTTCATAGCCCAGCATTTTTTTCCATTGCGGTGAATAATAAGCACTATTATCCAACATATTCCATTCATAGACACCCGCATTATAACCAATAAAAGCCAGCTCAATCCGGTCTTTTAATTTAGTCATTTTTTGCTCAGCATTAATCCTCTTGGTGATATCAACAATGGTCCATAAAATTTCATTATTTCTTTTTAGTCTGTCACCGGAAACATAGCCCCAGAAATAGCTGCCATTTTTATGTTTAAACTGATATTCTCTGCCAAAAGTCTTCTTTTTCATGACCAATTCATCAGAGAATTTTTTAAATGAAGTGTAACTTTCCTTTGAAATATGAAATATTGCTGAGTCCTGACCCAATAATTCACTGTCATCATAACCAAACATTTCACACAAACATTGATTGACCAGTAAATTATTATTGTTTTTATTAGTCACCAGTATGCCGATATAAGAACTATTTAACAGCCCTTCAAGATACTGCAGATTGGAGTGTTCTAATATTTTCATACTAAACAATTCCTATAAATTTAAGGCTTGAATATCATTATAATTCAAACACCCCTGAGCAAATTTTACCAAGCATAATATTAAGAATCTTGACAATGAATACAATTAGAGCAATTATGCTTAATTTACTCAGACAAAGATAGAACTCTGTGAGCACAAGTACTCTTAATAATAATTTCAGCCATTGGGCTAACCATCGTTACTTTCCTATTAGTCAGTATTATAAAAATCATTTTGGTGAAAAAGTCTATAAAGTTTCTGTCAGTATTGCTGAAAGTTGCCCCAATCGTCAAGCGAATAGCCGTATGCCACTCTGTATTTTTTGTGATGAATGGGGTTCTGCCGCGTATCATCTTGAACGCGATAAATCCCTGAAAGAACAAATTATTGTCAATCGAAATAAAATTGCTAAACGCTATCGAGCCAAGCAATTTCTGGTTTATTTTCAATCTTATACTAATACTTTTGAGCGTGTTTCTGAACTGGAGCAGCGTTTTAACATTGCCTTGGCAGAAGATAATATCAGGGGTATTGTTTTAGGAACCCGGCCCGATTGTCTTCCCGAACGTATTTTACCCTTACTTAAAAAAAGTCATGAACACCACTATGTAATGATTGAACTGGGTTTACAAAGTTTTTTTGATCATCAACTAAACTTTTTGCAACGTGGACATAATGTTCAATGTGGTTATGATGCCATTCACAAATTACATGAACACACGGGTGTTGATATTGGTATTCATCTTATTTTTGGCCTACCGGGTGAAACCAATGAAGCCATTATTGAAACAGCCTTAATCTTAAATAAGTTACCGATAAACAATGTCAAACTGCATAACCTGCACGTATTAATCAATACCCCTCTGGCTGAGATGTATCAGCAGGGGAAGTTTAAACCCGTTGACTTAGCAAGTTATATTGACAAAGTCGTGTTATTTCTACAATACCTTTCACCAGACATTGCAGTGCAGCGTCTTGCCGCTGTCGCTAGTCGATGGGATGAATTAATTGCACCACAATGGACGAAGGAAAAAATGCGCCCAGGCCAGGAAATTGAAGATAAACTTGCCCAACTCAATACCTGGCAGGGGAAAAACTGCTGATTAATCCAGGTCAATAAAGTACCCTGAATAGGATGTGCTTATGTTAAACAAAAGGATAAACTGTCTATTATAGAATATATTTCATCGTAATTCTTATTTCATACTGACTGAAAAAAAGTTGCTTAATATATTTTTTTAGTAAGCCCATTTCTGCATTATTTAATGATTTTTTAAGTGCTATAGTGATATTGATTACCCGCCTGTTGTTGACATATTCTATCGCAGCACGTTCAATTAAAACCGGCTTATTATCAATAACAATTTTCTTGTCCTGCAAGCTTATTGCTAAACGGTAAAGTTGCAGACTTTCTGAATAAGTATGGTATAACGGATAAGACAGACAGAGCAAAACAAGCACTATTAAAAACAAATTTTTTTTACTTTTTACCGCATTGGAAAATCCTAAAAATTTGAAACTGATAATAGCAGCCAGAGTAATGCCAATCAGATTGGTCATAAATAATAATAAAGCCCCTTCAAATACATAAAGATCAGCCCTGCCCAGACCAATACCTGCTACAGCCAATGGTGGCACAAGAGCAACGGCAATAGCCACTCCGGCAAGACTGCTGAGTAATTCTTTGTGGGCTTTGGTATAGGCAGCGGCAACACCAGAAAAGATAGCGACTCCAAGATCAATTAAATTAGGATGGATACGCGCTTTAATTTCATTGCTGAGTTCAAACTGCGGTAACAATAATGTTAATATTGATGAGGCCAGAATTGCCAGCACAAAACCCAGAGATATTTTTAACAATGAACTAATAATCATGTGCTTGTCATCTCTAAGCAAACCCATGGAAAATGAAATAATAGGTGACATTAATGGCGCCAGTAACATAGCACCAATCACCACTGCCGCACTATTGGAAAACAACCCCAAACTGGCTAATAAGGTACTTAATAACATTAACATGATATACAGGGAGTTAATATTAGCATCCAGACGTAACTGTAGAAAAAGCTCTTTAAAGCGCTCTTCCGATGCCACAGAAAAGAAGGGTAATTGTTTTTTATAGTAGCGTGAAATTTCTTTTTCATCCGGCAGGTTATGGATGCGGATCACTTCCTTATTATTCACGGAAACCGCATTTTCCTGCCAGAATTCATCTGCCGCATTGATTTTAATGGCATTTTTTATAATTTTAAAATGCAGTGGAAATGTTGTATGCCCTGATTCATCCAGTTTAATATCCATTGTACTGGCCGATGATTCTGTAGCAATAATAATTTCTTCACTTTTAATATTGGACACAGCATGGGGTAAATTATTTTCCCGATTAAAATGAAAAATCAAAGAAAATAAAAAAAGAAAATATTCAACAGCGGAGAAAGGTGACAAAATAATCAGTGATAATTTATCCGCACGCATCGAACTTCTGTTTAATAATACCTGCGATAATCTGCTGCCATGATTTTGATTCACCACAAAAAAACCACTAGCAACCGTTTTTAATTGTTTTCCATTTTTTGTTTCAATTGATATTTTATCTAAGGATAAATTAAAAAAATCTTTAAGACCCAGAACAATATTTTTCAAAAATGCAATGGGTGTAGAGGTAGCATTCCACCCCTGTAATAATGGAATCTGTCCTACTACAACTTTAAACAGAACCAGTTGCCCATTGCATTCCAGCAAGTTAATCGCCTTACTATCATCACGTAAGGCGATTTCAATATTGTCTTCAAGATCTTTACTTAACCGATAGGAATTGCGTAATACTTTTTGTGACTCTAAGGGTAAAAATCCCAGCGTACAATGTTGACCATTGACACCCTGAGCATAAGCAAATTTAAGAAGCTGTGCTATTAGCTGCATGTCACCTGAGAGCACCAGATGATTAGTCTGGACAATATATTCCAGAGGATCAGCTAAAAATTGTTCTTTCTCTACAGCAATAACTTCACTGTCAAAATCATTATTTTTAAGTATATCAATAAATTCACTGGAAAATTCATCATAGATAAAAAGTACTATTTTCTTATATTTCATAGATTAAAAATTACTTAAAAATGTGGCTGATAGTGCCTATAAACAAAATAAATTATACCCTGAGTATATTTTCAGCCGTGAATACAGGTAGAGAGTTTGTCTGTTTTATATCAAACAAACCCTTATCCTTCAACACGGTGCGAGACGAATAAGGGCTTGAAATTAAGCAGGTTATCGCTCGCAACTAGCCCGATAAAAGTCCAAGGATTTGTTGTGCAGAAAAATTTGCCTGACTACTCAATGCACTGGCAGCATCTC
>Ga0256844_10000349_pt1 | contig 17879 bp, 16 predicted proteins | sample MusselsmetaG_FD_189100 | JGI IMG/M metagenome (GOLD analysis project Ga0256844, IMG submission 189100) | Mussel associated microbial communities from hydrothermal vent at the East Pacific Rise, Pacific Ocean - Mussels | ecosystem: Host-associated > Mollusca > Shell > Unclassified ... | reverse complement strand
CTCCGGAAACATACAATACGGGAATCCCGGAGACCGCACTTCTGGCAAGTGCCTGAAGAAGAAGGGTTGATTTTCCAGCACCGGGCGCGCCACCAATAAGAACAACGGATCCACACACGATCCCCTGCCCCAAAACCCGATCGAACTCTGCAATTCCGGTTGAAAGTCTCTCAGCACGGCTCCGATCAACTTCAGAAAGTAATTGTACAGTGGCCCGCTTTCCACTGTAACCAACAGACCTGCCACCCGCAGAACTTGCTCCCAAGCGTATTTCTTTTACGGTATTCCATGCGTTGCACACACTGCACTGTCCGAGCCACTTACTGAAATCCGCGCCGCAATCAGTACAGACAAAAGCTGTTTCCTTTTTTTTTACCATTCCTTGTTTCCTGTCAAGATGTTTAGTACCAGAAGAACTTTAGCACACTCGGGTCATATAAAAAAGAACAGATGCCCCTTTACTCATTCTAATTCAAGCCCTATTGTCTCTCCCATGAAAAATTCTATACAACAAAATTCAGCTCCTTCCAAATGGATTCCTCTTACCCATTCCTTTGCATTTCTTATGCGTTCCAAACGCTTACTGGGATTGAGTGTAATTCTGACTGTCATCACCATAACCCTGACCTGGCTGGGTTATCTCCTCACCGTCGATTTGGTGGATAATCTCACAGGAACTTTTTTTCTCACTCAACCGGAGGCAATCGGAATATGGGGATGGACAAAATATCTGGGTTGGGAAGTAATGCACTGGGGATTTTTAATCATTAGCCGTATATTATCATTTTATCTAGCTTTTCTTCTTGCCTACAGTCTTTCAGCGCCTGGATATGTTTTTTTAAGTACTGCAACAGAGAAAAAACAGGCAGGAGAGAATTTTGAACCAGACGCAGAATTAAACATCAAAGGAATAGCAATAGATCTTCTGGAAGGAATTAAAATTGGACTCTTCGGAATACTGGTAACGATTACGGCACTGATGGCTAACTTCATCCCTGGAATAGGACAAGTCATAGTTTTTCTTCTCTATACCTATTATTCAGCCCTGATGTTTGTGGACTACCCAAGTTCCCGCAGGCGTTGGAGCCTTGGGAAAAAAATCACATGGTTGAAAACCCATCACAAACAGGCACTCCGCTTAGGTATTTTCCCGGCACTTCTCAGCCTTGTTCCGGTATTAAATATTTTTTTTATAGCCATGATCTTTCCTCTCATGACAGTGCACAGTACTCTCAATTTTGTAGCCATTGAAAAAGGAATCATAAAACAGCCTGAACAGGAGGCATAATATGAAGTTTGACACTTTCGGGTTTCACAACTTTAATCTTATTATTGCCATCGGCAATCAATGTGTAACAGGCAAGTGGTTCTGAACGGTTTCTCATCTTCAATTCCTGTCTGGCACTGCGAGGCAGCTTTTTAGAAAGATACGAACAGGTGCGCTCTCCAATAACTATTTCCCGCCCTTCTGCATGACTCTCAAGACGTGCAGCCGTATTCACCGTATCACCGATAACTGTATAATCCTTTCTGTTATCTGATCCCACACTGGCAAGAATTGCGCTACCGGTATTAATCCCAATCCCAATTTCAAATAAAGGCTGGTTCTTTTTCGCTCGTTTTTTCATGAGTTTCGCTGTAGCTTTCTGCATTGCAACTCCTGCACGTACAGCAGATTTTGCACCACTTTCTTCATCAGATATATGGCCAAATACAGCCATGACCTGATCTCCCACAAACTTATCAAGCATCCCGTTGTATTTGAACAAAATATCAGTCATAATTGAAAAGAACTCATTCAGCATGGCAACAACTTCTTCAGGCTCCATGTGTTCTGAGAGTGCGGTGAAAGAACGAATATCGGCAAACATTATGGTTACATCTTTTCTTTCATTCTTGAGAAGTTGAGAATCCTGTGAAATCATCAGTTTTTCGACAAGGTCTGTGCCAACATAACGACAAAGCTGATTACGCAATCTGTTCTCTTTCTCAAGATGCTCGTAAGACTCATACAAATCACTGGTGGTTTCCTGAAGTTGTACGCGTCTTCGCTGGATATCCCGATTCGCCTCGTTCAGCCGTTCAACAACTGTATTAAAATTCGTTGCAATATCATCCAGTTCTCCTTCAACACTTACATCCAGAGGCGGAACAATACCACCAGCCTCAGGAATAGCTGTTTTTTGAGCCATAATCTGCATCTGATCAGATGATTTTCGTAAAAGTGTGAACCCAATGAGCATGCTGAAAAGAATTAGAGCAGCACTTAGAATCATTATAGTTGTAGGAGCTTGTTGCTGTTGCACAAAGAGATAAATGACCAGAAGAAAAGGAAGAACTCCTATTAGGGCCAAACTAATCTTTAGTTTTCTATAAAAACTGATGTATTGCTTTTGCGGTTTTACCATCATCTTTATACTGATGAAACGATTAATACCTACTCATGAAAATCAGTCAGAAAATAACAGGAAAATCCCTTTACCCTCAAGAAGTAAAAGCATTGCCACCCTTCTTTCCCATTAACCATATTTTAAGTCTATAATAAAAAGGCACTGTTTTTCAACACCATATTAAAAAACCATGTGTCCTGAGATTTATTGCGACACTTTCTACCCTTACCCTTTTCAATCGCCGTATGATCTCAATAAAGAGATTTGGGTTTATAGAGAGAAGCCCGCGAATGCTCTTTCCTCCCCTCCATAACTTTATGAATCTGCTCAAGTTCAGCTTTTGCCTGACGTAGCTGATCTTTTAACTGATCCTGCTTCTTGACAAGTGATGCATTTTCTAATTTCAGCTCAAGGCTTTCCACCTCTTTTTGACTTTTATACAGATCTCTTGCCAGAGCAGGAAGATACATTAAAATTCCTCACTTAAATATGAAAAACACATTTGCCCACTCCTGATATGTTTTTAACCTTTGAAGATATCCCCTCTTTCGTCACATAATTATTCAGGAGGGAACACCATGACAGATTTTTATTTATTTTACTACTAATGATATTTTTGAGTCAACAACCGGGGTGAATAGACAATAACAGGAAAAAATACTTCACAAAAACAATTACAGAGGATTCTCCGGAAAACAACCTTCCTTATTGGGAACGCAATAAAAAAAGCCACCGATGTTTACGCATCCTATGTAAAAAAAAGACGTTTAACACTGGTGGCAACCCCATAGATATGGTGCCTAATTCTTAAATATTAAAATGCTGATTATCGCTACTCGTTGGGAGAATGAACTAGCTCCGGTGTCCAAAAGATAACATCACGTTCCTCGACTTCTTTCCAAAAACTGATGCCATCCCATTCTTTTATCTGATCTTGATAGCCACGATGCATTATTTTTAAAGTGATTTTTTTCGCTGCTGTTATCTGATCTTCATCAAATTGGCGCCCACCCTGTACCGGAGTATTCCCAAGATAAATCCACTCCCCCTGGCAAGGCATGTCTTCCCCCACAACCTGATATAGAACATGAGCTCCCTTTGGAACAGAATTGACCTTGAAATTAATGGTTCTTTTGTTTGAACAGCCCGACAGAAAGAAAAATGATATTACAAGAATGGTCAAATAAAATACACCGGAAATACCTCTATTTTTCACCAGCATCTTTTAATTCCTTTTTTTAAGTTCAATAGTTACAGGCTGTGGTTCAAGAGTTGCCTCTTCTTTTGTTATGTGACGCATATTTACCCAGAAAGAAGTGATCTCTTCTACATATCCAACCTTGTGCAACTCTATTGTTGCATGTTTTGCTGTATCATCATCGTCTTCCCAGGTCACCAGCAAAGGTGTCATACCAAGATGGGTATCATCTTTTAAATTGATAACCTCAGCACCAGATGGAATAGACTCAATTTTTACGACTCCATACATTGTCTGTCCACAGGCTGCAAGCAAAGTAAGGGCAGATAACGCCAATATTTTTACCACAATTTTTGGAATATAAGGTGTATTCAACATAGATCACTTCTCTTGTTACTTATGGTTGACCTTCTCCTTCGCCAAACAGGAGAATCTCTTTTGGATGGATTCATAAGAATCCTCCATCTTCTTCATTGCAATAAAAGCCAAATCCAGTTTGATTTTACTTTTTTTTCGAGATATTTACTTTTCCCCCCTCCATTCTTACCTTTTACAATACTAAATGGTCAAGATAAATCATATTTCTACCACAAATATAGACACTCAAAACAATGTGGAAATTTACTTATAAGCAATTGTTCAAACAGCTTGTACAGAGATGATAAATTGATAGATAGTACAATAATTATTGCCTGGTATAATAACTTGCCACGATTAGCACAAGATTCGGAGCTTCCAATGATGATCTGGATGTGATTTTTGCAAAGCTAAACAGTTTCCCAACCAGAAATCTTGGTTTTCTTGCGGAAATGTATTAAAATGATCAGTCTATTGAAAGGGATTTACTTGCAGATACCCCCTTTCAGGATTATGAAGAAAACGTATGTTACCATTTAGCAGCCCGTTGGAATAATCAAACTCATTTACTGAATTTTTCTGAAACAGGCTGGAAGCTTTATTGTGAAACAATTTATCCCATGCCTGAAGAAAAATCGCTAAAACTCCTGATTGTCGAAGATGACCCTGGCATTGCAACAATGCTAAATGCTTTTTTTACATCACATGATGTAAATACCCAAATTGCACCAGACGGCAAAAAGGCATTGGAACTTGTCACAACATTTACCCCTGACATCATTATATTGGATATTGTACTGCCTTATGTAGACGGCCTCTCTGTATTGGATAAACTTCGCAGTAATTCCATACAAATCCCTGTGATTCTACTCACTGACAAGTCAAGCGTTGAAGAAAAGCTGACGGGATTTGAACATGGAGCCGACGATTATGTTACTAAACCATTCAGCCTCAAAGAGTTGTGGATGCGTGTTCAGGCAATTCTTCGCCGTGGTCAATCCGTAACACTTACAAATGAACACCGCATACTTTCAGTTGGAGGACTTTCCATCAATCCGCTGACAAGGATGATAAATCTGTTAGATAGCACAACTCTCTCGTTAACAAAAACAGAGTTTGACCTGCTCTACTTTCTTGCAGACAGAAAAAACCAGGCCGTGCCCCACACCGTGATCCTCGAAGAAGTAATGGGATATTCACCCACGAGTCAGACCAAGGCTCTTGTTATCCACATTGCAAATATTCGAAAAAAATTTGATGCACAAGGGGTAACAGACATTGAGCTACAAGCTGTTCCGGGAATCGGCTACAAACTTATAGCAATTCAACCATCTGAAACAGATGTCCAGGAAGATTTAACCTAAAAATACATTATGAACCAGATACTCCGCACAAACATGGCTCTCTCTTTTTGTTTTTTTTTCCTTTTATCTCTTTTCCTGAATGCACATTCATCAGTTGTCAGGGCAGACACACTTGTTCCGCTACATGTAAAAAAAGGAACAGGTCTCATTAGGATTACCCAGGAGTACTGTTCCAAAGAAACTGATTGGAAAAAAATCGCCCAAATCAACAAGCTGAAAGCTCCTTATATTGTTCGCACGAACAGTACTCTTCAGATTCCCTTATCCATGCTGCGTACAAAAAATGTCTCTGCACAAGTGGCTTCAATAAGTGGCACACCCCAGCTTGTAACTGCGGATTCCAGCGTTGTAACGCTGAGTAAGGGAGACCTTGTATTACCTGGCCAGACAGTGATCACGAGGAAAGGCGAGTATGTGCACCTTATATTTCCCGATTACAAACATACCAGAATCGGACCTCAATCCGAGATGACCCTTGTCTACCTCATGAGACTTTCAGATGACAATCTCAAAGTTCAATTCTTTCTAAAAAAAGGTCACATCACCCACAGAATACTGCAAAAGCTCAAAGCAAATGAACATTTTGATACCCGAACAGCATTTGCTATCACCGGTATTAGAGGAACAGAGTACCGTCTCAAAGTAGAGGACAATGAAACCAATATTGTTGAAACACTTATGGGAAAAGTTGCTGTTAATGCCGCTGGAACACAACTTATACTGCCCAAAGGACAGGGATCTAAAATAAAAAAAGGTAAACCTCCAAGTCCACCTCAAAAACTGCCGAACATACCAGATATTCCGCTCATAAAGAACATGTACCGTCTGTTACCTGTTGTCATTTCTGCACCTGCCCATGCAAATGCTAAATCCATTCGCCTAAGACTCACATCTGACAAAGAAGGGCAGGCAACAATCCTTGAACAAATGACAAAGCCTGGAGAAGATTTTACCCTGCCTTCACTGCTGGACGGGAGCTACTTTTTATTCCTAAGTGCAATAGATAATAACAAATTCGAAAGCTTCCCCACAAGTCCCATTCCTTTGTCCCTCCGAACAATTCCAGCAGCACCTATTTTCTCCAAACCGAAGAACGGACTCCAGACATTTGATACAAATATTAAAATCAGCTGGTTGAAGTCTGAATTTGCACAAACATATAATGTGCAGCTGGCAACCGATAAAGACTTTTTTAACCTCATTGATGAGCAACAAACAAAAGATAATTCTTTCACTACAAAAACACTCTCTCCAGGAAATTATTTTTCAAGGGTGCAACTTATTGCCGAAGATGGCTTTAAGACTCTTTACTCACCAACACTCACATGGGAGGTAATAGAGCAACCTAAATTGGGGGATATTGGGTCCGTTGCAGAAGGTGAAGATGAGATCACCTTGAAATGGCCTGCTGTTCCAAATATGTCAGGCTATATGATACAGGTGGCAACTGACAAAAATTTCACCCGGCTGGTCGTTTCAGAAGATCATTTATCTGAGCCTTCTTATACAATAAAAAACAATCTTGCGCCGGGAGATTATTATATTCAAATACGTTCCATTATGCATAATGGACAAAAAAGTCCCTGGACTCCGACACAAATGCTGACTATTGATTCCACCTCGACTGACATTGTACCTTATGTCTTTGGGCTTGGACTTATTGCACTCATCCTCCTCTGATTGCAATAAGCAGATCCAGTGCTGAACCGGATTTCGATTCTCATAGTTTCAACTATTTTCTTTGGTCTCTTCCAACTTGGTGGAGCTGTTTCCTTTCTTTCTGACAAAACCCTCGATGCCTTTTTTTTGCTGCGCGGTCCCACAGAACCCAGCCAGGAAATTATCATCATTGGTGTGGACGAAGAAAGCCTTGATGCACTCGGTGCATGGCCATTCTCCCGAAAATACCATGCTGAACTTCTAAAAAGTTTAACTTATGCAAAAGTGATCGGATTTGACATCCTCTTCAGCGAGCCAACTGAGCAGGACGAACTCTTCTCGACTGCCATCAAATCATCTCCCCCTGTAATACTTGCCGCTGCCTATAACTATCGAAACCGCATCCTCCTTCCCGTTCCATCCGTCAACGGCTACTCAGGCATCGGTCACATAGAAATAATCCTCAGTCGAGATGGTATTGTCCGTGAAGCAAGACCTTTTCAATATACTGGCCACTCTCCATTACCCACATTTGCATCAGCCATTCTCAAAGGAGCCGGCATTGCTGTAAAGCAAGACAGCGATGCTCCTCTTCTTATAAATCATTATGGCCCCGAAATAAGCTTTCTCTATCTCTCTTATGTTGACGTTCTGGAGGGGAAAATTCCGAAAGAATTTTTTAAAAACCGTTATGTTCTTATTGGCGTGAAAGCTTTGGGAATTGGAGACTATCACATAACACCATTCAGCACAAAATATCCCACCCCAGGGGTTGAAATTCAGGCAACTATTCTCAATAATCTCGTTGATAACAACCCTCTTCAAAGGATGCCACTGATTTCCTGGTTGTTTATGATTTCCGTCAGTCTCATCAGCTTCCTAATCTGGCCCGGTAAAGGAGCAAGAATAAACTGGATAATCAATATTTCCCTTGTTAGCATATTACTTGTCTGCTCTTTTTTTCTTTTTCGAATGTCCCTGTTTTTGAACCCGGTTCCCGCACTTCTTTTTATGAGCCTCAGCTTTGGGGTTTATCTGGCAATGGAACAACTCTGGATAGCCAAAGACATTTTTGGCGAAATGAAACGTCTGGATCTGCAAATCGACAAAAGTTTACAACGGGTATACACAAACTCACCAACACAATTTTTTAACCTGCAGCCGGCACCAGGAACTGCAAAGGGAATCAAACGACACCTGACACACCTTCAGGCTGGTGTAAAGGTGCTCAGCCTGCAACATCATTTTATTGAAAACCTGCTTCGTGAAGAACTCCTGCCTCTTATTTTATGGGATAAACACAGTGGCATTGTAATCATAGCAAATACCCAGTTCAATACATTCTGGAAAACTCATTCCTCTGACCAATCAGGCTTGCCAAAGCTTTATCAGTTCACCAACCTGCTGAAACAAAATCAACCTGATGGAGAAAAATCAAATACTGATATCAGTTCATTCATTCAGGATAATACCAACATACCCGCCATTGATATTGGCTTGAAAGAGAACGGCCTACAAAAGTATTATCGCATTAATATGCAACTCTTTGAAGTTGAAGACATTCAATTCAGCGGTATCCTGGCCATTTTAACCGATGTAACTGAAATCAAAGAACTGGAACGCCTCAAAGATAAGATTGTCTCCATTGTTTCCCATGAGCTGAAACTTCCATTGACTGTTATTCAAGGATATGGAGAAATGCTCTCTGAAAGCCTTAAAGATGAACAGAAACAATATATTGATGAAATATGTTCTCAAACAAAACGTCTGAATCGGCTCATTGAAGATTTTCTTGATGTTGCCCGAATTGAACATAATCGCCAGGAGATTAGGAGGCTTCCCCTTGACTTGCCCGGCCTTGTTCAAGAGGCCCAAAATGCAGTGTTAGTTCCTGCTGAAAAAAAATCGATTGAATTAATCGCACAATTACCTTTCCGTGCAACTCCTCTTATTGGAGACTCTTCCCTACTGCTCCAGGCGATAATCAATCTCCTTGATAATGCAATAAAATTCAGCCCCAAAGAAACAAAAATTACCATCAGCCTGGTAGAGGAAATCGATCAGTTTAGGCTTTGTATTTCAGACCAGGGGCCAGGAATTCCTGAAGAATCACGAAATGAAATCTTTGACACTTTCAATCGTGGGCAACATACTTCAACCGCAAAAGGTTTCGGCCTTGGTTTAAGCTTTGTGAAACAGGTTGTACTAAAGCATCATGGGGAATTATGGCTTGAGTCCAAAACCAACAAAGGTTCCACGTTTTGCTTCACTCTAGCTAAAAATTCCACAAGCTGATTCCTGAGTAATAATCACTCTTACCAAAGCCTTACTTGACCAAGTGGCAGACCCTAGTTACTTTTGGCACAGAAGCTTATAGGAAAATTTTCATCCCCATTGCTCAAAGGAATAAACATGGAAAACACTTCAGTCGTTATTATTGACAACCATCCGGTTGTTCGCCATGGAATATCTACCATGCTGGAACAGCGATCAGATATGGATGTAGTCGGAGAATCTGAAGCCGGCGCTTCTGCTCTGCCTGTTATCGGTTATTGTAAGCCTGATGTTGCCATTGTAGACAGTTCTATGACCGCATTCAGTGGTGTTGATATTATTCAAAACATTAAAAAGCTGTCTAAAGAAACAGCCATTATCATCTATTCCATGCACCAGAAACATGAACCTATCTATCGCGCTTTCAAGGCTGGAGTAAAAGGATATGTGCTGAAAATTGATCCGACAAACGACCTTATAGAGGCAATCAACGAAGTGAAACATGGCCGGATTTTCATAAGTCCAAAGATTCCGTCAACCGTTAGAAAACAACTTTTAGCTGGAAATGATGGAGATACTGAAGGGGGGCTTTCCAGTCTATCCAATCGTGAATATGAAATAGCAAAGCTTTTATCGCAATGCATGAGACCCGATGAAATCGGTGAAGCTCTTTGTATCAGTCCAAGAACTGTACGGGTTCATCGCAGTAATATGATGCACAAGTTAAACTGTGAAAGAGCGAACGAACTTCTTGTCTTACTAAGAGATTATTTTTACCACTAAGAAACTGCTGAAACCTTGTCCTGATCGCTTTTCAGACCAGTTCAGCCATAACCCCATTGGCAAAAGGCCTTCCTTTGTCAGTCAAACGCAAAAAACCTGTTACCTTCTCCAGCAGTCTATCTGCAATTAACTGCTGGAGTGTGCTTCCATAATATTTTTCAATTGATATCCCATAACGTTTCTCCAACATAAGTAATGAGACTCCACGATTCATGCGTAATCCCATTATCACTGTTTCCCTGAAGGACGCATCGTGCTCAAGCGTTTCTTCTTCAATCGTTACAGATTTTCCATTTTCCACAAAACAACAATATTCTTTGGGATTTGCAATATTTCGTCTTCTGTTGCCATTCAGACAAGACACAGCCCCTGCCCCAACCCCAAAATAATCCCGGTTCTCCCAATAGGTAATATTGTGTCTTGATTGATATCCAGTTTTTGCATAATTTGAGATTTCATATTGCTCAAATCCTTCTATTGCAGTGCATTCAGTAGTTATCCTATCCATAATTTCAATTTCTTCATCATCGGGTAATTGTAATTTTTTTTCTCGGACCAATTTTTCAAGAGGTGTTCGTTCCTCCACGGTTAGGTTATAGATGGAAATGTGTTTTATCCCCAGAGACAAGGCTGTCTTAAGGCTTGTTTTCCAACTCCTTGTGGATTGCCCCGGCAAGCCATACATAAGATCGACACTGAGGTTATTAAACCCGACTGCTTGGGCCATCTCCACGGCTTTAATTGCCTCAGTGGCTGAATGAATACGGCTGATTGTCTTTAATTCCTGATCATTAAATGATTGCACGCCAATGGATAATCGATTTATCCCACTTTCGAAAAGAGCTGCTAACTTGTCTCTGGTCACAGTGCCGGGATTTGCTTCAATGGAAATTTCTGCTTCTGGAGAAACGGAAAAAGTAGAATAACAAATAGAGAGAATTTGCTTAAGGCGACTTGTTGAAAGTAATGTTGGGGTTCCCCCACCCAGGAAAACAGTCTCCACGGCCCCCTGTTCTCCCCCTGGTGCACTTTGGAGTAGTTCGGCACACAATGCCCTAACATACGCGCCATGCAAGCCGCCAAGGCCCGCATATGAGTTAAACGAACAATAATTGCACTTTGCTGCACAAAAAGGAATATGAATGTAAAGCGAAGAAGTCATGTGCTGCCATGCAGGGTTTCCATGGTTTCACGACATTGATTACTGATTTCAGTCATCAACCCCTTATCAGCAAAGGAAAAACTGCCATCACCGATGATGATATGATCAAGGAGTTGAATCTGCATCATACTCCCCAAAAGAGAAAGGGTTCTGGTCAGCTGCATATCCTGTGCAGAAGGCTCCAATGAGCCGGAAGGATGATTGTGGGCAATGATCATGGCCGCGGCATTTTGTTGGAGTGCCTTTTTAACAAGTTCCCGCGGGTAAACAGTATTTACATTAATGGTGCCTTCGGCAACAGTTTCCGTCCCTAAAATTGCATGGGAGGAATCGAGATAAATAACGGTGAGTACTTCTTTTTTCAAGCCACGCAGGGCATGAAGAAGATAATCGCGGACATCTTTTGACGAGTGCAGGTAGCGTTTTCCCTGGAGACGATCTTTAAGATAACGCCTGGCTACCGCTTGAATAAAGTGAACAGCAAAACCATTTTTGGGACCAATCCCCTTGATCTTCTGCAATTCTGCAAGGGGCTGTTCAAGCACTGCGGCCAATGAACCAAACTGTTTAAGAGCCGCCCTTGCCGGTTCCTTACAGTCAGATCTAGGAGTACCAAAAGAAAGCAGGAGTTCTATGATCTCAGCATCGCTAAATCCTTCCAGACCTCTACCCAGAAAACGGTCACGAAGCCGCTGCCGATGTCCTGCCCCTTTCTCCTGCCACCCTTCTTTGTCCATTTAGCCCGCAATATTTATTTGGATAGCTCCTTGCTAAACAACTCGTTCGCAACTTTAGGATTAGCCTTGCCCTTGGTTTTCTGCATGAGCTGTCCAACAAAATATCCCATGAGCTTGGTCTTACCGTTTTTAAAATCTTCGGCCTGTCCGGGATTTGCAACTATAATTTCCTGTACAATAACCAGAAGTTCACCTTGATCAGAAACCTGAACAAGGTTCTTTTCCTTCACAACCACTGTCGCATCTTTCCCGGAATCCATCATTTCAAGAAAGACTATCTTGGCAATCTTACCGGAAATAGTTCCATCATCCACCATCACCAGCAATGCAGCAAGCTGTTCAGAACTAACTTTGCTAGAGGAAACATCTGCCCCCTTTAACTCGCGAAGAAACTCTGTCATTATCCAATTTGAAGCCTTTTTCGCCTTGACACCTTTCTTTACAACTTCTTCAAAATAGTCTGCAAGAACACGGGAAGCTGTGAGAAGTGCTGCGTCATATTCAGGGAGTTCGTACTCCGAAACAAAACGAGCCTTTCTGGCATCAGGAAGTTCTGGCAATGTTTTTCTGATCTCCTCAATCCAGCTCTCTTCAATCACAATGGGGATAAGATCCGGGCATGGAAAATAGCGATAATCATGTGCCTCTTCCTTACTGCGCATGGACGCAGTTCTATTTGTATCAGGATTCCAAAGCAGTGTTTCCTGGCTCACTTCTCCTCCATCAAGCAGGACATCACGCTGGCGCCGCACTTCATATTCCAGTGCTGCCTGGACATTTTTAAAGGAGTTCATATTCTTGAGCTCTGTTCTGGTGCCAAGCTTCTCCTGCCCAATAGGTCTCAGCGAGATATTGGCGTCACAGCGAAAGCTTCCTTCCTGCATATTTCCATCACAGATATCAAGATACCTGAGAATTGCATGCAGCTTACGCAGATAAGCATATGCCTCTTCAGGTGAGCGCATATCCGGTTCTGAAACAATCTCAAGAAGTGGGGTTCCTGTTCGGTTCAGATCCACGTATGAAACAGGCTCTCGATCATCATGAACCAGTTTCCCCGCATCTTCTTCCATGTGCATACGGGTGATCCCAATGACTTTTTTCTTTCCATCAACCTCAATCTCCACCTTGCCGAATTCCACAATCGGCAAATCAAACTGGGAAGTCTGATACCCTTTGGGGAGATCGGGATAGAAATAATTTTTACGTGCAAATTGATTAAAAGTATTGATGGTTGAATCTGTTGCAAGACCCATTTTGATTGAGTATTCCACCACCTTTTTATTCAATACCGGCAAAACGCCAGGCATCCCCAGACAAATCTGGCAGGTATGGGTGTTTGGCGGTGCGCCAAACTCGGTGGAACAGCCACAGAAAATTTTTGATTTTGTTTTCAGCTGGGCATGGATTTCCAGCCCGATTACGGTTTCAAACTCCATAATTCACTCGTCTTTGCTTCAAATTATATTTTAATTTATGCCCTTTCGGCTTTATTGACCCATTCTCGAATCTTCAAAAGCTCATCACGCCAGTCATCAGCAACCCGAACCGTTAAAAAGACACGGAATAAGTCGAGTACCAGACGAATCAATTCTTCAAAAAGAAAGATCCGTTCCAGAATCAGCCCTTCACGTTCTTCCGGATTATTATCATTTCCTGATTCAGCTCCAGTTTTGGGGAGTTTCACGTTCCGAAACTCCATGAGGGCAGCAGCCATGGTAAAATTCCATTCATAGTCATTATACACCAGCTGAATCCTTGCCTGTTCCAGTTTCTTGCCCATGACAAGGCCTGTCCGTGCTTCCTGAAGCTCTGTCTGCAATCCCCTGCAGATAAGGCTTTCATTGTTGTCTCCTTCACCATATTCGAGGAGCATATGTTTTTCAAAAACTACTACAATATCACCTTCACCAGGAAGAGCCACCACACCACCACGCTCTTCACTTTTCCACCAGAGCCAGGTAAGAAATTCCTGCCCGATGAAACGTTTTTCCGCTATTAGATCAACTAAATCCATTTTCTTTTCTCCAAACCCTACACAAATGATACCTGGCTAATTCTTGCCAGACGCTCTACATCATCTTCTTCAAGCAGATGCTCACCACACACATATGGTATCTGCTGCATCAGATTGAGTCCGAAACTCTCCTTGAACAGATCCTCCAGCAGAGCCTGAGCCTTCTTGTTTGTTGAAAAAAAGATAAGAGTTGAATTTTCGAGGTTCCAGCACAAGTCAAAGACTGCCGGTACAGGCAGAGCTTTCCGCATCAACTCATTCTGGATACGTTCTTTAATTTCTACTCGCATGCTTCTTGAAATTTTAGGTATCTGTTTTTCCTTCTTGATGCGCTCTTCTTCTTTCTGCACATATTTTTTTACAATAACAGAAGAAATTTTTCGTTCATCCAGACGCATTGATAATGTAACATAATTTCCTGCTGCATATGATGCATACTCAAATTCGGTATCGAACATATTAGTGACAGATACCCACCCCAAAGAATCCTCATCATATGTTTCATCAATATCTCTAAAGGCAAATGCTGTCACTCTGTCAGCAATAAAATCCCATATATTTTCAGGTAAATCCCCTTCAACTCCAAATCTGACATAACTTGCAGTTCCTTTAATAAATCCCATTCATTTCTCCACTCATAAATAATATTATCTTGTCCAATGGATCATACCCTATTCCAGATTCATGGTACATAAATATTCTTGGGAAAGTTGCGCAAATATCACGTTAACTATTGAATCATTGCAGCTGAAGCACTCCAGCTCTTCAGATTATTATTAAATAAAAGTATCTTTTTTATTGACACAAGAAAAACAAATTTGTATATAACCTTCCTTCGAGGGTCGTTAACTCAGTCGGTAGAGTATCTGCCTTTTAAGCAGAGAGTCGTGCGTTCGAGTCGCACACGACCCACCATATATATTGTATTTTGTCCCCATCGTCTAGCTAGGTCCAGGACACTGGGTTTTCATCCCAGCAACGCCGGTTCAAATCCGACTGGGGACGCCATACGAAAAAAAGACACATAGACATTTATGTCTATGTGTCTTTTTTTTTTATCTTTTGGAATTAGGAATCAAAGCATACTGCTACAAAAAAGGGACAAATCTCCCCATTAATCATCACAAAATCAAACCATTAGTTTTTAAAACTATGAATTGGAGCTGGTATTCTGCCTCCCCACGATATAAACCGTCCCGACTTATTAACATTACGAACCTCCATAATCGGACTTTCGCCAAACAGGCCACCAAAGCTTACAAGCTCCCCCACCCCCTTTCCAGGAACAGGAATAATTCGCGCTGCCGTGGTTTTATTATTAATCATTCCAATAGCCATCTCATCTGCAATAATTGCTGAAATTGTTTCAGCATCCACCTCGCCTGGAATTGGCACCATATCCAGACCAACTGAGCAAACACAGGTCATAGCCTCAAGTTTCTCTATGGTTAAAGCACCCTTCCCCACTGCATCAGCGAGAACTGCATCTTCCATGACAGGAATAAAAGCACCACTCAAACCACCAACAGCTTTTGATGCAAATATGCCACCCTTTTTAACAGCATCATTTAAAAGAGCAACGATGGCAGTGGACCCTGGTGCACCAACATCGTCCACGCCTAAAATCTGTAATATTTCTCCAACTGAATCTCCAATCTTTGGTGTTGGTGCGAGGGATAAATCAACAACACCAAATTCCACACCCAATTCTTTCGAAACCTGACGACCTATCAATTCACCACAACGAGTGACCCGAAAAGTAATCTGTTTTATTACTTCTGCGATGTCATCAATTTTTAGATTTTCCCTTCCCTTCTTCTCAATGGTTTTTTTCAATGACTTTGCAATTACTCCAGGACCTGAAACACCAACGTTTAAGACAACATCTGCCTCTTCTACCCCATGAATAGCACCAGCCATGAATGGATTATCCCCTGGCTGGTTACAAAATACAACGAATTTAGCGGCTCCAAATCCACCACTATCTGCAGTCTGTTGGGCCAACTCTTTTATTGTTTTTCCAACCATGGCCACAGCATCCATGTTTATTCCTTTGGTACTTGAACCAACATTTATGGACGAGCATAATCGCTCTGTAACCGCCAAAGCTTCAGGGATTGACTCTATAAAGGCCAGGTCACTCTTTGTCATTCCCTTTTCCACATGGGCTGTATAGCCACCTAAAATATCAACCCCTGCCTTAGCTGCTGCCTTATCAAGGCTTTTTGCCAATAACACAAATTCATCGCTGTTAAATCCTGCTCCGACATATGCAGCAGGTGTCACTGAAATACGTTTATTTACTACTGGAATCCCATACTTCATTGCCACCGAGGTACACTTTTCAACGAAATTATCTGCGTGACTTGCAATTTTATTTTCTACGCACTCACAAGTCTTTTTTGCAGACCCCCTCCTACAATCAAGAAGATTTATCCCCATGGTGACAGTTCGTACATCGAGATTTTCTTTTTGAACCATCTCGACAGTTGCCATTATTTGATCTGAACGAAGCATACTACTCTCCTAATCTGCTATTATTGTATCGAATTGAGTTCCCACTTCATTGGTTGCCATAAAAATATCATTATGTTGTAAAAACAGGTTCAACTTCTCTTCTTCACCCAGAATTCTTAATTTTTCCCTGAATGCATCCAGTGAGGCAATATGTGTGAGATCTACCTGGAAAATCATGGTATACTTTTGAACTTCTCTTGTTGTTACTAAGTCTAACACATTGATATTATGTGAATAAAAAAAGTCCCCTAAAATTTTTACCAGGCCTTTTCGATTGTCCCCCTGACCTGTAATAATAAAAGTCTCCTTGGGTAATTGAGATTTTTCTACCTCTAAATTGACCTTCATTTCCTTTATTATCGCTTCTAGTTTTGTTTTTGATTTTATGTGAGAAAAACCAGCAAAAAGGTCTTCCGGGGTTATCTTTTCATCAAATTCTGCGATAAGGAGCATCGTAAAATATCCACCTAAAACAGATTGATTCAGATCAGCTAAATCGCCTCCCAAATCAAAAATTACTGTGGTAATATCCGCTATTATCCCAGGTCGATCTTTCGACATAACTGAAATAACTAATTGCTTTCCCATCAATTCTCTCCTTTTAACATTTCTAATTCCCAGGTGTATTCACTATTCCTTTTACGGAAAATCGTCTGGTCCAAAGAGCTGGATTTATCCGGATAATCCATCATATAATGCAATCCCCTTGATTCTTTTCTGAACATTGCAGATTGGATTATCAGCAATGCAACAAGAGAAATATTTCTCAATTCCACCATATTAGGGGTAACTATATATTCCCTGTAATGCTGATCGATTTCAGCATAAATAAATTCCATACGCCTTTTAGCAAGGGCCAGTCTTTCAGTGGAGCGAACAATCCCGACATAATTCCACATCACTCGCCGAATGGAATCCCAATTATGATTGATTATTATCTCTTCACTCAGTTTTCTGGCATCACCACTTATCCACTTGTCAGCAGATATATTCTGTTTTTCTTTTAATTCTGTCCACACAGTAGAGCAATACTTTGCTGCACTATCCGCAAAAACCACCGCTTCAAGTAGACTATTACTCGCCAGTCTATTGCCCCCATGCAATCCGGTGCAAGCCGTCTCTCCTAACACCAGTAAACCAGGGACAGAGCTTCTGCCATGTTTATCAGTTTTCACACCACCACACATATAATGTGCAGCCGGTACCACTGGAATTTTATCTTTTGTTATATCAATGCCTCTACTCAAACATCTTTTATATATAGTTGGGAACCGGTCTTTCAGATACTCGGCGTTGCGATGACTAATATCCAAAAACACACAATCCTCCCCGGTTTCCTTTAACTCCTTATCTATTGCCCTTGCTACCGTATCTCTGGTAGCGAGATCTTTTCGATCATCATACTTCCCCATAAAAGCACC
>Ga0256844_10000348_pt1 | contig 17894 bp, 19 predicted proteins | sample MusselsmetaG_FD_189100 | JGI IMG/M metagenome (GOLD analysis project Ga0256844, IMG submission 189100) | Mussel associated microbial communities from hydrothermal vent at the East Pacific Rise, Pacific Ocean - Mussels | ecosystem: Host-associated > Mollusca > Shell > Unclassified ... | reverse complement strand
GTGCTTGGGCATTACTTGCAGCCATACTCATCATAGGACCTCGTCGTGGGAGATATACCAAAGATGGTAAGATAAGAGTTATCCCAGCTTCAAACATACCCCTTGTTGTACTAGGTGCATTACTCCTATGGATAGGTTGGTTTGGTTTTAATGGTGGTTCTGTTGGCTCTATCTCTTCTAAAGAGAATGCTGATTTGGTAGCCCTTACTATTATGAACACCAACACAGGTGGTCTGGCAGGTGCAATCATCGTAGGGATCATCATGTATGTCCAATATAAACGATTTGATATTACCATGATACTTAATGGTGCATTAGGTGGGCTCGTCTCTGTTACCGCTGGTGCTGATATGTTTGATATGTATGCACCTATCTATGTGGGTGCCATTGGTGGGGTTATTGTAGTCTATGGTGTTGCTCTTTTTGATAAACTCAAACTAGATGACCCAGTGGGTGCCTTGTCTGTACACTTACTCAATGGTATATGGGGAACCATTGCTGTAGCGGTGTTTGCTGATGTCTCACTATGGCATCAAATAAAAGGTGTATTGGTTGTAGGTATATTTGCATTTACTAGCTCTTTTATAGTGATGTATATTATCAATAAGGTCTCACCATTTAGAGCTTCAGATGACGAACAGCTGCAAGGTCTAGATATAGAAGAGTGTGGTGTTGAAGCTTACGCTGAATTTAAGAAAAGTATATAAACTATAAAGGATAAAAAATGAAAAAAATAGAAGCAATCATTAAACCATTTAAGCTAGATGAAGTAAAAGAAGCACTTGTAGAAGTGGGTATAGAAGGTATGACCGTATCTGAGGTAAAAGGGTATGGGAGACAACAAGGGCACTCTGAGCTTTATAGAGGTGCAGAGTACGTAGTAGAGTTCATACCAAAAGTCAAAATAGAAATCGTTGTAAGTAATGATGACTATGCACAAAAGGCCGTAGAGGCCATAGCAAGTGCAGCCAAAACAGGGAAGATTGGTGATGGAAAAATATTTGTAAGTAGTATTGATTCTGTTCTTCGTATTAGAACTGATGAAGAGAATGAAGAGGCTTTATAGCCCCTCTCTCTTTAACTTTTCTACGCTTTCTTCACTCCCTACTATCTGCCACCCTACACCTTCTACCCCAAAATCTCGTTCATATTGTGTAATGCCCAGTTGTTTAAGTTTGTAAAGTGTTTTATCTACATCACTATATGGTGTAAAAAAACCATAGTTCACTTCTTTTTCATACATGATTACAATAGCCTCTGCTAATACATTTTTAACAGCCAAAGCATAAGCTCTAGCCATACCACCAGTACCTAATTTAATACCACCAAAATACCGTACTATGAGTACAGCACAGTTGATAAGTCCTTTTCCACGTAAAACATTAAGCACTGGCACACCTGCACAGCCTTTGGGCTCACCATCATCTGAAGAATTTTCAACTACTTGATCAAATTCATTTAGAGAACGTAAAGCATAGACTACATGATTGGCTTTAGGATTTTCATCTTTTAGTTTTTTCTGAAACCCTTTATATTTAGAGATAGGTACAAGGTACGTAATAAACTTAGAACGATTAACTTCTGTAGTATGAGAAAAAGAAGTTTCAATGGTTTGCATCAAATAACTCTGTATAAATATTTGTAGAGTGTTAAGCCTATAAAACTTCCTATGAGGTCAGCCACAACATCTGCTTGTTCTGCACTTCTATTTACCGCGTAAAGTTGTGAAACTTCTATGGCTACACCATACCCCAGCAATAATAATAATGCGTACCAATAGTTAATCTGGTATCCAAGCCTTAATAAAAGACCCAATACAACAAAAGCCAGTATATGATGTGATTTATCATTCAAAGGTCCAAGTACAGGAGCCATGTCTTGAGGCACAATTGCAGCAACATAACTCACTAATAGTGCCAACCAAAAAAATACTCTAAATATAGAGCGATACCTATACAGCTTTGACTTTTTCAACGATGAGCTCCACAAATTTATTTGAACTGTTCATACACTTAGCTACTACGTAATCATCATATTTTATTTTCTCTGCTATTTCTCTATGTTCTATATCTAGTTCAAAAATAGTTTCTGAGTTGTCTAACGTAAAAGCTAAAGGAAAAATAACTACTTTACGATGTGTTGGATTACGCAAAACATCCACAAGATTAGGTTCAAGCCAATCCGAAGATCCCACCTTTGACTGATAGACCAATTTAATATTATTAAAAGAGATACCTCGTTCTTTTAAATAAATTTTTATAGCTGAGGCATTAGCTTCTACTTGATTTTGATAAGGATCACCTGCTTGTATAATACTCACAGGCAAACCATGTGCAGAGAGAAGTAAGTCATACTCCCTTGTGTCTTTACCTTCCATTGCTTCAACTATCTTCTCTACAGAAGCAGAGATATAATTATAGTCATCATAATAAGGATCTATGAGTGTGATTGTTGGATTGTAAGCCATACGCCTACATCGCTCTTTTATATCCTCAAGAGAAGAGAGTGTTGTGGTTGTTGAGTACTGAGGATACATAGGGAATAAAATAAGTTCTTCTATACCCTCATTTTGACATTTCACTAAGGTTTCATCTGCAAAAGGAGGAACATAGCGCATCGCAGGGTAAATGGGCATATCAAGTTTATTTTCCAGTTTAGCAATGAGCTCATAGGTTAGCCTGGGCAAAGGAGACTTGCCACCCAGTAAACCATAGTTCTCTTTTACTTCTTCAAGACGTTTGTTTATGATGATAGTCGCAACAAATTTACGTGTGTATCTGTCCATTGTTAAAATGTTTTTATCCGCAAACATATTACGCAAAAAAAGTTCAACTTCTTCTACGTTATTGGGTCCCCCCATATTTAAAAGTAACAACGCCTGTTTTGTACTCATACACATCCTTTAAAGTCTTGTATTTTAGCATAGAGAGTGTAAAATCATACATAAATAGAGTTAATAACTAAAGGTATTTCATGATTATTATTCCTGCACGCATCGGTTCTTCCCGTTTTCCCAATAAAGTTCTAGCAGACATAGGTGGAATGCCTATGGTCATACGTACAGCAAAAGCTGTTGAAGATATAGATGATGTCATAATTGCTACGGATTCGGAAGAGGTTATTAGTATCTCTAAAAAACATGGCATTAAGGCTGTACTCACTTCAAATAAACATCAAAGTGGGACAGACCGTATCTATGAAGCTGCTCAAAAATTAAATCTTGCCGAAGATGAAATCATTATCAATGTACAAGGGGATGAACCCTTTATAGAAACAGATGTTGTGCAAGGTATCTATGACTTAACAAAACAAAATAAAAATAATGAACGTATCATGATGAATTCATGCTATAAAACCATTTCAAATCCAGAAGCAGATGATCCAAATATAGTTAAGGTTGTGACAGATAGTGATGATATTGCTCTGTATTTTTCTAGGGCTAAAATTCCTTATCCTAGAGATCATCATTTTAATGAATACAAAGGACATTTAGGTATTTATGGTTTTACGGTAAAGTCACTACGTAATTTTTGTATGCTTTCCCAAGCACCGCTAGAAGATATAGAAAAACTTGAACAACTTAGAGCACTCTATCATGGCTATGAAGTTGCCATGATAGAAGTAAATACAGAAAGTTTTGGTATTGATACCCCTGAAGATTTAGAAAAAGCTTTAAAATATTATAATATATAATTAAAACTTCTCCTTTTAGTCTAAAACTATCCTACTGCCTTACCAAGATCCCACATAGGCATAAAGATTCCAAGTGCCATGAGTAACACTAGCCCTGCAATAAAAAACATCATAATAGGTTCAATATATGCTGAGAGATTCTCAATCAAATCTTGGAATTCCATATCATAATAATTTGTTACTTTATCTAGCATAGCATCTAATTGTCCCCCTGCTTCTCCTGCTTTTATCATTTGAAGAAGCATATTTTCATAGAGCCCTGTAATCTTAAAGGCTTCCGCTAAGTTCATACCCCGTCCAATATTGGCATTAACCGTTAATAACTGCTCTTTTATTGCAGCATTATCTACCATACCGACAGCGGTATCTAAAGCTTCAGATACGGGAATACCCGACTTTACAAGTTCACCAAATACCAAATTGTATTTATGCATGGTAGAGAGAAAAATTGCTTTATTAATAAGATAAAATTTTGGATGAATCATCAAACTATCCATTTGATATTTAAAATCTTTATTATTTTTATAAAGATATTTCACAGCAAATACTATTCCTATCGCAATAAGTAAAATAAGAGGTCCAAAATTACTAAAGGCCCATTCTAATTTAAGTAGAATTTGTGTGGGTAAAGGTAATTCCGTTTTAAACCTAGAAAAAATATCTTTAAATTTTGGTACAACCACCATAATTAAAATAGTAAATGCAATCCCCATAGCAGCAAGCGTAATAAGAGGTGATCGAATGGCTTTTTTGAATTTTGCTGTATTATCTCTAATATTTTCTAAAATATCTGCTAGCTTATGGTAAGACTCTGAAATATTTCCTGTTCTCTCACCAAGGTTTGTCATAGCCAAAGCTACATGTCCAAATTCTTCTGTAAAGGGTTCCATCGCATCTGACATACTATTACCTGCATTAATATCAGAATTTATTTTTGCATATATATCTTTTAATTTTTTATTATCTGTATTATCTGACACCTCTGTTAAGGTATCATTAATTGCTATTCCTGCATCTGTCATTACTGCAATTTGTCTAATTGTTGATATCTTATCATTAATTGGAATTTTAGATTTAAAGGACTTTTGGATAGTCTTCATTATATTTGCAAAGCTATCTTCAAGTGGTGCTGATGTTTCTACTGCTTTCATTACCATAGTAGAGGGAAACTTATTTTTTGCTAATTTTACGGCTAGCATTCTATTTTCTGCTTTAATTACTTCAAGGCGTTTCTTACCTTTATCCATGACTGTAACATTAAAATATTTCATCATAACCTCGCTACTCTGTATATTTCTTCTATGGTTGATGCACCCATGATAGCTTTATTTACACCATCTTCAAACATTGTTACAAAGCCTTCTTTTTCTGCTTGTTTTTCTAGTTCTTCTTTTGATGCGACTTTTGCAATCATACGTGCCATAGTTTCCGATATGGTTAAAACTTCGGAGATCATTTCTCTCCCCGAATAGCCAGTTTGTCCACATTCCTTACAGCCTGCACCTTTATAGAAAGTAGGATTTTCAGGTAAATACTGTTGTATGTCCTTTAACAGACCGGGGTCAAGTGTCGTTGTCGTTTTACAATGTGTACATATCTTACGTACCAATCTTTGTGCTTGAATTGCAACTAAAGCACCTGATACCAAATACTCTTCAATTCCCATATCTAAGATTCTAGATATAGAAGAAATGGCATCATTTGTGTGTAGAGTAGAGAGTACTAAGTGTCCCGTAAGTGCAGCTTGTATAGCAATACGTAAAGTTTCTTGATTACGGATTTCTCCAATCATGATTTTATCTGGATCTTGTCTTAGTATAGATTTTAGTGCATCTGCAAAGCCTAACCCTACACTCTCTTTAACGTTTACTTGCTGTAACCCTGCCATTTGGTACTCCACAGGGTCTTCAACCGTTATAATTTTATCTTTAACATCTTTAATAGCATTCACCGCACCATAAAGTGTTGTAGTTTTACCAGAACCTGTAGGTCCGGTAACCAGAACTATCCCATAAGGTACTTTAATAGCTTCAGAAAATCTCTCATACGAAAGTTTACTCATACCTGCTTCTTCAAGTTTAATCATTGCTTTTGACTTATCAAGTATTCTTAAGACAATTGATTCACCTTGTATTGTAGGTAATGTAGATACCCTAAAATCAAAATCCTTCTTTGCAATAGTTGCAGAAAACCTGCCATCTTGTGGCTTTCTCTTTTCTGCAATATCTAAGTTTGACAACAGTTTCATTCTTGATGCCAACGGACTAAAAATATCTTTATCAAAGGTAAAGCTTTGTCTCAACATTCCATCAATACGTTCTCGAATAACACAAGATTTTTCAGTAGCTTCTATATGAATATCACTAGCCCCTGCGTATATAGAAGATTTTAAGATAATATCAATCAATTTCAAAACTGCAGGTGATCCATCATTATCTTCTTCTACACTTTCTTGATTTAAATCTTTTCTAATATCAGAGACTAAACCTTTTATACTTTCATTAATTTCAAGACGCTGAAGGTGTTGTTGTATCTGCTTAGGTTTTGAGATAGATATACGTATAGGTTTTTTAGGAAATAATCTCTGTATTGCATCTTGTGCAGCCATATCAAGAGGGTCATCAAAAACAATCTGTACATTTAAGTCATTTTCATCTACAGGAATAATATTATATTTAATGAGTTGATGATAAGGAATTCTTGAAAAAAGCTTCATGTCAATTTCAATTTCATCTAAATCAACGTATTCTACATTTAGGGCTTTTGCTACTTCTTCAATAATAGGAACAATATCTATACCTTCTATTTTCTCTAAATGTGCTAAAGTAATAACACCTTGTCTAATCTTCTTTGCTAAAAAAATTTCAACAGAATGCAAATCTATCATTTCTTCTGCTATTAAGTTAGCAAATGATATTTTTTTAGGTGGTCTACTCTTTACTAACGTAGATATTGCATCTTTTGTAATAAGCTTCTCTTCAAGCATCATTTCAATTAATTTAACCATGACAAGACCTTTTAATTTTTCTTTAATTTATACAGTAAATTTCTTGCACTACGTGATTTAGAACGTTTTACATAATTATTTAAAATTTGTATTGCTTCATTTTTACGCCCTAATTTCACTTTTGACTTTGCAAATATTATCCAACTCTCTTCTATATTACTACTAACTTTATTTGTCTGTAGTGCCCAATATTCTGATTTTTTATAATTCCCTTTCCTAAAATAACTTTTCGCTAAGAAAAGAGAATCATCAGTGTCATGTGATTGATAAAAACGCTTTTCAACATCTCTATAAGCACTTACACTGGAAGACTCCACAATATTCAAGTGCATTCTTTTACGTGGTTTTTCTCTTATCGGTTTAGTCACTTTTTTATGTACTATTTCCTTATGTACTACCACTTTTCTTGGCTTTTCATCAAGTATTGGTATATTATTAACAATAGGGAGTATGGGTACAGGTTCTTCAATTCTTATTTGGGTATGTACTTTAACTATAGGTTTAATTACTTCAATCACTTCTTTTTTATGTATTTGTATTTTATGAAAAGCATTATTTACTAACGTAATACTTTCATCCCTATTATCGTTATTTTGTGAGACACTTGTAGTTGAGAAAGAAGGAAGTTTGGCTAATATATTTTTATTTGTATTAAAAAAGTAAAATGAACCAATCAGCATTCCAATTAGTATCATAGCAGCAATAATATATGGCTTACGTTGGTTCTTTTTATACTGTTTCCACTCTTCTTCTAATGGTTTAATATCATACATTGATATATCCTAATTTTAGTGCAGCCATTTCAATAATACGCTGTGAAATATGATCATAATTTATTTGAGAAGGCTCATTTTCATCATAGTATTCACATATTTCAAACATTGTAAACATCATTTTATTGCACTCCCTAAAATTGCCTTTTGTAAACAGATGAATAAGTTTCATATCTTTTTCTTTAATACTATTTGCAATTTCAAAAAGATTCTTTTTTAAAAGTTTTTTATGTACATAGGCAGTTTGATCTGCTTGTGTAGCATTTTTCAATTCAATCACTTCCCAAATACGTGATTGAAAGTGTTCCTTAGCAATGAGGTCTTCATCTTCAGTTTTATGTAAAGAAACTACAAATTTCACAGCACGACTATCTGAAATAAGACGAATTTTTTCCATCATTTCACTACTGTACATTTGTGCTTCATCAAGCAAAATAAGAATTTCTCTTTTTCCTCTTAAATTCTTACAAAAATTCACTAAAGCAGAAAAGTTCACCTCTGTGTTATGAGGTAAATCTTGTTTTGTTAATACTTTAAATAATTTATGGAAAAATTCTTTTTCATTCGTAGCAGGTGTATCAAAATAGTGTATTTCTTTTTGATGTTTAAGTTTTTCTTGTAAACGGTTGAGTAAGATACTTTTTCCCGTACCAGGTCTACCAAAAAGTAAAATCATCTTTAATGGTTTTTCCATGCTGTGTTCTAACTGCTTATAGGCAGCGACTGAAGATGATAACTCAATGTAGTCGCTGATATCAATAGAATCAACAAATACATTTTTGGCTGCTGCGTATCTACTTTTCATTCAGTTTTGTATATCCTAAGTCTTTTAAAGAGACAGATTTGGCATTATCAACAATATGTGGCGTAATGATTAAAACCAATTCTTCCACTGTATTGATTTTCTCTTCACTTTTAAATGCATACTCTAAAAGGGGTAAATCTCCCAATAAAGGAACTTTGTTTACTTTATACCCTGTTTTAGAAGAGATAAGTCCACCAAGTATTGCATGTTGCCCGTCACGTACTTTAATAACAGATGCAATCTGACGTCTTACTAAGTCAGGTGGGATAGATCTCACTCCACCATCACTAGTAACACTATTGACCGTATCTGAGATAGAAGGGTTAATTTTTAGTGTAATCATACCGTTGCTATCAATCTCAGGTGTAATATCTAAAAGTATACCCGCAAAAACAGAATCAACTAGCTCACCTTCTGATGATGTTGTCCCACCTCCTGAACTAGCCGTACTTGAAGACTTAATTTTATAAAATAGTTCTTTACCCACTGAAATAAGAGCTGGTTGGTTATTAAGTGTCATTACTCTCGGACTTGAGATAGATTTAACATCTCCTTGTGTACCCAAAAACTTAATCACTTCTGATACTTTTGCCTTACCCGTAATATTTACCACTTGTGCATTTCGTGGACTGTTATTACTACCATATTGTGCTTCTGTTATACCTTCAATATTATCAAATGTAAATGATGAAATATTTTTTTGCGCCATTGCCAAAGAATTTATAGCAAAGTTTTGTAAACCATAAAGCTGTGACCAATCTACACCTGTAGTTTTAGAATCATCGAACGATACCGTAAGTATACGCACATCAATAAGTACTTGAGACTTAATTTGCTTAGAAAGGGTATGGATATATTGTGATACTCTCTTTACTTGTCTCTGTGTTCCAGTGACTGTCACCATTCCTGCTTCAGCATTAACAATTGGGGCTAAAGGGTTGTATTCCCATACTTGACCATCTGGTCCTGTCCAACCTTCTCCTGTTTTTGCATAATGAGTACTTCCATCTCCAGCACCGATAAGTATTCGCTGTACTTCCATCTCAACTGTTTTCCAAAATTTAAACTCATCATTACTTTCTATAGAGATACCTGTTTTCGATGCACCTGATCCACCTGATTCTCCTCCAGCACCTGAGGATGCTGAATTATTAGAATTTGCAATAGTAACATGGGCATTACTTTTTCCTACTCTTTGTCCAGAGATATAATGAATTCGAAAAGTTCTAGTGATTAAATATGATATTTGTAATTTATTTCCTGTCAAAGTATAATGAAGATCATTATCTTTGAGTATGGTATTTAAAAAACCTTTGAATGTACTATTTTTCAATTTTACATAATAAAGCTTTTTATTCATTCTTTTTTTTGCTGCTTCATCTTTTACAATAACAGTCAAACTACAGGTATCTGCTAAATTATCTACAACGTCACCTATACTGAGTTTACTATCAATTGTCACTGAAAAAAGTTTTGTTGAACAGTCATTAGCTTCTACAATACTTGTTGTCAACAACATAGATACTGCCAGAAAAAACTTAACTCCGATATTTTTTATTTTTTGCATTTTATTCCCTTCCTTCTATCATAATAAAATTCTCTCTTTTCTTATGAAGAAACAACTTTTTTATCTGGTTTTTATTTCTAAGAACAACACCTTTTTTACCTATATACTTCAAAGTATAGCCTCCTATTGTTTCATCAATACGTTTCCAGTTTTCATTTATATATGCCTTTCCATTAAGAATAGCATGCAATGATAGCTCTATCTCAAGTTGTTTTTCTTGCACAGGTATAACAAAAGTAGTTACATTATTTTCTTCTTGTAACCTTACAAAAGGTTCAGATGTTGTTTCAAGTGTTTCCAGTTTGACACCTTCACGCTTTTCATGTATTTTCTCAACCATTTCTCTAATCTGTTCAACAGAAAGATCTGCATATGTGAAAGATGAGATAGCTATAATAGGTAATAGTAATTTTTTCATTAGTGATTAATCCCCCATACTGAAATATTGATATCTGCTACAATATTTGAAGAATTCGGATCAAGTGAAAACTTTGTACCATAAATATCAGTCACCAAGGTATTTTGCTCTAATTCATTCATGAATTTCACAATTCCTTTATATGTACCTTTACACCCAACAGCAATTTCTAAAACATATCCAAAACTACCGTTGTTATCAACATATTTATTGGTAATATACTGAAGGTCGACACTTTGTACGGCAGCCTTGTCTGTAATTGAATTTAAAAATTTAGACCATGATTTTTGATTAAAAAGCATATCAGAAAGTTTTTCAAGATTATTATCAATAAAAGTTATTTTACTCTTTGTATTAACAATAGTTTCTTTTTTAATCACAATATCTTTATCAAACTTTTTCACATAAAACTCACGGTCTCCACCAACTGTTATAGAGTTCAAATATGTATTATTATCCCCTATACTTTTTTGTATACTTTTTTTATTTCTTTCACTTTTTTTATACATAGCTTCTGTATAAGGTACTAGATATGCATATGCAACATATGCAATAACTCCAGCAACACCTAGAATAACCAACCATTTTTCACTCTCTTTTTTAGGTGCGAAATAGGTATCCAGCTCTTCTAATTTATCTTCTATAAACTTCATCTTAAATCAACCTTTAGCAGACCTTTATAATAACTATTTTCTGGGTCTTTTTCAATTATCTCAATATCAATCTGATTAATTTCATCGAAATGTGTATCTGAAATATATTGTATCAACTCTGTTAGTTTCCTATCGCTTGAGCTTACTAGGGAAATCCATACTGTGTCATCTTTACTATAAAGCATATCAATATTCACACCAAACTTCGTCAACTCTTCAGCAATTTTATGAAAAGTTCCTGATTTTAAACGATAATTCACTTTTTTATCGTAGATAGAAGTAAGTGTTTTAGTCTTAGCTGCATAACGTGTAGAAAGCTTACCTATTTTTCCATCTAAGAGATTTATCTCTTTTTTCTTTTCCCCTAAAATATTTTTATACTTTGTTGTTTCTTTTTGTAATTTATTATTTTCAATATTCAGAGCATAAATTTTTGCATCATTTACATAGGAACCAACAAGATATATAAGTGGATATGCCAAACCTACAGAAACAGCAGCAAAGGTTGCAATAATAAATTGTCCCCCTGCTCTATTTACAAATGCAGGAGCACGTGGGAACATCGTAAGGTTAACCAATGACTCTTCATCATCCATATAATCAAAAGAGGAAAGAAGCATTAAATACTGTAATTGATCTGTATACCATTCATCATTATTTATATTGTAGTTAAAGTTCAAGTTATCAGATTGTAACCCTAAATAATTTTGGCTATATTCGTCTAGTCCTACAATAGGCCCTTGTACTGAACCTATAAACATTTGGTCAATATTATCTAATTGGAAAGCTCTTTTTGCATAAATGATAATGTCATTAATTGTAATAAAAACCTCTCCAAAAATTTTCATAAAATTTTGTTGATAATTAGTGTTTGTAGTCTTCAAGCCTTCAGACTCCAAGATAGTAAAAAATTCATTTTCATCTATCTTTTCACCTATGAGTTCACAATACTTATCATATATCTGTTCTAGAGAATATTCTATTGACTTAGAATAAAGAAATTCACCATTTCTGTAAATAGTGACAAAGGCATCTTGTTTTGTAAAGTAAATAAAACAATGCGTACCTTTATCTGATAGTATCTCTTTTTTATAAAGTGTCTTATAGAGAAGCGGTGCAGGTACAACTAAATCAATATATTTTGTTTGATTTTTTATCGGAGAGTATATCCCATCTAAAACTTCTGGTTCTGCAACAAAAATATGAAACTCTCGCTCTTCTCCTGCATTTTCAACTTCTGAAGAAGAGATAATATAATCACTAGCTTGGTCAAGACCTAACTCTTCATATGCCTTAATGTCAAGTATATCGGCAATATCTTCTTCAGGGATACTTCGGCTAAGGTAGACGGTAGTGTTAATCATATCTTTATTAGAAAGGTAAGATGTTACGAAGTTTGATGTATTGTAATTAAGTTTATTTAATGACTGAAATGTATCACTTTTCAGTATATAGTTTTTCTCATCGTATGCATTAATTGTAATAATTGTCTTTACTGATGATTGCGATTTTTCCGATGGTTTTTTTGTCAAAAACATACTAAACTTCCTTGTTTGTTGAACAATTATATATGTTATAATATTAAAAGTATCTTACAAAATTAAATTTTTCTTTAAAATATAACTTTCTCTAATCATACGACTCTAAAAAATTGTCTCTTTTTCTTTCAGCTAATTAAAAAGATAGTATAATATATTTATGTCAAAAAATGTCAAATTATGTAGCCAAACTCCTCTAATCCATCTCTATTTTTACTCCAACCTTTCTTAACAGAAACATGTAAGTCTAAAAAAATTCTTTTGCCTGAAAATATTTCCATTTGTTGGCGTGCAAATTTACCAACGCGTTTAATACCCTCACCTTTTTGCCCTACTATCATTCCTTTTTGCGTATCTTTTTCTACAACTATTGTGGCATATACTGTATCTAAAGTATCAGTTTCATCTATTTTTTCTATGGTTACATCACTCTCATAAGGTATTTCATCACTTAAATTTTCAAAAATAGACTCTCTTATCAGTTCTTTATAAATATCACGTATATTATCTGTAGTAAGTATCTCTGTATCAAAAAGAAAAGGTGATTCTGGCAAATGCTTAGATATTTCATCAAGGAGCTGACTTTTTCCTACTTTTTTATTGACAGAAAATGGGATAATCGCTTCAAATCTATCTTGGTATTTTTGATACTCTCCTAATTTTTTAAGAATATCTCCCTGTTTCACATGATCCATCTTTGTGAGTAGTACTATATGCTTCGTACCCTTGCGCTCAGACATTTTTAAAAATTTCTCATACTCTGTAAGCTTATCCGTGATGGGGGCAAGAAATACTATCAAATCAGCGTCACCTATGGCTTTGAGTACTTCATCCATCATAAATTTGTTGAGTAGTTTTTCTTTTTCATGAATACCTGGAGTATCCACAAAAATAATCTGAGATTCTTTTCCATACATATCTTCATGCATCACTATAATATTCATACGTTTACGTGTAGCCTGAGCCTTCTTAGACACCATCGTAAGCTTTTCTCCTACCACATGGTTAAGTAAAGTACTTTTACCTGCATTAGGACGCCCTACAACAGCAACAAACCCTGCTTTTGTATCTATCTTTTCTTTTTCGTGTTCAAACATTATAATATATACCTTGTTGTATCTTCATCTTCTACAACCTGTCCTATTTTTTCAACGACAAGTGCCTTATCTATATTGATAGTTTCACCTTTATACTCATCTGCCATAAAGCTAATATCTTCTAGTATCTTCTCCATCACAGTGTGTAAACGTCTGGCACCAATATCTTCTGTTTTTTCATTAGCAAGTAGTGAATAGTGTGCAATGGCATGTAAAGCTTCATCATCAAAAGTAAGGTCTACTTCTTCTACTTTTAAAAGTGCTTTATATTGCTTTATAAGTGAATTATTTGGTTCTGTCAATATACGATAAAGCGTCTCTTCATCTAGGGAGTCAAGCTCCACACGTAAAGGAAAACGACCTTGAAGTTCTGGCATTAAATCACTAGGTTTACTCACATGAAATGCACCCGCTGCTATGAAAAGAATATGATCCGTCTTTACCATACCAAGTTTCGTATGTACTGTTGAGCCTTCTACAATAGGAAGTAAATCACGTTGTACACCTTCTTTACTTGGGTCTTGTCTGCCTTGTGAGTTAGCAGAGACAGCTATTTTATCTATCTCATCTAAAAAGACAATACCACCTTTTTCGACTTTTTCTAAAGCCAATGTTTTAAGTGCTTCTTCATCAAGTAATTCGTCACTCGCCTCAGCTTCAAGTATTTTTTTAGCATCTTTGACAGAAACCTCTTTCTCTGGGCCTTTTTTACCCATACCACCAAGGACCTTTACAATACTTTCTTGTACTTGTATCATTTGTGGGGGTAGTCCCTCTTCTGGCATTTGAGTGTTGTTAGGCATCTCTACTTTTATTTTAAGATGGTCAAGTTCACCCTTAGAAAACTTCTCTTGCATACGTGCAAAACTAGCATCATACTCTGATTGTTTCTGTTCGCTAGCTCCTGCAGGTAATGGGGGAAGTAGTTTTTCTATAATCTTATTTTCAATATAATTTTGTATCTTTTCTTTGTTCTTTTCATTTTCAGATGCACGTACAATTTGCATTGAAGTTGTTGCCAAGTCACGTATCATAGACTCTACATCACGTCCTACAAACCCTACTTCAGTATATTTACTGGCTTCTACTTTGATAAATGGTAAGTTCATCATCTTAGCTAAACGTCTGGCTATCTCCGTCTTACCAACCCCTGTGCTACCTATCATCAGTATATTTTTCGGTGTCACGTCTTGTTGCATCTCTTCACTGAGATGCATACGTCTATAACGATTACGTAAAGCCACAGCAATAGTTTTCTTCGCATCATTCTGCCCTATGACATACTTATCTAAATAACTAACTATTTCTTTAGGCGTAAGATTATCCATTTTACTCATTTATAGTTCCAATAATTTTATATTTTTATTTGTATAAATACAAATATCACCAGCAATTTCAAGTGATTTTTTCACAAGCTCTTTTGGCTCCAGTTTTGCATGTCTATCTAAGGCACGTGCAGCGGATATTGCATAATTCCCACCAGACCCTATGGCTGCAATTTTGCCATCTTCTGGCTCTACGACATCTCCTGTACCAGAGAGTATAAAGATATGCTCTTTATTTAGCACAATCATCATCGCTTCAAGCTGACGTAAATGCTTGTCTTTTCTCCACATTTTAGAAAAACCAATGACAGATTTGAACAAATCACCCTTTTTCTCAGCAAGTATGGTTTCAAACATATCAAAAAGATTAAATGCATCCGCAGTACTTCCTGCAAATCCTGCTAAAACTTTACCATCATGGAGTGTTCTTATCTTTGTGGCGTTTCCCTTAAGTACGGTATCCCCAAAACTTACTTGTCCATCTCCACCTATGACAGCTTTACCCTCGGCCTTATAGCCAAGTATCGTAGTTGCATGAAACATTAGACTGCTACCACATTGACTTTAAGTATTGCGTGTATGCCATGCCCAAGTTTAGCATCTACATCATGGATACCTTCAGACTTTAATGCTTTTTTGAGGATGATATGTTTTTTATCTAATTCTATATTTAGTTGTTCTGCAATGGCAGTTGAAATATCTGCATTACCCACTGAACCTTTTATTCCTACAGGAGCTTTGGTTTTTTCTATCTTAATCTCTGTTGCTTCAAGTGTTATCTTCTCGGCTTCAAGACGTGTAAGTTCATCTTTAAGTTCCTGTGCCTGTTGTGCTTGTTCTGCTTTCCAGCTTTCTACTATTTCAGGTGTTGCCAACTTTGCCAAACCTTTTCCTATAAGAAAGTTTTGACCATAGCCATCTTTGACCTCTTTAATTTCACCCGCCTTACCCAGAGCTTTGACATCTTTAATTAATAGTACTTTCATTGTTTATCCTTATTGCATATCTATTGCTATGATTTTAACAAAATTTTACTAGTCCCAAGTTAATATAAAGACAATAAAAGCAAATATCTTATATACTTTGTCATACAAAGTACTTTGTTACATATTCAATACACACTCATGTGTTATAATAAAACCAAAAGAAGGAGATTAGTATGCATTATATATATACATCTATTATTGCCTTATTTATTTTTCAAGGATGTAGTACAAAACAAACCCCAATTACACCCTCTTACTTTAGTCATACAAGTCAGTTGGATGATGAATTTGAAGATGAATTTTCAAGTCAAGAATCAGATACAATTATTGACCCTCTAAATGGTTACAATAGAGCTATGACCTCTTTTAACGATAAAGTATTTACCTATGCACTAAACCCTATCTCTGAAGGCTATGCTTATGTTACCCCTGAACCTATACGTGAAAGCCTTTCCAATTTTGTTCATAATATACAATTTCCCATACGTTTTGTAAATAACTTACTTCAGGGAAAGTTTCAAAACACTTCAGATGAATTGGAAAGATTCATAGTCAATAGTACTGTAGGTGTAGGAGGACTCTTTGACCCTGCAGCCACCTATATGCATATCCCTGCTCACAATGAAGACTTTGGGCAAACACTTGGATACTATGGTATAGGCGCTGGGTTCCATGTAGTATTACCTTTCCTTGGTCCTTCAAATATTCGAGATATTGTAGGACTTACAGCAGACTCATATACTTCACCACTTCAGTATCAAAAAGGATTGAGAAAATACAAAATACCAGATAATTATGGTCAAGCCATTGCTATCTATAGTTTTCAAATACTTAATAAAAACTCCTTGCACCTAGGTGCCTATGAAAGTCTTAAAAAAGATGCTATTGATCTCTATCCATTTTTAAGAGACTTATATGAACAAAAACGGCTTACAGATATAGAAGAATAAATTTATAAGATAAAGGACAAGATATGCTCAAAAAAATATTACTAATACTCATTTTTACTATTACATCAAACTATGGAGTAGAAGAACAAAATATAAAAAATGTTATGGATACAAAAACAAAGCAAGCGATACAAATACTTAAAAATAAATCACTCAGCCAAAAACAAAAAGAGAAAAAAATTATTAGAATTATGGATCCTATTTTCTCTTATCCAACCATGGCTAAAATCTCTTTAGGTAAAACATGGAAAATACTCTCTACATCAGAAAAAAAAGCATTTTCTAACGCATTTGAACATAAAATAAAACATTCATATATTGATAAATTAAAGCTATATCACAACCAAAAAGTAGTTACTCTTGAACCAAAAAAGGTTAAAAAGACCCGTATCAAACTCACAACTAAAATTATAGGGAATCATGAAACCTATAAGATAGTAAATTCATTCTTTAAAAAGAAAAATAGTAACCAATGGTACATTTATGATGTAAAACTTGCAGGAGTTAGTATTATCCAAACCTTTAGAAAACAATTTTCAGCTTTTTTAAAAACCAAATCATTTAAACAGCTACTTAAATCACTCTAATGTTAAAGATACTTTATCAAAAAATCATTCTAAAATACCCTCTTGGTATTTTAGCTTTCATACTCTCTGCTATACTACTTTTTGGACTAAATGTCTCAAAACTTGAGATAGATGCTAGTGCAGAGACACTCTTACTTGATGATGATAAAGATTTAACATTTTTAAGAACACTTGAAAAAAGATTTAAGAGTAATGACATGCTAGTCATGACATATCAACCCAAAAGTACGTTACTCTCCACACAAAGCCTAGATACATTAAAAGCACTCACTCATGCGTTAACACAACTCCCTATGGTCACATCTGTAGACTCTATACTCTCAGCCCCTCTACTCTATTCTCCTCTAAGAGATATAGATTCACTGTTAAGTGAAACACGAACACTTGAGAATTCTGACATTAATCATATGCTAGCCAAAAGAGAGTTTCTTACTAGCCCACTATATAAAGACAGTCTCGTAAACAAAGATTTTACGATTTCATCTATACTCATTC
>Ga0256844_10000347_pt1 | contig 17950 bp, 20 predicted proteins | sample MusselsmetaG_FD_189100 | JGI IMG/M metagenome (GOLD analysis project Ga0256844, IMG submission 189100) | Mussel associated microbial communities from hydrothermal vent at the East Pacific Rise, Pacific Ocean - Mussels | ecosystem: Host-associated > Mollusca > Shell > Unclassified ... | reverse complement strand
TTATATAAAAGAGACACATTTTACTCAACTTTCGATGCTCTAATTGGTACAGCTATTCAAGAAGAGATGAAGTCGGACATTGTCTTTACTCCAGGGTACAGATGGGGAACAACGGTTATTCCAGGTGACCCAATTACAAAAGACAATGTTTATGAGATGACAGCCATTACTTACCCAGAGGTTTATACATTTGAACTCAAAGGTGACAAAATTGCAAAACTAATGGAAGACATTGCTGACAATGTCTTTAATGAAAACCCTCTTTTACAACAAGGTGGAGACATGAGTCGTCTGACAGGTGCTTCTTATAGCATTAAGATTGATGCAAAGTCTGGTAAAAGAATCTCTGATTTTATGATTGGTGGTAAACCAATTGACCTTAAGAAGACTTATTTGGTTTCTTCTTGGGGAGGTAATTTGCAAAACGCAGGTGAAAACCTAGACAAGAAAAAAATTAGAGAAGTGTACGAAGTAGTCTCTGACTACATTCGTAAAGAGAAAGTCATTGACATTCCATTGAAGTCAAACGTTAAAATACTTGACTTTGACTGTGGTTGTCCAACAAAAGGTGCTAAGTGTTCGTAGCACTTTATCCTCTCTCATAATCAACTTATGAGAGAGATTCTAAAATTTTATTAAAAAGAGATGAGGTATGAATGAAACTATTATTTGTAGTTATTTTACTGTTGGGGTCACTGTTTTTACTTAATCAAAACACTCTATTTCACGATAAGCATAAAGTGACAGAGCCTTTAAATGCTGTGACTTATCTCTCTTATGAGAATGCCGTAAAAGAGGCAAAAAAGAGTCATAAGGTAATCATGATGAAACTGACAACTGCACATTGTAGCTATTGTAAAAAGATGGACAGGGAAGTGTTTTTAGATAAAGAGGTTATTGCCTTTTTATCTAAATATTTTATCTCCGTAGAGATAGATGTAGAGAATGAGCCTATTCCTTTAGGAATTAAAAGAACCATTACTCCTACTTTTATTTTCATAGATAAAGAGGAGAAGATACTCAGTAGAATTCCTGGCTCTTGGAATAAAAAAGATTTTTTAGACCTTCTAAACAATCGAATAGACAATAAATAATATAGGAAAAGATATGAAAAAAATAGTAATTTTACTTTTTGTACTGTTGAGCTTTCTTTCAGCAGAGACAGAACTTGCTGAACCAAAACCGTCGTTAACCAATCCACGAAAATTTGTTTTCCCCATTACTACAGCCGATGAAAAAGAGATTTCACACATACTCTCTTCAGCAAGTAATGTCATAAAGTTTTATGGTGTCGATAGGTGTGAAGTGGTCATTGTTGCGTACTCTAGAGGCATTAAAACATTGGTAAAAGATGCAGATTTTTTTGACAAAGATATTCAAAAGAAAATTCGCTCTTTAATGACTTACGATGTAGAGTTTATTGCTTGTCATAACACCATGCGAACCTATGAAATTAGAGAGAAAAACCTTATGAAAAATGTAGAGGTTGCAACAGCAGGTATTGTCGAACTCATAGAGAGACAACTGAGTGGCTATATCTATATACGCCCATAATTTAATAGAAGGAATAAAATGAAATTAATAGTAAAAAGTCTATTGTTGACATCACTCTTGGCAACAAGCGTTATGGCAAAAGATGAACCAAAGAAAAAAGAGCCAGAGAAGAAGAGTGAAAAAGTTGTAGAGACAAGAGCTGATATTCAAATCTTTACAGCTGACAACAGCGATGGAAAAATTACCCCAAAAACAATTGAAACAGCATTTAAAAAAGCAGGTTTTTTTGTCTCAGCAAACAGAGATATGAACACACCATTTAAGAAGCAGTTTAAAGAGACAAGTTTCGATGTCTATAATCTATTTACCTTTTATAAAAAAGATGTAACATTAGAGTTGGCAAAAAAATATGAGAACATTGGTCTCTTTGCTCCCATGAGTATGTCTATCTACACTAAAAAAGGTGGCAAAACCATCTCAGTCTCAACACTTTCATCTGAAGCAATGGCAAAGATAATGAAGATGCCTAAAGATGAGAAGATTTTAACAGAGCTAAGAGCATTGGTGGTTAAAACATTAAAGAGTGCCTTACCAAAGGGTAAGTTTGAAAAACTACCTTACACCATGCAAGATGCAAAAGGTGAATTGGTAACAACTTTTAAGATGGAGATGGACAAAGATGAGTGGGAAGATGAACTAGAAGAGTTCAAGATGGGCTTTGAAGGGGAACTCTCTCCAAATGGTTTTGTAATTGCTGGTCAAAATAACTTGGGTGATGACTTTGAAGAGGCAGAGTATGAAGGGTATGATTTTTATGAAGTCTATTCAGTCTGTAAATTACCTGTCATTTTTACCATTGCAAAGAGTCGTCCTGAAGCAGGGGCGTTTGCTCCTTGTTCTCTCTACTTAGCTAAGAAAAAGGGTGAAGCTGAGATGAATGCTGGTTTCCCATCGGTATATAACTGGATGAGTTCTCTCAGCATTACAGATAAGAAGGACTTAGCAGTTCTTGAAGATGCTCAAAAAAGAATGAAAAAAATTCTCTCTTCACTTGTAGAGTAAAGCCTTACTTTTAGGAGTTTGTATTTAGTACTCTTCTTCCCCACAAGAAGCGTTTTTTGTAAAATGGCTTCTTTTTAAAATTGGTTAAAATAACTTTTTTCCGTGCTGAACTGGCATGGATAAAAGTACCATCCTCCAAGTAGATACCCACATGGTTTACTACTCCTGTATATTTCTTCTCTGTGTCAAAAAAAACCATATCTCCTTGTTGTAGGTCATTATATTTAACATAAGTTCCTACTTTTGCTTGGTCTTTTGAAACACGAGGAATGGTTATTCCCGTGGTTGATTGAAAAACTTCTCTTGTAAATCCAGAACAGTCAAATTTGTTAGGACCCGTAGCACCCCATACATATTGTTTTCCAAGCATCTCTTTTGCATAGTGTTGAATATGTTTAGAGAGTGGAATAGTATTACTCTGTTTTTCTATACTTTTATCTTTTCTAATTTCTAAAATTTTTTTATTAAGTTTTGCAATTCTCTCTTCATCCCAATTGGTAAATTCATTAGACTGTGGGAGCTGTTGAGCTGTGTACATAAGCCTTTCATAACTCTTTTTAGTAGGTGCAAAATTTGTTCTTTCTACATAAATGAATTTTACATAAAGAAAAACTAAAAACTGTAAAAAAATAATGCCTAAAAGTATTGAGATGATTCTATTCATTTTTTCTCCTTGTAAACTCATAATAAAAAACAAAAATAAATTTTTTTAAATAATACAATTTTAAAGCTTCCAATTAATTTAAGAGTGACAATTAAAACTAAAGATTGGTAAAATTTGAAATTAAAAGGGTAAGAAGTGACCTATGTCAAGAGATATTTGCTATAATTTCAAAAACTTTTTAAAGGTAATTAATGAGAGCATTATTAAGTGTTAGTGACAAAAATGGTGTAGTTGAGTTTGCACAAGGTTTAGAGAAAATGGGTTGGGAAATCATCTCAACAGGTGGAACTTATAAAAAACTCAATGAAGCAGGTGTAAAAGTTATTGAAATAGATGAAGTAACAAAATTTCCAGAGTGTTTTGAGGGGCGTGTAAAAACACTTAACCCTTATGTTCATGGTGGAATTCTTCATAAACGTGGAGACGAAGCTCATGTGGCACAAGCAAAAGAGCTTGGTGTCGAAGGCATAGACCTTGTTTGTGTAAACCTTTACCCATTCAAAGAGACCATTGAACGTACTGAAGATTTTGGTGAGATTATTGAAAACATCGATATTGGTGGACCTACTATGGTACGCTCTGCTGCTAAAAACTTCAATGATGTACTTATCGTAACAGATGCTAATGACTACGCTCCAGTAATAGAAGCACTTGAAAATAAGTCTGATGATTTAGAGTTTAGACGTAACCTTATGATAAAAGCTTTTGAACATACTGCATCTTATGATGCAATGATAGCAAACTACATGAACGGTCGTTTTAACGATGGTTTTGGTGAGTATCAGTTCATTACAGGTAAGAAGTCTTTCCAAACACGTTATGGAGAGAACCCACACCAAAAAGGTGCTTTGTATGAGTTTGACAATCACTTCTCTGAAAACTTCCAGCAAGTAAAAGGTGAGGCTTCATTTAATAATATTAACGATGTAAACGGAGCTTTAAAAATAGCTTCAAGCTTTGGTGATGAAAATGCAGTGTGTATCGTAAAACATGGTAACCCTTGTGGATTTGCACTTAAAGGGACATTGATGGAGTCTTATACTGAAGCTTTACGTTGTGACCCAATCTCTGCTTTTGGTGGTGTGGTTGCTGTTAACGGTATTGTGACCAAAGAACTGGCAGAAAAGATGAATGAGATTTTCTTAGAAGTGGTTATGGCAGCAGATTTTGAACCAGAAGCTTTAGAAGTATTTGAGAAGAAAAAACGTCTTAAACTTTTCTCTCAAGGTGGAACAAAACTGGTTATGTCTAAAGACTCTCATGACTTTAAACATGTAGATGGTGGGTTTGTTTATCAAAACTCAGACTGTATCTGTGACAACGAAGTAGATAATGCACATAAAAAATCTGAGTTAACAGCAACAGAGCAAGAGATGAAAGATTTAGAGATTGCTTGGAAAGTAGCTGGGCTAACTAAGTCTAATTGTGTTGTCTATGTTAAAGATTCAGCAATGGTAGCTGTAGGTATGGGTATGACTTCACGTGTTGACGCTGCTCAGTGTGCTTTGAAAAAAGCAAAAGAGATGGACATAGATGTTAGTGGAGCAGCGATGGCTTCAGAAGCATTCTTCCCATTCCGTGACAGTATAGATGCAGCAGCAGAGGCTGGTGTTAAAGCGATTATAGAACCAGGTGGGTCGATAAGAGATGAAGAAGTTATAGCAGCTGCGAATGAGCATGGAATTTCACTTTACTTTACAACTGTAAGACATTTTTTACATTAGGAGCGTTTTAAAATAACTTGAAGAGATTAGCTCTATTTCTTCAATTATTTTACAAATTATTCACGATTATTTGTTATGATTATTACGTAGAATTGCACAAGGATATAGGCTAATGAAAAAAACATTATTAGGACTACTAATTTTAGGTACTACACTCATGGCAAAAGTAACAAATGTTCCCGTAACTATTGAGTTTGTAGAGTCAAAAAAAGTAAAAATAATCGATATAAGAACTGAGGGTGAATGGAAACAGATGGGGATCATTGCAGATGCTCATCTTATTACATTTTTCGATGAGAACGCAAAATATGATATAAATGATTTTTTAAAAAAACTGAATAAAGTTGTTGAAAAAGATGAGGAGTTTGCTATTATTTGTAATACAGCAAGCAGAACAAAATTGGTTTCTAACTTTTTAGGTAAAAAGCATGACTATAATGTTATTAACTTAACAGGTGGCATGTCGAAACTTGTTAAAGATGGTTATACAGTTGAAGCTTATGAATCTGATAAAGTTGAAAAAAAAGTAAAATTATTAGATACTAACTCTACCAAATAGTAATACTCTTCTAAAGCATGCCAAAAAGTTGGCATGCTTTATATCTTAAATGCTTTTTGCATCTCCTCTTTAATCTCCGAAAAATTAAATTTATGTTCTGTAAAATACTCAAAAGCAATAATACCTTGATAGAGTAACATATCACTTCCATCTTTGGTAGGTTTGTTTTGTTCTTGTGCAAATTTTAAAAATGGAGTGACTTTTCCATAAATGACATCAACACAAGCTTTGGCTGTTGGCACAACAGTTTTAAGTATCTCTATGGGGCAGGGGAATGACTCATCTTCTAGTCCAGCAGAGGTCATATTGACCACCAAATCAAATGGTTCAGACATCTCAAAATTCTCAAAAGTAAAGGTCTTAAAGCCTTCTTTCTCATAACGCTCTAAACGTCCAATACTTCGGTTTAAAATACTCACATCATACCCTGCATCACGCAGTACAATAGAGGTAGATTGTGCTGTCCCACCAGCTCCTAAGAAAAGAACACGTTTAATATTTTTAAATTCAGAGATGGCTTTTAAAAATCCTGGGGCATCAGTATTGTAGCCATAGAGTTTTCCATTTTTGTTTACAATGGTATTAACCGAACCAACTTTCTGAGCAAACTCATCAAGCTCATCACAAGCATCAAAAGCATGTTGCTTATGTGGAACAGTTATGTTTGCACCAGCAATCTTTAGGTCAAAAAACTTCTGACGAAGTTCTGAGCCATCTTCAAGTTTATAACGTGTATAAACTCCATCATAGTTTAAGCCTTGAAAAGAGAGGTTATGCATGAGAGGTGATTTTGAGTGTGAAACGGGGTTACCAAATATGGTGAAGAGTTGCATGTGAATATCCTGAATTTTTTTAGAATTTAAAAAGGAAAGATGGGCGTTAATGCTCCTCTTCTTTCTCTTTATTAATTGGGTTGAGTGCCAGTTGTGACATGAGCTTTTTGATGGTCTCTTCTTTCTCTTTTAGTTCTGTTTCTAGCTCTTTAATATCTTCTTGTGAGTTAAATACAAAATCCCTTCCTTGCAAATCGTGCAGTCTATCGGTAAGTGTAAGGACACGATTTTTTTCATGGAAAAGCTTTCCTTTGAGTTCTCTATTCTCCTGAGCAAAAGCATCTGCTTTAGTACTGGTCTCTTCGTAACGTTGTTCCATGTCATTGATGTAGAGTTCAAGAGGGTTTACAGGAATAATTTCTTGTTTTATAGGGGCTAACTCTACGACCTTCTCACGAAAAAGAAAGTACCAAACAAGCCATGCACTAGACGATAAACTTAAAAAAATAATCGTAGTTACTGCAATTTCATTCATTCCGTGCCTTTGTTAAAGTATGATATTTTTAAAATGTTGATTGTAAATATGGAAAACTAAAGTTTCTCCATATCTTTAATGGTTGCTAGTAATGCACCTAATTTATTTTTTACCTCTAAGTATTCTAGTTCTGGAACAGAGTCAGCAACTACACCAGCACCTGCTTGAAGTGTAATACTATTAGGTTTTAGTAGGGCAGTTCTAATGGCAATAGATGAATCCATTTCACCGTTGAATGCAAAATAACCCACTGAGCCTGAGTAGAATCCACGTTTTAGTCCTTCAAATTGAGCAATAAGTTCCATCGCCATAATTTTTGGAGCACCTGTCATTGTTCCTGCTGTGAAAGTGGCTCTAAAAAGGTCAAACATGTCTTTATCTTTAGCTATGGTTGCTTCTACATCTGAAACCATGTGCATGACGTGTGAATATTTTTCGACACGCATCATGTCGGTCACTTTTACTGTTCCTGTTTTTGCTACTCTTCCGACATCATTTCTTCCTAAGTCAATGAGCATAAGATGCTCAGCACACTCTTTAGGATCATTAAGCATCTCAAGCTCTAACTCTTTGTCTCTTGCTATAGTTTTACCACGTTTACGTGTTCCTGCAATAGGACGAAGTAAAATCTCATCATTATCTAGTTTTACCATAACTTCTGGAGAAGAACCACAAATTGAGAAATCTTCATAGTCCAGTAAAAAGAGGTAAGGGGAAGGGTTTTTAGAGCGTAATAACCTATAAAAACTAAGAGGATCAATTTCACCTTTTTGAGTGTAACGATTTGCAAGAAGAATTTGAAAAATATCTCCAGAACGAATATGCTCTTTTGATTCTACTACCATTTCCTTGAAACGCTCCTCTTCAATAGAGAATGTTCCTTCTCCATGTAGCGTGGCTGCTTGTAGCTTTCGAGGAGTCATAGGTTCACGTAAAATAGCTTCAATACTTTCTACTTCTTTTTCATAGTTTTCATCATTTTTGATAATGGTTAAGATAGAGTTTTTATGAGAATATGCCATAATGATGGCTGGACGAACGAGGTCAAGATCAGGAGTATTTAGAGGGTCATTTAGACCATCCATGCTTGCCTTTAAAGTAGGTTCAAATACTTTAACCATATCATAGCCAATAAAGCCAATAAAACCATCGGTAAATGCAAAACCTGTCTCTTCAGCACGTTTTTTATAAATCTCTTTATCTAAATTTTCATAGTAATCTTGTAGGAAATTAAAAGGGTCATTCTCAAGTTTTTGAGTTGATCCTTTTATGTTTGTGTAAAGTGTTTGGTTCTCTTTATAAACTATACGTTCCATTGCTCCAATAGTAATAAAAGAGTAGTTACCTTCAGGTGTGGTAACTACACTCTCGAAGAGCATGGTAACTTCATCTTTGAAAAGCTCTTTTATTTTTCCATACATGGAAACGGGGGTGAGTTGATCAAAGAGAAGTTGCTTTATCATGAGTCTATTTTGCCTTTGTTATGTATGCACCTTGCATAACTTTTGATTTAATTTTTGACATATGTTTTTTTGCTTCATTACGACTAAAGAATGGTCCAATGTAAACACGAGTCATAGTTTTATCATCTTTTAACTTAACAAGACTATAGTTAAAGTTAATCTTTTTAATTTTAGAAAGAACAGCAGAATAATTTCTATATGTTCCAACCTTAACATAGTAACTATTGGTTACGGCTTTCAGTTTACCACCAAGATAATTAGCTTTATGTGTAGTAACTTTTTTAGTTGTGTTTTTATGACTAGTACTTTTATGAGTATATGACTTTTTAGTAGTATGAGAAGATGATTTCTTTGAAATCACTTTATCTTTATAACTCTTTTTAGGTGTAGATTTTTTACTACTATTTGAACGATTAGTTAAGTGTTTTTTAGGAGTACTATTATGCTTAGTTGTACTACTCTTTTTAGGTGAGCTACTATGTTTAGGAGTTTTATATGTTTTAGGCTTAGCAGCTTCTTTAACTTTTTTAACTTCTTTAAGTTCCTTAATTTCTTTCACATCTTTTGTAGCTGTGTGTGTTCTTAGTGGATCTTTTGTTACAGAAGTTAAATTTCTATCTGTGATTGCATTACTGATAACAGGTACGACTGCTGCAGCAGCAGCTGTTGCTGCTACTGCTGCAGTACTAACACCATTTTTAGCATCTGAAGTTGCTGTGCTAAGTGCATGAGTTGCTGCATCTGCAGTACCACTAGCATTAAGATCATTTATTGCCAATTCACTTGTTGAAAGGTTACCTTCTATCTCTTTACCTTCATCTGTATTTAAAATAAGTTTAGTAATAACTACAGAAATTACTAAAATAATAAATAGTAGTGCGAGTAGGGTTAAGATGTTTTTTAGAGGTGTTTTTTTTGAACCATCTATATCATCGATTTTGATGTCATGTAAATTTTTATCTGCCATGAGTGTATCTCCGTTTTTTTTAAACAGAGTATAACACAAAAATGATTATTTCGTATAGAAATATTATATTTTTTCCATTGGTAGTGTAATAATATTATAATCTTTTGGCAAATGAATGTTTGGATAGATTTTATAGCTTTTTTTTGACTTAATTTCTAAATGATGTTTGAGAGTTTCAACTTCTTTATAAGCACTATTTAGTGCAAGTTTCGAGCGAGGGATGAAGAGTTGAAAAAGTTCTTTTTTTGCATTTCTATAACAAGTAAATTCTTTAATAGATAGGCTTTTTAGAAGATGTTTAACCAAAGAGTAAAATTGTGACCAATCTTCTTGATGATACTCAATGACAATATAGTTTACAATGTCATTTTTTTCAACAAGTGAGACAGCAAGGGTTATCTCATTTTCTTGATGTTGTTTGAGTAAAATTGGGGTTAATGCTGTATTGACTTTTTCAAATTTACTGTAAAAAGTACGATTGTTGAAAGTGACTTTTTCAACAATCGATTTGTTTTGAAGATAGTAGTGGTCGTTAGAAAATTCTAAGTCGAGTAGTTTTATTTTCAAAATTATAAACTCTACTTATTAGTAGATTGCTTTCTCATAGATAACAAATCCAGAAGCAAGCTCTTTCATCTCATCTTTGATTTTAGCATGAAGTATTGCATCTTCAATGTTTTCAAGAACGTCTGCCATTTTGTTCGCAATAATCTCAAACTCAGCTTCTTTCATACCACGGCTAGTAAGTGCAGCAGCACCAACTCTAATTCCAGAAGTTACAAATGGACTTCTTGTTTCACCTGGAACAGTGTTTTTGTTAACTGTCATACCAGCTGCACCAAGAGCTGCATCTGCATCTTTTCCTGAAAACTCTTTTCCTACAAATGAAACCAATACCAAGTGATTGTCTGTACCGTTACTTACAAGGTTAAAACCTCTTTTGATTAATACATCAGCCAACACTTTTGTATTTGCTTTAACTTGTTTTGCATAATCTTTCCACTCAGCAGATAGGTTGTACTTGAATCCTACAGCTTTTGCAGCAATAACGTGAACAAGTGGTCCACCTTGAAGACCAGGGAAGATAGCAGAGTTTATTTTCTTTGCAATATCTTCGTCGTTGGTCATAATCATACCACCACGAGGTCCAGCTAAAGTTTTGTGTGTAGTTGTTGTAACAACATCAGCATACGGGAATGGACTCATATGTTCGTCTGCACAAACCAAACCAGCAATGTGAGCGATGTCAGCAAACAAAATAGCACCCACTTCGTCAGCAATCTCTTTAAATTTTTTAAAGTCAATTTCACGAGCATAAGCAGAAGCACCACAAACAATAATTTTTGGTTTAACTATTTTTGCAATTTCCATTACTTTGTCATAGTTAATATATCCGTCCATCTCCACACCATAAGTAAAGCTTTGGTAGTTTTTACCTGAAAAACTTGGCTTTGAACCATGAGTAAGGTGACCACCATGGCTTAAGTCCATACCTAAGATTTTATCATATGGTTTAAGAAGGGCAGCATAAACAGCACCGTTAGCTTGTGAACCAGAGTGTGGTTGCACGTTTGCAAATTTACAATCAAAAAGCTCACAAGCTCTGTCGATAGCCAGTTGTTCTACTGTGTCAGCATGTTCACAACCACCGTAGTAACGTTTATATGGGTAACCTTCAGCATATTTGTTGGTAAAAACAGAACCCATTGCTTCCATAACAGCAGGGATTGTAAAGTTCTCAGAGGCAATCATTTCTAAATGGTCAGTTTGTCTTTCTCTCTCTTGGTTAATAGCTTCAAAAATTTCTGGGTCAAATGTTTCCATAGAATAACTCATGTGGTTCCTTTGGGTTTAATGATGTATTTATATCAAATATAATTTAAGAACACCTTGATGTTTTTAAATTATATTTGGGTGTGATGAAAATCACACCAAAAATATAATTATGTTCGTTCTGAAATACGTGTTTTACAAGCATTTCCATCTATACAAAACATACCTTTACCTTTTTTAGCAGGTTTTAGCTCTTCTGTAACTTCATTCCCACATTTCTTACATTTGTCTTCATCTGAAACTATAGGTGCTTCAACCACTGGAGCTTCTGGTCTCATTGCTGGGAAAAGAAGAACATCTCTAATAGTCTGTTGGTTTGTAAGCATCATTACAAGTCTGTCAATTCCGATTCCTTCACCAGCTGTTGGGGTCATACCATAGCTGAGTGCTTTTACAAAGTTTGTATCCATGTGCATCGCTTCGTCGTCACCTGTTAGCTCTTTAGCATCAACTTGTGCTTGAAATCTTTCATATTGGTCTATTGGGTCGTTCAGTTCTGAGAAACCATTTGCCAACTCTGCACCAGCTACAAAGAACTCAAAACGCTCTGCTATTTCTGGGTTTTCATCGCTTCTTCTTGCAAGAGGAGAGATGTCAACAGGATAGTCAGTAATGAACGTTGGGTTAATAAGTTTAGGCTCAACATACTCATCAAAAAGTTCAGCTTGAACGTAACCAATTGTCCAGTTGTTATCATATTTAAGATTGTTCTCTTTTAAGAAAGCCAAACCTTTGTCTCTGTCTTCGGCTATCTCTCTTGGAACACCACCGATGTCTACAATAGAGTCTATCCATGTTACACGTGCAAATGGAGTAGAAAAGTCTACCTCTTTGTCACCGTAAGGAAGTTTTCTATCTAAGTCTAATGTATCAAACAAGTAGTCAAACAGCTCTTCTGTAACTTCCATTAGTTCAATGTAGGTTTTATATGCCCAGTAGAATTCAATAACAGTAAACTCAGGGTTATGCGTTGCATCAATCCCTTCGTTTCTAAAGTTTTTACCTATTTCAAATACTGCGTCCATACCACCCGTGATAAGTTGTTTAAGGTAAAGCTCTGGAGCAATTCTTAAAAATCTGTCTACACCTAAGGCATTGTGATGGGTTGTAAATGGTTTAGCATTTGCTCCACCTAAAATAGGGTGCATCATAGGGGTTTCAACTTCTAAGAAACCTTTGTCTTCAAAAAAGTGTCTGATACCAGATACGATTTTAGAACGAAGTTTAAAACGTTTAGTAACTTCTGCATCCATAATCATGTCTAAGTAACGCTGACGGTACTTAATCTCTTGGTCTTGAATACCATGGAACTTCTCAGGAAGTGGAGAGATAGATTTTGTCACCAAGTTTACTTCTAAACAGTGAAGTGTAAGTTCACCTGTTTGTGTAACAAAAGGATAACCTTTTACTTCGACAATGTCACCAACTTCGTAAAGCTTTTTGACCACATCGTTGTAGTAACCCTCTGGAAGGTCATCACGGTTGAAGTAAATTTGTACCAAACCATCTTCATCTTCTATCTTTGCAAAAGCAGCTTTTCCCATAATTCTAATGAATTTTAGACGACCTGTAAGGGTATAAGATTTCTCTTTGTCCTGTTTCATCTCTTCTGTTTCGATGTCGTGAACATAAGCACATTCACTTAAAAATTGTGCAGATGGTGTACCTTTTTGCACTTGGTTTGGATAAGGATTAATACCTATCTCTCTTAGTTTTTCCGTTTTTTTAATTCGTTCTTGAATATATTGATTGTTAAATATCAAGATTTCTCCTAGATTTTGTTTTCTTTTTTAGTAATGGTTTAGTTTTGAGGGGGTCTATTTCTTTGCTTGACAAGCTTCACATGTTCCTGTGATTTTCATGACATGGTTGGTCATTTTAAAGTTGAACTTTCGAGCAATCTCTTCTTGCTGCTTTTCAATGGTGTCATCGAAAAATTCTTCGATTCCACCACACTCCAAACAGACTAAATGGTCATGATGCTCTTTTAGTCCAAATTCATATTTTTTACCTTGTGTTCCAAATGAGATAGAACTTACAATGTTTGCATCTTCAAGTAGGGTCAAGGTACGATAAATCGTAGCAATCCCAAGTTTAATATCTGGGTAACGCTCTTTAATGAGGTTGTAGATATCTTCAGGTGTAAAGTGACCATCGTTATCATAGATGATTTTAAGTATAAGTTCACGTTGCGTGGTATACTTAAGGTTATTTGATTTTAGTAACTTTTTAAAGTTTTCAAGAACATCATCGTACGATATGGTAGTTGTCATCGAACCTCTTTAAATGCTATTGTTATGGTCTACTAATAGAGTAGATGGATCAATACTTAAGTTCTCTTCAGTACTTTTTATGAGTGCTTTTACTGCATCGACTGCTTTTGTAGTTTCTTTTTTTGCGTTCTCTACTACAGCTTTAACTTCTGTTTTTGTTTCTGTTTCTATCTCTGTTTCTGTTTCTGGCTTCTCAACTTTTTCTTCTTCCTGTTTTACTTCAACTTTTTCAGTTGTAGTAGAAGTACTTAAATCAGAACTTGCTTCTTCTTTACTACTCTCTTCTTTAGGTGTTGTTTCTGTTTCTGTAGACTCTGTTGGTGTTTCAACTGGTTCTTTCTCTTCAGAAGCTTTGGATACATCAGAATTATTTAAGTCAATGTTTAAAAGTTTAGCACCAATGTTGGTCATTGGAACAAAAAGCTTTGTCTCTTTTTGAAGTTTTTCTGCTTCATCTTTAAAGAAATCAGATTGGCTAACACCAAATACAATAAGAGAGAAAATAAATGTATATCGTGCAAGACTAAGTAGATATCCAAAAAATCTGCTAATAAATCCACTTGTTCCTGAAGTTAATTTTGTGATGATTGAAGAGATTACACCAAGAAGAAGCCATACTGTAATAACAATAACTACAAAACCGATGATTTTTGCATAAGCATCATTGATATGTGGTGCAATTTTCTGTTCATTGATTAACTCTACAACAGTAGTATTAAATCTTGCAGCAAGTGCAACACCACCAACAATGGTTAAAAAGCTAAAGAGCTCTTTACTAAAACCATTCATCAAACCTTTTATTGCTAAAAAAAGTACTAACGATACAAGAATAATATCTACAATATGAAATCCCATAAAATCCATAATTTACCAAACCTTAATAATAATCCATAATTTTCTACAGATTAATTTTTCGGAAATTATAGCCTAACTTATCTGAAATTGATATTTTTCTTTAACTCATCAGGTTTGTTCGAGTATTGTAAAGCATGCTCTTTTGTAATACTTCCATTTTTTAAAAGTTTAAGTAGTACTTGACCTTGTGTTTGCATACCACTTACTCCTTGACCCAATTGCATTTGAGAATAAATTTGGTGAACTTTGTCTTCTCTAATAAGGTTCGCAATGGCATGGTTTGTTACCATTATCTCAGGAACTGCAACCCTTCCCCCACCATTTTTAGGAAGAAGTACTTGTGAAACAACAGCGACTAAAGAGGTAGAAATCATGGTTCTAATTTGACCTTGTTCTTCACCTGAAAATACATCAATAATACGGTTAATTGTCCCTGGTGCAGAGTTGGTGTGTAGTGTTCCAAAAACCAAGTGACCTGTTTCAGCTGCTGTCAGTGCTGCTTCTATGGTCTCTTTGTCTCTCATCTCACCAATCAATATGATGTCTGGATCTTGTCTCATGGCATATTTAAGTGCTGTTGAGAAACTTTTTGTATCTCTTCCTGTCTCACGGTGAGAGAAGACAGACTTTTTATTTTGGTGAATAAACTCAACTGGATCTTCAATGGTAACAATGTGCTTATGCTCATTTTCGTTAATCTCATTAAGCAGGGCAGAGAGGGTGGTAGACTTTCCTGAACCTGTAGGACCTGTAACTAAGATGAGTCCTTTTTCTCTTTTTATAAGTTTCTTATAAATTTCAGGTGCTGAAAGGTCGTCCAGTGAAGGAATTTCAGTGGGAATAATACGAAAGGCAGCTGCAATCTCACCCAAGGTTCGGTAGTAGTTTGCTCTAAAACGACCAATTCCAGGAAGCATAAGGGCAAAGTCTAACTCTAAGTGTTCTTCAAAAGATTTTTTCTGTTTTTCGGTAAGGAGTGCGTAGGTCATCTCTTCAATGTCTTCTCCTGTTAGTACAGGTAAATTAACAGGTTTAAGTGTTCCATCTATTCTAATTTGAGGTTCAGAACGAGAGACAAGGTGCAAGTCAGATGCACCATGTGAAACGACAGATTGTAGAAGTTTTTTTATATCTATAGCCATATTATTCTCTTTATTATATTAGTTTGAATAATATTATATAAAAATATTTATTTAGTTTAGTTTAAGAATAGTCTCTATTCAATAATCTTTGGAACAATAAAGAAGTCATTTTCTGTATTTGGAGCATGTGCAAAAATGTCTTTTGCAATTCTAGGATTTGCATTAGGGTTATCTTCTCGTAGAGGTGTTCCACCCTCTAAAGTAGAGAAGGTTGCACTAAGGTCATCGGTATTGAGTTCTGCTAGGTTTTCAACATAAGCAAGAATCTCTGTAAGTTGTCCAGCAAGTTCCTCTCTCTTTTCATCTTCAATCTTTAACATAGAGAGCTTTTCTAACTTTTCTAGTACGGTGTTATCAATAATCACAGTAGTCCTTTTGTACATAATTGCCGAATTATATAGTAAAAATATTAAATTAGCTAATATCAAATATTGGGTAATTAAGAGTAACTTTATCTTAATTAAATGAAATAAAATGATGAATAAATGGATTTATAATATAATTTTATGTAGACTCTAATATATAACTATTCAAAGGATTCATAAAATATGAGTGAAATGTTAAAAAAATCTTCAATCTCTTCAACCGAGTTAGAGGTATTATTAAAAGAACGAGAAGCAGGTACTGCAGATTTCCTTCTAGTAGATGTTAGAGAACAAGGCGAGTATGATGCTGGACATCTTAAAGGGGTTGATGTGTTAAAACCAACTTCTACTTTTCAAGGATGGGGTCAAGCTTTCTTAGAAGAAAATAAAGATAAAACCATCATTTTTACTTGTAGAACAGGTAGCCGTTCTGGTCAAGTTCAAAATGTCTTTAAACAAAATGGTATGCAAAATGTCATTAACCACTCAGGTGGAATCATGAGTTTCCGTGGAGAGACTGAACGGGGTTAATCAGCCTAATGATTTATGGGCAATTTTTGTTCATAAATCTATTTTTATTTAAATTTCTGCTACTCTTTCATCATGAAAAAGATTATTGTTTTACTTACCCTTATTTTTTTAGCCCTTCTTTTTTGGTTTTTTCAACCTAAAATTCTTCCTTACTATTCACAACTTACCAAAGAGCGTGTAGGACTCAATATTGACCTACAGCCAGAAGCCCAAAAATCTGCCAAATTTGTAGGCTCTAAAAAGTGTCAAGAGTGCCATGAAGAGGAGCATAAAGCATGGAAAGGCTCTTTGCATTCAAAGATGATTCAGACCATTTCAGAAGATGCTTCCGTGGTGGTAGCAGACTTCTCAAAGCTTCCAAAAGATGCAGACTTTACGTTGAAAGATGCCATCTATACGGTAGGGTCAAAGTTTAAACAGCGTTACATGATTCCAGCGACCATTAATGGCAAAGAGGACTTTCGTTTAGGAAACTACCAGTGGAATGTAGAGACCAAAAAGTGGCAAGGTTTTAAGCCCTATAAATATTGGTACAAAGATGCTTATGCTCATGATAACCGTGAATTTCCAACCTCAAACACTTGCGATGGTTGTCACTTTACAGGCTATATGTCCACAGAAAAAAGAGTAGAACCTGCCATCTCTTGTGAGTCTTGTCATGGAGCAGGAAGCAAACACGTTGAAGATAGTAGCAGTCCAATCTACAAGGCAAGTACCTCTGACCCCATTCGCTCTACAGAGGTGTGTCTACAGTGTCACATGAGAAACCGAGACAAACGCTTAGATTCAAACATCTCAGTCAAAGATTTATGGGCAAAAGCAAAAGATTATCCAAGTGGATATGAAGCTGGGAAACCATTGATTGACTACAAAAAACCAGCTTCTTTTACATTGGGTGTTGAGACCAAAGAGTTTTGGGCAAATGGTGCAGCCAAAAAGAACCGAACCCAAGGAAATGAGTTTGTTCATGATACCATGTATAAACATGGTATCACTTGTGTGAATTGTCACAACCCTCACGAGTTGAGTAACCGAGCAGACAAACCAGAGGGAAATGATGCGTGTATGAAGTGTCATAGTTTTGGCTCAATTGTTGGTCCTCACCAAAACTCACTTGAAGCACATACTCACCACAAAGCTGAGGGGAAAGGTTCTCTTTGTATTGAGTGTCACATGCCAAAAACAGCAAAACATACAGGAAAGTCACCCTTGACCGTACGTTCCCATAAGTTTAACTTTACCTCACCAGCTGAAACACAACAGTACAAAATGCCAGCCGAAACCAATGCTTGTTTTGCTTGTCATAAGGAGAAAAGTTTAGAAGAACTTCAAAAAGAGTTAGCCTCATGGGGCATGATAGAGTGGGGAGGAGTAAAGTAATGGAAAATAGAAAATATAGCAAATCATTTTTGCTGTTTACACATATTGTACTTGGAGGAGTTTTAGCCTTTTTCACGGTTGCATGGACAAGTGAATATAGTAAAAATCTTTTTGAAGGTTACATTACTTCAGGACTGGTTCTTTTGGCATACATTTTTGTCTTAAGAAAAAGTGCTTCACTCTTTAGCAAGGGCAGTGTGGGTGCAGCATATTTTTTAGCCATTAGTGCATTCATTTCTCTGGCATTCATAGAGATGATTAACTGTAGTAACTCGGTCAGTTGGATGCATTAGCGTGGGAGTCCACCTTCTCTTTGACCTCTTAGCCTAT
>Ga0256844_10000346_pt1 | contig 17963 bp, 21 predicted proteins | sample MusselsmetaG_FD_189100 | JGI IMG/M metagenome (GOLD analysis project Ga0256844, IMG submission 189100) | Mussel associated microbial communities from hydrothermal vent at the East Pacific Rise, Pacific Ocean - Mussels | ecosystem: Host-associated > Mollusca > Shell > Unclassified ... | reverse complement strand
CTTAGGTAGTGATACAGGCATTTGTATAGCTGATTCTAAATCATCTATTTGTACAGCATTGTTAGCAATCATCTCTTCAGGTGTGTAGTTATCGTTTAACATAACTGCAATAGCGTTTCGTGTTGGTGTCATCTTTACATGTTTCTTCTTAATCATTTTAGATTCCTTCGTTTCTTTTTCATATAAACAATATATGAATGAGTTTTACTAGAAGGCCGAAGCCTCCTAGTGAATGTTATCGTGTAGTGGGAAGTATTGTAAAGACATGACGTTGGCATGCATGGCCTTCATCGAGGCGTTAAGTATATCTCCAGCTAGTTGTAGTAGGTTGTGACCACTACCGAACTCGTATTCAGCATGGATATCACCCGAACAAGTTTTACAAAACTCACTACCAGGACTAAAACACTTAGCCTTTGTTCTAAAGTTATAATAACCATCACCATGCTTATCATACACCTCTTTACTAAACACAAATGGCTCTTTAGCTTTGTTCATATAGTATCTACCGTAGAAGCCTTTAGCGTTATCTTTATTAATGTCAGTAATGAATCCCTCTGTGCTACCACAATCGTCTACACCAACTTTCATACCACTACTTACACGTATTAGTAGTTTAGCATATGTACCACCGACCTGTGTCTCTTTACCTTTAGAGTAGTTACCTGCAATAATACCGTTAAAGATAGCAGTGACGTCTTCTGGATCTAATCCATAACCGTCTGTTAAACTCCTAAAGACTGTACCAGGAGTAGTACCAGGCATAGCAGTATCTTGACCAATCATAAGGAAGAGTTTCTTACGAGTAGTGTTCATTATCTTACCATCGGAACCAATATCTAATGTAGGGTCACCTTTCATCCATTCTCTATCGATAGCGAATAGTTGTTCTTCTAGTTCAGTAGTATAGATAGGATCTTCAAAACAGTCTTTACCGTACTTCTCTACCATCTCTTTAATTATCTTAGCTTTCTTCTTAGCTATATCAGGTGGTGGGAGTAAAGCTTTAAGAGATGTAGGTTGAACTAATGTAGCGTTCAAGCCTTCTAAGAAACGTACAGCTGTATCGAAACTATACATGTCTTCTATATCAAGAGGATTATCTGTCAATAGTAGTCTAGGAACTATCTCTCTATTTTCTACAGTCTTAATAGAGAAGTTCTCATTAATATAAGCTGCTTTACCGTTAAGTCCTTTCTCTATTAAGATAAGGTTTAAGAGAGCAACACCTACAGTTGTTTTAACATCTTTAGATAAACACTTAACGTTTTCAGCTTTTAATGTTATGACGTCACTAGGTATAAAGATAGGTTCAGTGGTAGAACTACCTTCTATAACAACTAGGTCTTCATGTATGTAGACACCTACCTTATCTTCATATGCTTTTACGAACTTGTTATCTTTCATATACACGTTGAAGAGTGATAATAGGTTATAGATTTCATAAATATCATTGTTAGCGACAAGCGTGTTAAAGAGATCCGTTTTACTAATCGACTTTTTCATCATACATCTTTCTTAATTCTATTTTTCTAACATTAACTAATCGTATAACATCATCGTGGTAAAACTCAGGTGCTAAGTCTTCTAATAGTTCTAACTTGGTAGACATCTCTGTAGTGTAAACATCAGAAGATAACGCTAACAGTAGTAAGAAGTTATCCACAATCAAATCAGCTGAAGTACCAGCGATAATATCGGTAGTGTGTAAGGCTAAGTAGGTTTGCAGTTCTATATCTGGATTAATCTCTTCTATTAGTATAGAAGGTTTAATACCTAAGCGTTTAACTAGTGCTATCTTAGCAACGATATCTACATCTATCTCAATAACATCTAAGTTGCTAGCCATACGTTCTACCGTTAAAGGATTAACTTCTTCTAAAGAGATGAGGATGTCATGGTAGGACATAGCCGAGTTAGCATGTACTAGTAAGGCCATGTTATCCTCTGGTGATAGTTCATCATCAATAGTATATGCTGTTGTTAAGTCTTCATTAATTGTTGTTATAGTCTCTAAGATAGTTAAAGCTATTAGATGGTCAGTTTGATCAAGCGTTACTCCGATAGTTTCTAGTATAAGTCTAACGTGGTTATCTAGTAAACTAACAACACTATTACTATAGTTACCATTCTCCTCTACTGTTGATTCTAAGTCATGTAGCTCATCTACGTAACCATGGTAATCATAACGTGTAAAGATGGAGTTAACTCGTATACTATAACTCTCTGCGAAGGGTTCTAGTTCTATAAGTAGTAAATTCATTTTATATTCCTTTATAGTTTATCAATTAAGCGATGAAAAATAACTGATGGTTATAATTTAAAGAAACCATATAAAGGACGCCGCGATGAACATCGAAGGATTAGATTTTAAAGACGAGATAAAAGCAACCGATAACCTAAGCAACGGGTTACCTCTACCATCTACAAACAGAGTAGGTGCAAAACAGTTAAAGAAGGACGTTACAGAGTTAGACATGGAAGAAGTACAGAGTGAAGACTTACAGTCTTTAAGCATTGCTTTAAACGCAGGTGACTATACAAACTACGCCTCAGCACTAGAAGGCTGTGATGTTAACAGTTACACTACAGAGGATAGTGGTAAGAGTATCGGTATTAAGAATGCTAATGCAAGTGATATTAACTTAGCTGCAGCTTTCTCGTCAGCTTTAGGTTTAGGTGGATTATATCAGTTTCCTTTATATCATACGGGCATCTGGATTAGTTTAACTGCTATTGGTAACGATGAGTTATTTAACCTAGAGGCTTTACTAGCTGAAGAAGCTGTAGAGCTGGGTAGAAGAACTAATAGTTTAATCTATAGTAACCATAACGTTGTTAAGAATAGAATCATTTTAGACTTCATTATGAGACACATACATACAACTACTGTTAAGGTAAGTAACAAGTACGAGTTGATGGACCTGATAGTTATGCAGGATCTTTATCCACTGGTAAGAGGATTACAAGCATCTATTTATACAGATGGTATTGAAAGTAACATTACTTGTAGTAATTCTAACGTACTGATTGATAAGAAACCTGTTTGTAATAATAGCTTCCATGCTGTACTTGCCCCTAAGAAGATGTTAAGAACAGACTTCGAAAGATTAACAGAGGAACAGACTCTATTCATGCAGAAGCGTTCTCCTAACTCTACTACTTTAGAGGAGGTCAAGGTTTACCAGAAAGGTTATACTACTGACGAGGGCGTTATTGTTAATGGTGTAATGGTTGATACTGAGAAAGAAGCTAAATCTGATAACGATATGAAAGTTGTCTTAACATTAACTGCACCTACATTAAGAGAACACGTGGATGCAGGTACTGCTTGGATTGATGGCATTACTGCTAGTTTAAAAGAGATTATCCAGTCTAAGGATGAACAAGAGATTAATCTTAGAGTTGACCTTGCAGCTAGGGTTAGTTTAATCAGAACCTATATCCACTTTATTAAAGCTATAGAGATTCCTGAACTCAATCTTAAAGCTGATAATCCTAAAAGTGTTAGACTAGCATTAGCTAACATTATGTCTGATAAGGTATTGTTTAATAACATGATGACAGCTATTAAAGAGTATATCAACGATAGTACATTCTCTATTGTAGCTATTAATAAGTTCACTTGTAAAAGTTGTTTAGAGAAACAGGATACAACAGAGAGTCCTATGGAAGAGTTAATACCTATCAATGCTGTGAAATCTTTTTTAACATTACTCGCTCTCAAGACGGAACAAATAATCGACAACTCAGACACGTACTAATACCTGATGAAGAAGAGAATGATATAGTAGAGAAATTAACCTCTATTGTATCAGGACTTAGCGTCTATCTAACTAGTATGGAGAGCGAGCTAGTTTTAGAGAGTTTATATTATGAGAAAAGAGGTTTAACTAACTTAGGAGAAGCTGAGTGTATCGCTCCTATGTTATATAGAAAAGAAGAAGAGACTTCTCGTGTAGAGGAGGTTAGAAACCTCATTAAGACGTATCGTGCTCTATCCATAGAAGAGTATGGTTTATCTTTAAAAGAGTTCTTAAGCCTGTCCTTAGCTGATTTAAACCTAGTAATAGGTGTTTGTGAAGAAGACTTAGAACTTAGAGTACAGGAACTAGAAAAAGCGAAAGGTAAACAATGAGAATATTAGTAGATTTAGATTGTCTGGTTGATACTAGACTGACGTTACTTTATAAACTAGGCATTATGCCTGAAAACTTCAGAGACCGTGAAAGCGATGGCTTCTTTGGTTTATCGCCAGATGAGTTTAGTCGAACTTTAACTCTATATAATAATAGACTAACGACTATATCCGTACCAACTAAAATGTTCACCTTTATAGAAGAATATATGATTGAAGCTAAAGCTAGTATGACTACAGAAAAGTTAACAGTTACAGTTAATCTAAACGGTGCTGAGTACACGGAAGGTTTACAGGAGTTGCTACATAACCATTTCTCTTTTAAGGGCTATACATTAGATGTTATAGATATCGATATGACTATAAAGGACTTTGATAACTTTGAGGTTTATATAGGTTATAATGCTGTTAGTAAACTAAGTGAATGGTTAGGTAATGGTAGTTTGTTTGCTAGTCCTATAATAGAAAAAGTTATAATTGCACCCGATTTACTAGTAGGTGAAGTGAAGGATAGAGTTAATGCTGTTAAGTTACTTAAAGAACAGTTTTCAGCTTTTACCATCATGGAGTTATTAGAAGTAGGTGCGTTTTCAGCAATTTAAAAACTAGAGAGGGCGTGAGCCCTCTTGATAGTTTTATTACTCACCTTGTGTAATATCATAATCGCTGCATTCTAAAGCATCGTCCATACTATCCCATAAGTCTCTTACGTTAAACTGTTCATGTATTGTTAAACCGTTCTCTCTGAAACAGTTATAATATCCATAAACTTCTTCTTCTTTATCGTTAGGTCCACATCTATACGCACCATCCATCACCTCACCATATTCAACTCTGTTCTTAGCAGTTGTGTCTGGTTCAATATTAATAACTTCATCTATGTAACCGTCTATTAAACCACTGTTTCTAGCAGTTATCATATTAGGATTAGCCATAGCGTAAATCTTAGTTATGTAACTAAGGTCTTTAAAGTTATTAGTATAGTTATAGAAAATAGTATCTGCATTCATATCTGTAGTACCGTTATCAATCATCAGTTGTTTAGCTTCGTTAATTGCTGCATCACTACTGAATCTATTATAAAGATGTGTTACTTCTTGAAATACCTTTTGACCCATACCTTGGATAATGCCCGTTGCTGCACGCATTCCATTTTGTATGTGTTGTGTTAAAGCTCCATCCTGCATACCTGTAGCAATGATGTTAAAAGCATTCGGGTTTGCTGTCTCTATTACGTTACACTGCATTTTACCTCCTAATATATAACAAGAGTTTAGACTCTTGCTAAAGCATTGATAGCATCGATGTTCTGGTTGAACACTTCAGGTTCTTTCTCTTCCATCCAGTTAGCAGCAATAGCATTAATGGGTTTAGTTAAACCAACTATACTAGCTACTTGGAAAGGACTATCAAAACCTAAGGTGTTATTTGCTAAGTCTAACTTATCAAACTCATCAGCCATCCAGTTATCCTTGTCAGAATAATAACTAATTTCATCTCCCGTTGTATTCGAATATGTTCGTTACACATATCCAGTTCTCTTATGAACTTCTGTTACTCTCATAACAGACTAGACTATATCATCATCCTTCCTCTTCCTTTACGGTAAGGTTAGGATACATTACACTTCCATGTCACTTGACACGTACTTCCTTTGCGGGAATAGTCGTTGAACGCATATAAGCCTTAGTGGTTTATATTTCGCTGCTGGTTGCCTCCTGCCAAACTCTATGCACTCATCCTTTTCCATAGATGCGAGTAGTGATTCAGCTGATAACTTAATATCGTCTCATAGCTATTCTCTCGCTATAAGTTCTAAGGGTTCCCAGTCAATTTCGTAATGTTCAATACCACATCTCTATGGTAAGGGACCTGCGTGTGTAGGAATAGTTAAACCTACACGTTGATCAATATCTCCATTAAAAGCAGCTAGTGCTAATGGGCTAACGTGGATGGTTAAATCCTTAGGGTTGTTAACACCCGTGATATATGTTCGTATCAGCGACGTTTGCAATTGAACGGGCCACTTTTCTATTATTAGAAAAGGTGTAGACTATATCATCATCTTGTAATCTAAATATATAGAACATCAATGTCGGTAGATGTTCTAATTCTTTAGATTATTTAGAGCTGTGCGCTTCCACCCTACCTGGTAGGATGTACTCTACTCACTTTAATCCGTTAGGACCAGGACGTTTTATAACCCTGTCATTAAGCCCTCTATTGCTAGAGAGGTGTAGTTTTCGATAGTCGTTGAACCCTCCTCATATCGTAAGACTTAGAGGCGAAGGCTGCGGATTAATCAAAATGTATATTTTTTACTATATCAAGTTAGTTAGACTTGCCCACTACTTTACTTCAAGTTTCCAAGGTAGTGTTAGTATATACATTGTAAGACAGTTCCCGTCAATTCACACAGTTACTCGTAGCATTATGCTGCGATAAGACGAGATTTCTCTCGAATGAAACCCACGTGTTGATTTCTAACTATACGGTTAGGTAAGCCTTTATAGGCACTCTCGCGCATAAGTGTTTGAACTATGTTTCTCAAATCTACATGCTCTCTAAAGAAATGAGTGTCGATTAGATTAATAGCTTCTAAGTAATGATATTTACCTCTATTCACCATTAGGTTTACAATCTCATATCTATAACTACCTAAGAAAGCTTGCCATGGTATCTCTATCTCATCATAGTCACGCTTGCCATATAGCAAAGTCATTACACTTCTACTACCAGGTGTTCGTAAACCATTCATGTGTGCTCTAATAAATTTCTTCTTACCATTCAGTCTTTGTGTATAGTAGTCAGATAACGTTAACGCTAAACCTGAGATTAGTCTAGAGGTAGTGGTGTTTATCTGTTTAGGGTCTTTACTCCTACTAGCTGAGATGAAGTTAAGTGTTGTATCCATAACTGACGCAACAACCATATCTGAGAACTTACCAATAGATGTATCTTCCATAATGAATAGGGACTTACTCATAATAGGTAAGTAATCTGAAAAGATACGGTGACCTTGATTATCTATCAGCCATACTAAACTATCTATCTTCTCTAAGATAGCCGGCTTCTTAAGCTTGCTTACATTGGACGCTACTGTTAGAATAGGTTTCATGTTCTTAGTAAACCAAGCATAGGTTCTCTCAAACCCATTTATGTTCTGTATAGCTAAACAGACAGGGTCGCTAGGTTCTAGCTTATAACTAGGGTCCGTTATCCATCTAAAGTAATCTTGCTTTGCAGAAAGAGTGCTATTAAACATTAATACAAACTGAGGATTGAGTAACTGTTCTTCCCCTAGTTTTCTAAACCAAAGTATTGGATAGTCTGCATCAATGATGGTTTTAAGTGGTGTGTTACACTCACTACACTCTATGCCAGCATCTTGATATAACTTACCTGTAGTAGCACCACACTCACACTTAGGTTCTGTAGATATATCTGCTTCGTTAAGAGTTACCTGTAAGTTGTCATTAATAACGTTTCTATCTAACATAGATAAGTCATTAACAATTAACTTTTCTTCAGCTCTTTTGAAGTACTGATTATATGATTCTATTGTGATGTTTAATCCCATGAATCTCCTTTGTTTTTATTTATTTTGATGTTACTCATCTATATAATATATGAATAAAAAAGTAACGAATGCTAAAGACGGCATTGCCGTCCGTAGTTACTTGTTTAACAAATTTGCTCTTTCAACTAGAAGTTCTAGGTCGACTAGACAGTCAGCTAAAGTTTCTTTATCACTTAGTGGTGTGTTAACAATTAAAGTGCTAATGTCCATTAACGTAGTCTTGATTCGCTTTGCTTCTTTACGAGCAACACTGTCCATCTTCTCAGGAGTTGTGACTATTCGTAACTTATTAGTTAAGAGAAACTTGAACGCTTCGGACATAGAAGCACCGTCACCTAGAATGCTCTCTACTTCTAGAGGTAAAAGGTATAACAATTTCTCAGCCATTAACACATGTGCTGCTACTAGTGTCTCATTAGGTGTTTCTGTGTTAATAATAGTTTCAAAGAGATTGACATAATCTGTAACTGTGTCTACCATACCCTTAACAACCAAAGCATCATCTACAGACTTAGTCGAAATCATCTCTTGATTGTTCTTGATATAAGTTAGAAGATCTTCTAATTTGCTTTTATATTCTTTAACGTTTGTCATATGTATCCTTAAAGTTAATTTTTAAATAGTGAAGAGAGGCATAGCCTCTCTCCTTGTGTTGCGCATACAGTCTAGTATCCACCTTGGTAGAAACCGTGGTGACCATATGAATGAATTTGACCATGACCATGCAATGCTGCACCATTTTGTCCAGTTTGAATTACACCAGTTGACCATGCACCTGATGTAAATCCGAAACCAGCTTGAGCAGACGCCATGTTTGTCATTTGTTCAGAACCATTTACCACTAATCCAGCTGTTCTAAGAGCTTGTAGTAATGAAGTGATGAACTCTGACTTGAAGTAGATTCTAAATGTTCTACCAGTAATGTCTCCGTTAAGACCCATCATGTTTAACGCTGTTACACGGTTAACATAAGATTGGTCATTTGGTAGCTCACTAGCAGCCCAAAGTCTATCTAAGTCTGGAGCTTTATCGACGATGTTAGAAACATCCATGTTAGCTGCAGTTGTTGTACCCTTATCATCATGTACTACTACAGATGGAAGTGTACACACACCATCAAAGATACCACTAGCAGGAATAACACATGTAGGAGCAAGTTCTTTAATAGAAGCTACCACTTGGTTAATTGCATCAGTAGAACCATTTGCAGCTGCAATGAACATCTGTGTTGCAATAGACGATGTGCTTAATTCATCACACTCTAGTGCTAACATTGAATCACCTCTAACCAGCTGTGCTAAGAGTTGGTCTCTTTCACCAGCTTTAAGCTTAGGGCTATCAAGAGCTATCTTAGACAACTTGCCATCAGTGATGTTAAGTGGTGGTATTGTGTTTAATACACCGTAGTTATTACGCTGAGCTAAACACTCAAAGACTACACCTTTATCAGTCATAGCCGCTGAAGCTGCAATAGACAATAGTAATTCACCAATAGTTGCATCTTGAAGAGTTGTATCTTTGATTGTAATTAAAGGTCTAACTACCAATCCACCCTGGATACCCATTTGTGGATTACCTGGTTCTTCTGAAAATACAATCTTTGTACTTCCTGTGATGTCCATTTCTAAAGACTCCATTGTGCTGTTTGGTGTACCAAAGTTCTGTTGCTGTGAAGACTGTAGATTAGCTGACAGTTTCCAATCTGTATCAGCGCTATCATTTGTGAACTCTACGTTCATCATGATAATACCTTTAGGAGCATCAATATCGGCATATTCACCAGATGCAATCTCCTCAATAGCTGTAAATTGATCATAAGCTGCAGCATACTCTTTAGCAAACTCTTCATCTGTTGTAGCACTAATGTTTACACCATAGATATTGGTTGTACTGTATTTAGCAGAAACATAACCAATGTAAAGTTTGTCTAATACATCTGTAGGTATGAATTTAGCTTTGTTGTTAGCATAGCCATCAGCAGTTGACGCAATAGATGTTTTGATACTAGTGTTACCAATAAGTGCTACTAATACAGAGTCTCTACCATTACTGTTAAAAGTAGTGATGATTGCATCTGATACTAGCCCTGATGAACCAAGTGCTGGTCCTTGGTTAAACTTAACCTGTGTACCTCTTGTTACTACTGTTGCTAGACCTTTAGCTTCAATAGCCTCTAGTTGCTCTTCTGCAATTGCTAAAAATGCAGTTAGGTTAGTGTTGCCGTTAGACATACGTTTCTGACGAGACCCTGCTCTTCTTTTCTTCGGTGTTTTTGGTTGTTGTTGAGTGTTTGACATGCTTTTTCTCCATTCGAATAGATTAATTATTACCTAATAGTTGCATGCTAATAGGTAGGTATAGGAACACAAGTGTTCCAGGCTTTTTGATAAGCCTCTCTAAACTAACTAGAAGTTAACTTAAAGAGACTTATCTTTTATGTTTGTGTGTCTTTCATCTATATAATATATCGATAAAAAACTAGCGAATGACCCTTTAGGATAAAGGGAGATAACCTTATGTCATCCCACTATATGACTTGCGTCATTATTCATATAAAGGAAGGTATTGTAAAAAACTATTTACTAAGTACTTATTTTACACCTATGTCAATTTGCAATAAAGGGTAATAACTATAAAATATTTATCAAGAGAGCCGAAGCCCTCTATCTTGGGAATCCCATTTTTATAAGTCTAGCATAACTAACGCCGTCGTTGATAGTTTGTACTCTTTTAATCTTTGTACGCATTATCTCCATGTAGTCTCTACGTCTATCTCGGTAGTCTTCAATCTGTTGTTTAATAATACCTAGACTGTGTCCTAGTTGTAGCTCACCGCTATTGATGCTGATTATAAGTTTATTATATACAAAAGCCTCGTACCCTAAAATACACGCCTCTATAATATAAGAGTTATGTGGACTATGTATGTTACTTAAGTTCTCATCATTACCAACCATCACTCTTAAGCTAAACCCGTAAGGTATGAAGGGTTGTGTAGTCGTTAGCTTAAACACATTCTTACCCACTAGTTCTAAATCACTAGACGTAAAGATGTTAGCAGGTGTATACGCGTTAGCTAATTTATCATACATGTTTTCTAGAGTGCTATTCTGACCGCTGCTTGTACCAGTTGTTCCACCCATACTAGTTAGACCTAGTACTGAAACAATTCTTCTATTGTTAACAGCTGCTGGATCTATTCTAAAGGTTATACCTGAAGTGTCTCTATACACTTCCGTTATGCTTTGCATAGGTACAATCATCTGTTGTGCGCCACCAGCGTCTAAGTCATACAGAAACCTTGGTCTTAGGTAGTTCTCCTCTATTTTAGCCTCGAGTGTACTATTATCATGTCTATACCTAGGATGGTTAAATAATAATTCTGTTAGCTCAATAGGTACTTGGTTTTTAATCTCGTAGATTAGTCTATTTATCAAATTCATAAACGGTCCTTAATAATCTTTTTAAGCTTGTTCATTAGCTCTTCTATATCTTCTCTAAACTCAGAGACATTAGCCTTTGTTAGTATATGGTTCTTATCTATATAAATAAAATACCTTCTTAACCCTGTTAGAAGTTGTTTGTCACTTCTAGTTGCTCTTTCTTCTTGATGTCTTAGTAGTTTATACATGTACTCCATTCTAGCTATCAGGTTAAACCATTCTGATTGATAGTTAGTTTCTTTCTTGTACTGTAAGAGTTCTATTGGACTAATGCCAATTACTGGTAAAAGTGCTATACGTTCAGTTGCAGATGTTTTTATCTTTCTACTTAGTCTAAGTACATCTATTAACACAACGTCTATCCTACTAGTTAATACGTTAGTAGAAACTGGATGTCGCTGTTCTAACTGTCTTACACGTTCACTATTTTCCAAAGAGAAGAAACGATTAAGAATTGCGTGGTTAAACATATCTCTTATCATCTCTGTCATGATTATCGTGTATACAAATAGTGCAGGATTTATATCTTCATCGTTTAACATACGTTCTTTTCTCCAGGCGTTATATTTTAAGAGTAGTACTATGACGTCTACCTCTAACACTAGGATGTTCTCACTATAAACATCATACGGATGCATCATAGATAAATCAGCATCGTTCCAGGTTAAAACTTTAATGGCTCTAGTCGTAACCTCTTTACTAGCATAATATAGCGTATAATCCTCATCCGTCTTAAACCTAGATCTAAATAAACACTCAGTGTGTTCCAAGAAGTTAGTTGTTGTTCTACCCGTACTTACTAGACTCGTAATAGCATGTGTTCTAATAGCGCTTATCTTTTTCATCTCGATGTGTGAAAGATAACTGAAAAAGTCTAGATCAGCATTAGTGTGCATGTCTTTTATTATACGTACTAGTATGTTATTATTCTTAACTCTCTTACCTACATGTTTATAGTAGTTCTCTACTATCTCTAACTTGTTTAAAACCAATGGTTTAAGAGCGTGCCATACATAGGGTGTGTTGTACCTACTATGTATCTCTCCGTTGTAAAATATTCCTGTCATGATGCTTCCTTTGTTATCAAGAAAAAGAGAGAAGGAGGCAACGCCTCCCTAATTTGTTTTTTGACTAAACTGGATTAATAGTTTTGAAAGTGATAGTTGCACCAGTACCTTTCTTTACAGTTAAAGTTGAACCTGATAGGTTAATGTAGTGTACACTTTTATGGAACGCGTAATGCAAGACGTCTATCAATTTTGCATCAGGGTACATACTATGTACAATAGCTGATAACTTATCGTTAATAGGATTATCCTTATCGGTAACAATGGTCACAGGTCTTTCATCAATATTAGAACCTATAACACTTTTAATATATGCTTTAGTAGCATTACTGTCTTCATACATTTTCTCAATAGAGATTATAACATCGAAGAATACCTCTAACTTAGCACCAAGACCAACAGCGTTCTTAATAGCTGTTACACTAGTTACATAGAAAATAACAATAGAGTTGATTAACTCTTTAAAGTTTAAACCTAAGAAGGCTACAAATTTGTTTAACGTTTTCATACATGTCCTTTAGAATGTGTAATTTCAATAAAGAAACTACGAAATAAAAAGGAGTAGAGGTTTTTACACCCCTATCCTTACATAGCTCTCAGACTCTTAAGTTCTTGAGCGAGTTTTGCAATATCATAGTCATAGTTTTTGATATGAATAATCTTTGTTGTTCTAGGTAATTCATCTAACAGTCTATCGTAAGTATCCATTCTACACTGAAGCTTACCAGAAGTAGCTGTAAAGATATCATACTTCTCCATCTTATACTTCTCTAATAACGTAGACATGTTACAGGACATATAAATAACAACGTCTGGTTTCTTAACTTTCTCTGCATGTATTTTTGCTAGAGCAGGTGTAACTGGAACTGTTGCATAGACCTCTGTACATAACTCACTTCTATCGAAAAGATGAATCTTACTTCTATCACTAGTGTCAATCTCACCTGCCATGATGATTCTATTCATTGTGAATAAGTCGGGTAAGAGATCCATTAGACCAGAATTTTCCATATTAAGAATCTGTCTAATTCTACCTGCGTATGTATCATCAGGTAGTTCAGGCAGTTCTTTATGAGGACAGAACAACTCAGTATCATATTCACACAATGCATCTATTAGAGACGTCTTACCTGTATTGTCTAAACCAATAACTGCTACTCTCATTATAGATCCTTCATACTAGTATATTTCTTAAGCTCTAAACTATTTGGCAAGCAGAGAAACTTCACACCTCTATCAGTTCTAATGGTGGTTAGTTTTTCTATAAGAGCTCGTAGCTCTGGTAAAAACGCTATATAGTCAGCGTTACGGTGAATATTATCAAGAAGTCTCTTATGTACGCAAAGAAGATTGTACTCTTCTAGTGTTACTTTAATAAACTCATTATTTAATAGTCGTTCTTCTAACACCTTTCTACCTACAGGTCCACTCTTTCTTAACTTAACATACGCTGTAAGTCTTGGTCCAAAAGGTGTAGTTTCTAAACTTACGTCTTCTGTTAAACCTTTCTCTCTAGCTCTTGTATGTCTATCTCTATTATCAATATATAGTTCTACATTCACTCTAACATCATGTAGTTTACTGTACATCACTGGTTGGTTAATACACTCAAAGAGCTCACCTAGGGTAGGGAACACATTGTTACGTTTTACCTGTAACAGTTCACCCAGTCTATTTAGAATAATTTCATCACCACGTATAGAGGTAGGTTTAAGACTAATAGTCCAACCCTCCTCATCTGAACCTACTGGTTCGTTTAACACAATGTTAAACGCCTCACTATTAACTAAAGCACATACTTGCTCATACGTCTTTGTTTCAAATTCTTTTTGCTCTAAGGCAATTAACGCTACTGCTTGTTCTTTTCTAGTCATTATTAGACTCCTTCTTAATGTAGTTAAAGTAACCAAAGTCTTTTGCGATACGCCATAGCTCGCTCTCCTCGGTTACGGTGAACGCAAACCCATAAACGCTTACGTTAAGATATTTATCTTCTATTAACTCGACGCTAAATTCTTCTGTGTATTTTCTCTTCACGCTAATGGGAACGTTCTTACCCAACATACCTTCCTCGTGGATGGTGTCACCGATTTCTAGTTTGAAGGCTTTACGTAATGCTCCTCTTATATTAATAGGCTCATCCGAGTAAACGTTAGCAAAGCGATGAAGTTTTACATACTCTTGCTTACTAATCTTTACTAAGGTATCCATGGTAATAGATAGTCCAGCATCATGTGTTATAATAAAGATATCGCTCTTGCGTGCGTCTTCATTGCGTACGCTAACGCTAACACTGCTATCCTTTATTAGTTTCGCAGAGATATCCCCGAATGCTGTTAGTATAACTCTTTCAAAACATGTACTCCAGCCTTTATTCCAAATCTTATTACTCATTCTATATCCTTTTCAAATCAGCAGGTGGTTTAAACATTTTACTATACTCATCATAAATTGTACCCCATAATTCTTTTGTTAATGTAACACCCTTCTTTCTAGCCGCCACGTTTAGTAGCGCTTTACTATTTCTAGTAGAGAGTACACGTTGCCACATATTTAACTTGTACATTGGTACAATGGCCTCTAATACTTTGGGTGCAGTCACCCCTAGGTGTTTAAACCCTATTTCTACTAATTCGTAATTAGTATCTCGTGTATGATTAATCATAGCAATCCTTATATGTTGTTTTGTCTTTCATCTACATGATATATAAATAAAAAAGAATACAATGTTTCTAGAGGGCCGAAGCCCTCTAGTGTTTGATTATTCTAACGATAATAGATGTTGCTGATACTATAGTATTGAAATACGCACTTCCCTTACCTGTAACTCTACCTAGGTACTCTTGGATGAATTCAGTATAGTCCTTAACACGGATTAATTCTTCCTCACTAGGTGTTAATGGTGTTGCATTGTTTAGTCGTCTTTTGCTAAATAGTAACGTCATTAACTCTCGGGCTTGTTCATCTGTTCCTGTAAAAGCAATACCTGCTGCTATCAGTGGTCTCTTGTAGGTTACCTTTGTTTTCAACCTTCCTACTTGTTTAGCTCGTGTGTTACCATACAGTAACTTTATCAACTTAGTTTGTAATCTAAGTAAAGAGAAGCTATTTCTATTCTCTAGGTCACTGTAGTCTATCAGTGCTAGCTCATCTTGTAGAGCAGGTTTAGTCTGTATCGTTGCTAGTAAGTTATTAATTAAAGTCATCATTATCCTTATATTTTCATTAAACTTATGAAACTAATAAAAAAGTAAAGTACTCTTCACTCACCATACCCACTGTTCTTAAGAAGTCAACCTCCTCTAAACCAAATAACTCTTTCATATGCTTAGCTACCAATAGTTCTCTTTGACCATATTTCAAATACTCTCTATCACGATCATCTAGGTTTCTTAACTTACCTCGTAATAAGTCAATCTCTTCCTTCTCATCCATATGTTTATAAATAGCTTTAACCTCTACTCTATCACTAGTATCTTTAATATATACACCCTTGCTCTTTAAAAGCTTCACGTTGCGTATATTACGGTTAAACTTAACTATCCCAGCAGTTGTCCCACGTAGACGCTTAACAATGATTAAAAGCCGTTCTAGTACATTATCCTCTAGACTATATAGGCTAACATCTTTTAAACAAAATACTCTACCTGTTAAGTACTCTATGTATGCAACTATAGAGTAGACTCTTAAAGCTTCCTTATCTATAACATCCTCCATACTCTCTAAGCTAGCAATAACATTTGCTCTTGTTATTACCTTTTTAGCTACACTTGTCTTCCTACTTAAAAAACCTCTCATACTTTCTCCTTATCAAACAAAATAAAAAGCGAGTAGGAGTATTGACTCCTAATCTCCAGAGAAAAGCTTCTCACTTCTTATCAATCTACTTAATAGTCTAACTTGTCTATATTCCTCGGTAACAGGTAAGTTAGAAATCTCTTTTACTAAAGCTCTATAGACGTCATCTGAGAAGTTACTATAGTACGCGTTGTTAGCTCTTAACTCAACTGTCATCCTATTAGCTATTGTGTCAGTATATAATAGTCTTAACCTTGTTTTTATTAGAGCTATTCTATCATACCCACCTGTCTCCATTAGGATGAATTTAATCTCATCACAGTATACTTTGCTGTTTTGCATTTGTTTTTCAAATGATACATTGTAACCCAGGTCAAGTATCGTATTAACAGTATCTATTTGTTTTAGTATATCCATTATAACTTCCATTGTTTAATTTGTTCTATCACCTATATAATATAACAATGAAAGTAAGTGGAATGTTAGTAATAGATTCTTTACCCTCTCCCCCTATAACCTCCCTCTCCTGTCGCTCCGCTCCTCTAAAGGATGGTGTAAAGACTCGCTACTCGCTCGCTTTCCCCTGCTTCGCATCTTATGCATTCATGCCATTTCAAACCCCTGAAAAGGTCAGGGTCCTGGAATCATGTGTAAGAAGAGCTTTAGGTACTCAAGATAAAGCAATACTAATAAAAAATATTTATTATCATCTATAGGTTCTATGAACTTTAACTTAAGGAATACAAAATGAGAAAACTACAACTATACTTTATAACAATCACACTACAACTACTAGCATATCTTTACCGATTATCACTACCACGTGAAGCTTTAAAGGAGAATTACTATAAAAAGAAACTACGTTACTGGCTTGATGGTGATTCATGTTATCTGGTACATGACGGTAAAGTCTTACGAACACCTGTGACAGAAACACTAATAGCAGGTGACTACGCACACTCTTTACATACTGATAAACTAACCTGTCTTATAGAAGCTTACCTATACGGTAAGATAAGTTACGACACACTAGGTTTCCAGTTTTATGTTATAGAAACACTAGTGGTCAGATATCTAGAATAAACTATATCCTAATGGTTTATAAGAATTTAATTATAAAAGGAAAAACATGAGCATACCATTCTTACACAGCATATTCAGATCTTCTAAAAAAGAAAACAAACAAAGACTAACACCAGTACAGGATGCTAATAAGCAAACAGCAGCTTTTGTGGGTACGTTATTCTCACTAGACTCAGAGACATCTAAAGAAGTTGTTAGACGGCTAGTGGCAAAGAACAATCCTATCGACCCTGTCACTATTTATTATAATAGAGACAAGAACCTAGATAGACATAAGACTGTCTCCTCTTTATCAAACTACATCAGTGAGATAGAAGCAGGGGATGATATCATCATCCCTTCGTATACTACTAATATTTCTAAAGAGAAACAATTATCTTTACACTCAGGTTATATTAAAATCAACCTCGCGAAACGTAAGAAAGCTAAGGGTGAAAGCTTTGCTTCTTTAGCAGACGGTGATATGGTAAACTATCATAAGATGGATACTATTCAGAAAGCCATGAAAACGCTGAATAACAGTCTTTCAGGAGCTTATGCTAGTAAGAGTACCATATTAGGTAATAACGCCTCTAGTCAGCATTATACACTTACTTCTACAACTAGAGCTATTACGTCTTTAGCAAACGCTATTGGTGAAAGTTTCATTAGTGGTAGTAGGTTATATTTTGAATTCGATAACATTATAGACCATATTAATACAATACTGGTTGAAGCAGATTTAGAACAGTTGCGTTTAGTTATACAAAAGTATAAACTCTATATGCCTAATTCTAAAGATTGTTTAGATGTTATTAAACGTAGTAGTGATAGCTATTGGGTTAGTGAAGAAGCAGAAGGTTTCCTTTTATCAT
>Ga0256844_10000345_pt1 | contig 17965 bp, 13 predicted proteins | sample MusselsmetaG_FD_189100 | JGI IMG/M metagenome (GOLD analysis project Ga0256844, IMG submission 189100) | Mussel associated microbial communities from hydrothermal vent at the East Pacific Rise, Pacific Ocean - Mussels | ecosystem: Host-associated > Mollusca > Shell > Unclassified ... | reverse complement strand
CCATCATAATTAAGAGCAACCATTTATAAGGTAAAATCAATTTAAACAGTTCAATTATATAATTTTCCTCTTTTATAGAGTTTGTTGATGGAAGTGATTTCATAGTTATTTATATACCAATATTAAATTTTTATTTTACAAATAAATAGTAACAATTTTAAACTTAAAAATAGATTATAAATAAATAGTATAATATATATATTATTTATACATTAAAAATAAAACATATTTAATTATTATATAACATAAATAATTATATAATAGCAAATAATAAAATATTAGGAATCATACAATGAAAAGAAAAATACTTTTTACACTTTTTGTAAATATGCTTTTTGTAAATACACTCTTTGCAAATGTAATTACATTAAATTCAGGAGAAATAAAATCAGGTCATGTAGCTCAAGGAGTAATAGCATACTATAAAATTACAGCTACAGATGGTGATACCGTTGCAACTATAGTAGATGGATTAGCAGATGATGCTGACTTATATATAAAGATAGGTAATCAGCCAACTACGTCATCATATGATTGCAGATCAATAAGAACCGACACAAGAGCAGAAGAGTGTTCAGTTACTTTGGTTGCAAATAGTGATGTATTTATTGGTATTCATGGATACAAAGCAACAGACTATACCGTTAAAGCTACCATTCAAGGTGGGAATGCAAATAACATACCTACTCTAACTTCAGGAACAGCTCTCCCTGGTTCAGTAAATAAGGGTGAAACAAAATATTATAAAATACCAGCCAATCAAGGTCAATCTGTTGCTTCACTTATTAACGGATTAAACGATGATGCAGACCTATATGTAAAAATAGGTTCTAAACCTACCGATGAAAACTTTGATTGTAAATCAACTAATGGAGGAATCAACAATGATGGTTGTTCTGTTACTTTAACTCAAAATGCTGATGTATATATAGCAGTATATGGTTATAAAGCTACCAGTTACAGTGTAAAAGCTACAGTAGGTGGTAATGGAAATAATATTCCGATATTAACTTCAGGAACTGCAATAACAAGCTCTATTACTCAGGGTATAACAAAATATTATAAAATAACAGCCGTTCAGGGGCAAACAATATCTTCAGTTCTTGATCAACTAACAGCTGATGCTGACTTATATGTCCGAATAGGTGCCAAACCAACAGGTGAACTTTTCGACTGTAAATCAAGTAATGGAGGGACAAATAATGATGGTTGTTCTGTTACTTTAACTCAAAATGCTGATGTATATGTGGCTGTTTATGGTTATGAAGCTGCAAACTATAGAATAAAAGCTACTGTTGCAGGGAATAATGTTCCCACATTAACTTCTGGTGAAACCGTAGCTGGTGTAGTTTTTCAAGATGAAATAAAATATTATAAAATCAATGCACTCTTTGGTCAAACCATTAAAGGTGTTATAAATGAACTTAGTGCAGATGCTGACATATACATAAGAAGAGGAAGTAAACCTACTACTTCTACATATGATTGTAGATCAACAAATGGTGGAACAACTGCTGACTCTTGCTCTATTGTTGTTCTTGATGATATGGAAGTTTATATTGGTGTATTCGGATTTAGAGATGCTGAGTACAACTTAAAGGTAACAGCAACTTCTGAACCTGTTCCAGCAAATCCTACAGTTCTTGAAGATGCTGAAGGGGGAACACTTAATCCTAAATGGGTACATGCAAGAGGAACTCACCCTGCTTATATTTATCCAACACCTCATATAGCTGGTGCACCTGCTGGTACTGGTGTTATGGTTCATCATGCAAATGGTCAAGGTGATGCAAACGATAGATATGAACTGCCTGTAGATAATGCTACACAAAAAGTACTATCTATAGATATAGGAGGACTACCAACTCATAAATTTAGTGACTATCCAGAAAGACTTAGAGGATATATCCCCCACTATGGTGTAGGTGTAGTTGTAGAGACAAAACTTGGAGAGAGAATCATGGAGTGGAACTCATGGTATACACATCAAGGGTATGACCCAGTTATAAATGATAATGGACAAAATGTATTTCTTCAATATCCAAGTCCTGTAGAGATGGTACGTGGATGGTATGCATCAAAAAATTTATGGGTGCATTTTGAAGTTAACCTCGAAACAGAACTAAAACGTTTAGAACCAAACAATAGAATTTATAAAGTTGTACAGTTTTGGACAACAGGTGGATACCTAGATAACATTACTTTATCTTCTGCTCCATAATTACTGCTATAATTTTCTGAGAAAGAGTTATCTCTTTCTCATCCTCCTCCAATTTGTATATAAGGAAATCAACATATATGAAACTTAATGTTAATCCATTTTTATCTTTTTTATTTTTACTTATTTTATTGATAGGAATACAATCAATATATGACCCCCTATTTTTATGGAAAGAGTTAAACTTTCATTTTGAACTATTTGACCTAAGAGGTATTGCTAAAGGGAGTATATTTTTAGTTACTTATCTCTTCTCAACTCTAGCCATACTTATTCTTATAGGCTTACGTTCTTCAAAACTTTTTGGACTCTTTTTACTTCTAGCCTTTCTATTTCTCTCTATGGATTTTTTTATACAATTTCTAGGTATAAGCCATGGTTTTTCAATTGATGAATACACTTTAAGTATGCATGAACTTGGAAATATTAAGTATTTAGAAGCCTATACGGATACCATTATCAAAGCCATGTTATCAGCACTGATTATTGTAATCATATTTTATTTTATTCGTAAGAAATTTTGCAAAAAAAGATTCTCGACACCATTTTTATTTTTAGCTCTTTTCTCTTCTGCCATCGTATATGGAGCCTGTGCAAAAGTAGATACCTATAAACTTAGTACCTACCCAGCACCCATAAAAATTCCTGCCATTGCACTTGACTATGCAAGAAATGCACAACCCATGATTAAGCGACAACTGGCTAAAAATATAATACCAACCCAAAAGGAGCAATTTAAAAATATTGTATGGATTATAGATGAATCTGTGGTAGGAAGTTACCTCTCCATCAATAACTACGAACAAGATACAACACCATACCTAAAAAAACTTAACAAAACCAGTCAAAAAATTTTTAATTTTGGTATTGTAAACTCCATTAGTAACTGCTCTGGTGAATCAAATCTTTTTTTAAGAATTGGTTTAAATCCTAAAAAAGAGTTTGATATTGATAAAGATATGTATAGACTTCCTACCATATTTCAATATGCTAAACGAGCTGGCTATACCACATGGCTTATGGATTCACAAACAAGAAAAAATCACCTACAAAACTACTTAACACTCTATGATAAAGAGAGCTTAACCCATTTCAAAACATTGGGTCCAGAGGTAAAAAGAGTAGATAGAGATGAGAAATTTTTAACAGAAGCAGCAGATATTGTAAACAACAAGAAAAGTGGAAAAAACTTTATTGTTTTGGTTAAATATGGGGCACACTTCCCCTACCTTTTAACCTATGACCATCACTACTCTCCCTTTAGCCCAGTCCTAGATGTGAGTTATGGAGGAATGGACAGAGCACATAAAGCCCAACAGATGAATACCTACTATAATTCACTCTACTTTAACACCGATATGTATCTTAAAGATTTAGTAAAAAAAGTCGATTTTAGCAACAGTATCGTCTTCTATACTTCTGACCATGGTCAAAATATTTTAGAAACCCCAAACTTAACACGAACTCACTGTAACAGTGAGATAGTAGTTAAACATGAGGTTAGTGTACCTCTTATAGTTTTTCAAGATAGAGCAAAAGAACTATTTAAAACAGATAAAAAACTCTTCTACTCTCAAATACAACTCTTCCCTACTACCTTATCTCTATTTGGATACGATAAAAAGATTGTAAATAAATATGGGAAAACTCTTGTAGATGGCTATAAGAGTAGCGAGGAAAGAGAGTTCCTTCTCTCTTCAACTGGAGAAAAAAGAGTTTACAAATAATATTTTTACTTAAATAACTCTTGATACTGCTGAGCAATTTTCTTAACTGAAAAAAACTCAGCTCTATTGGATGCTTTCTCTAGATATTTTTCTCTAAGTTCTTGATTATCTAAGAGTAATTTTATAGCATCTCTCAAAGCATCAACATCTCCAACAGCATACAAAACTCCATATTCTGCCTTTTCAAGACCTTTTTTTAGCTGCTTAGCACTCTCTGTAGATGGAGCCAATATTTCACGGGGACCACTTACGCAGTCACTTGAAACAATAGGAGTTTGACATATCATCGACTCTAAAAGTACATTAGGAAAACCCTCTACGGATGAACTAGAGACAAAGATATTACTACGACTAATATATTGATAAGGGTTCTTCACCTGCCCTAAAAAATGCACACGTTTTTCTAAACCATATGCTACAGATAAAAGTTCTAACTGCTCTCTCTTGTTGCCCTCACCTAAGAGTATTAACTCAACATCATCAGGTAAACTTTTCATAGCTTCAATAACATCTTCAAAACGTTTTAAAGAGATTAGCCTTCCAACTGTTATTAAATAACGTTTATATGACTTAAATTTAAACTCATTAACTTCCTCTTTAGATTGAGTTAAAACTCTCTCTATATCATAAGGATTATAGATAACTAGCTCATCTCTTCTTATCTTAAACTGTTCATGAAAGTCCAACTTCATACGCTCTGACACATATAAGATTAAGTCTGCTTTATCGTACAGTAGTTTTATAAGTAACAAGTTTATTTTACCAGAGAGACCCTCATTTAAAAACCTAGAGACAACTGAACGATTTGAGACCTGAACCATCTGTTTCGAACCCAAAATTTTAGAAAGAATATTAACAAAATTTGCTCTAAAAAGATAACTCTGAACAACAGTAACTCCACTCTCTTTCAGATATTTTTTTAATTTCCACGCATAATAAGGGATTAGAAACATACTATCACGTGAATTATTCGTAAAGTAGACTCTTTTTACTTCCAAAGGTAGTTCATAAAGGTCATTTTTTCCTAATGACAAAATAGTTACTGTTTTACCCTCTTTGATAAACTGTTTTGCCAATGTTACCATTACTCGTTGAGCACCACCTTCACCCATACTGTTAATGAGTAAAGTAATATCAGAAGCCCTACTCTCCATAAAAAATCTCTCTATACTTTTCTAAAATAGTATCATGACTAAATCTCTTTCTTGTTGTAGATACTATATACTCTTTATCAAACTTATATTTACTTGCTTTTTCAATAGCCTCAACCATCTTATCTATATCACCATCAGGTACATGAAAACCATTTTTACCATTTTTAACTATTTCAGTTATTCCTCCAGGACAAGCATAAGCAACAATGGGCAAACCTAATGCATTGGCCTCAAGTAATACATTAGGGAACCCTTCATGTTCCGAAGTCAATATAAATAGGTCAGCACTTCTCATATAAGGATAAGGGTTTGTTTTGTGACCTTCAAAAGTAACTCTATCTGCAATAGCTAACTCTTCGGCTAAAGCTTTTAAACGCTCATCCTCTTCACCATCTCCTATAAGATGCAAAGTATAATGTGAAGGTAACTTTGCCACTACCTTTAGCATTCGGTCATGACGCTTTGTCTGCCGTAAAATACCTATATTTACCAAGTTTATCTTTTTAGAGTCAAACTCAGTAGATAAGCTCTCTACCCTCCCTATATCAACAGGATTATTAATTACAATAGCTTTTTTTGCAGAAGAGGGATAATTTAATAATAAATCATCTCTCATATCTTCGGACTGAGCAACAATAACATCATAATTTTTATATAAATTTTTATATAACCAGTCAATAAGTTTAGGATACTTACTCTTCTTATTTTCCATACTTACTATATTCGTTTCACGTGATACCCAACGGGTCTTAGGTAAGAGAATTCTCATTATAGGTATAAATGGGGACAAAGCAATATTCACATGACCTATACCAGAAAAAACTGTATCAGGTTTTAATTGATATAGCTCAAGAAGCGTTTTAGGAATACTCTGCTTTACAGAAGAGGCATCCAAATCATGTATAATTATGGTTGAGTCCAATAACTCTTTTAGGCTACCAATATTTTTAAATATAATAAGATGAACCTCTTCACCCTCTCTTGCAAAATGATTCAATATATTCACCATCATACGCTCTGCACCACCCATGGTTAACTGATGAATCATTCCAACTAAAATTTTCTTTTTCATACTATCCTACTTCATCCACTTTTCATACCAAAGCTCAAACATTAAAATGAACCAAAGTTTTTTCACACTTACATTTTTTCCTGCAAGATAATCATCACGTAAAGAGACAACTTCCTTAGCATTAAATAGCCCCTCTTCTGTTAGTCGTTCATAACTTAGGTACTCCATAAAATATTCTTTTAACTCATCTCTAAACCACTCTGTAATAGGAGGAGCAAAACCCATTTTAGGACGGTTCATCATGGATTCAGGAAGATACTTATGTGTTATCTGTTTAAGTACCCACTTCTGCTCACCATCACGATACTTAAAGTGTGAAGGTAGTTGTGCAGCAAACTCAATAATATTATAGTCCAAGAAAGGTTCACGCCCCTCTAAACTTACACTCATGGTTGCTCTATCTACTTTGGTTAAAATATTATCTGCCATATAGGTTTGATAATCAATCATTAACATCTGAGAAATACAATCTTCGATATTTGAAACATCACTGTCAAAAGCTGTAGTCAAATCATTAACAGGAAACTTCAATAGTTTTTCCAATTGTGTTGTTGTTGAGAGTTCTGAACGATACTTAAACATCTCTGCACAATTATCTGCAGAGAGAAGTTTTTTGATTTTTTCATAACGGGTCTCGAAGTTATACATATTTTTAGTAAAAGGAATGTTTTCAGGAGGAACCATGTTCATCAAATTTGAGATATTTTTTCTAACTCCAGAAGGAATCTTTTGAAACTTATTATTCATTGCTGCTGTACTTGCATAAGAATCATATCCAGCAAATATCTCATCTCCTCCATCAGCACTAAGGCTAACAGTTACTTTTTCTCTAGCCAGTTGACTCACCAAAACAGTTGGTATAACAGAGTCGTCTCCAAACGGTTCATCATATATTTCTGCCAGTTTTGGAATAATATCTAAAGCATCTTTTTGACTACAGTAATACTCATTATGTTCTGTTCCCAAATGTTTTGCTACTGCTCTTGCATGTGGAGATTCATCATATGAGTCTTCTTTAAAACCAATAGTAAATGTATTAATCTTTTCATCTCGATCTGACTGTAAAAGAGCTGTAACCAAAGTACTGTCATAACCACCACTTAAAAATATACCTACAGGAACATCTGAAACCATTCTGTATTCAAATGCTTTTTTGAGTATATCTTCTGTTTTATCCACAGCCTCTTTATCGGTTAAAATAAGCTTCGGCTTCTCATACCATTCTGACACCTGCCAATAACTCTTTTTTTCTATATTTTGAGTTTTCAAATCTATCTTTAAATAGTGTGCAGCATTTAACTGCTCTGTCCATTTAAATATAGAGTTTGGCTGTAAAACATAACCATACTTTAAATACTGTGCCAAAACATCAGGATTAATCTCTTTATGAAAATCTGAATGCTGATGTAAACTTTTTAGCTCACTAGCAAACATAAAAAGACCATCTTTTAAGTACCAATAGAGTGGTTTTATTCCTGATCTATCACGAATAAGCGTTAAACTTTCATCATTTTTATCCAAAATTGCCATGGCAAACATACCGTTAAACTTCGCTAAAGCCTTTAATCCCCAACAGTGATATGCTTTTAAAATTACTTCCGTATCACTGTGTGAATGAAAACTATAACCAAGCTCTTTTAACTCATCTTGAATCTCTTGAAAGTTATATACCTCACCATTATAAACGATATCTAAATATTCAAACTGCATAGGTTGAATACCTTCATCAGATAGGTCTAAAATAGAGAGTCTCTGATGTCCTAAACCTATGGTTGCATTTTCTAACTTATGGTAAAGATGCCCATGGGCATCTGGACCTCTATGTCTAATCGCTCCCATCATGGATGATAATTTTACTTCACTACTCATCTTTCTAAAATCACAAAAACCTACTATACCACACATTACGCTACCTTTCTCAACTGAGTAAAATATAAATTATTTAAATAAAAATGAAATATTTGTACTATAACCATCACTACTGCTAAACCATAAACACCATAAAAAGGAACTACAGCTCCTACTAAAATCAGATTGACCAAAAGTGTCCAAAATGTTGATTTTGTTACATAAACACTATTTTGTTGTGTTACAAAACTGTTTGAATAGAGTCCACCAAAAGGTGCTATAATCAATATTAAACTCATTATTTTTAAAAGATCAGTTGATATTTTTACCTCTTCACCAGAAAGAAGAGTAACAATTTCTGAAGAGCCTAAAAACACTACAGTTGTTATAGCCAACATAACAAAAAATATTTTTTTAGAAATCTCTGTAAACAGAGTATAATAGCTCTCTTTACTCTCTTCCCATTTTTTAGATAAATAGGGAAAAAAGACTTGGTTTAAAATATCTCCAAGACTTGCCAAGGCTGAGACAATTTTATAGGCAATAGCAAAATATCCTACAACAATATGATTTGTAAAAATTCCCAGTACAAAAATATTACTAGAAGTATAAAGAATAACAGCCAAACGAGATAAAAATACATGCCAGCCTAAAAGAAGATACTCTTTAAGTACAGAATATGGTTGCCAAACAAAACGAATATGAAATTCTTTATAGATATAAACTAACGATATAATACCCACAACAACAAAACCTAGACTATTAAAAAGAGGTACCAAATAGGCATCCTCTTTATCTTTTACAAAAACTAAAATGGCTATAAGAAAAATTGATTTTGCCACGATATTTAAAATAGCTATATACCCCATTCTTTCCATACCTTGAAATAACCAAATAGGGAAAAGAACTTGTCCTAACACCATAGCAAATGTCAAAAGATAGATTGTTGATTCATCTCCCAAAGTATCAAAAAAGAGAAGTGATAAAAGTAAAACTAAAAAACCCATACACATCAAAAATATTTTAATAATCATAACAGCAGAAAAAATCTCATTTAATTTGCCAATAGAGTCTCTATGTACTGATATTTCTCTGGTTGCTGTTATATTAAAACCATAATCACTTAATATCATAAAATAACCAATAAATGCTGTAGCCATTGCTAAGAGACCAAATATTTCAACCCCTAAAACATGTAATAAATAGGGAATAACTAAAAGTGGTAAAAGAAAATTTAATCCCTGTACAACACCTAATGACAAGAAATTTTTTATAAGAACTTTTTTATCTCTTTTCTCGATCATACTTACGGCTCAACTTTCTGACCTAGCCACTGAGCATAGGAGAAACGATTGTTATACTCCATATGCTTTGTTAAATAAGAACCTTCAAAATTCCATGAATAAAAACCAATACCTAAATGGTCACTATACTCTTTATTAAGTGAGTAAAAATATCCTAAAGGACGCAACATACGGTATATATGTGAAAGATAATACTTAACATAATCTTTTTGCATAAACCCCAAAGATGCACTGTTTATTACTAAATCTACAGTAGCTGAAGGTATTTTTTCTACAACTGATGGAGGAACAATAATAAAATCATACTCCAATACCAAACTTTCAAAATCATCCAACCTATCAACTATCTCACTTAAAAGTGCTATCTTTTTATCTGGAAAGTTATGTTTCATGTAGTAAGAAGTTAAAAGAAGTGTCTCAGGTAAATCAACCAAAATAAAACAAGAATTAGGAACATAATAAGAGAGAAGTCTATCTAACCCTCCATAACCTGAACCAATATCAACAACAACATTTCGTTCATTTTTTTGAAAATTTATATGTTTAGTAATATCATTAACCATTAATGTATGAAAAAGAAGTTTTTCACTTAAATACTGACCTCTGTAGTAAACAAAAGAACTACCACCAACTGAACTTTCAGATACAGAAGCCAACAACTCTTTTTTTATAACTTTAGAATAACGATGATACTCTAAAACCAAATCTATAGCTTTTAAATATGCTTTTATATATCCAGAATCTTGGTCAACATAATAAAATTGGTCACCAAAAACTTCTTCACAACGTTTAGAGGTAGCTCTAAATTGACTTAGTTTATCTACATCTATCTGACCATTATCTTTAAAAAAAAGTGATTTAAATACACCTGTAACACGATCCCACTCTTCTGTTTTATCAAAGATATTGTTTTCCATCACATATGCTAACTCTAACGATTTTTCTATCTCTCTCAAATAACTTTCATCTATTGACTCTTCTCTATTGTCAAAAATTGGTGAAATGGGATACAAATGGGAATAATCCCCTTTTCTAAAATCTTGTTCTATCTTTTCATAGCCTTCCAATTTTATAGTTTTTTCTACTAATTTTCCTTTGGTTAATAAAGCTATAAACTCTTTGGTTGCAAATAAAATTCGACCAAAACGGTTATAGAGTAATATTGCATGAAAAGGTGTACGATGACCTCCCCAAGGATGAAGTAAAAACTGTGACTGTTTTTGATAAATTAGCTTATCTATTGTTTGAAAAACGATACTCTTAATAAAGCCAAAACGCTTAAGTATCCACTTAAAAATATATAAGTTATCTATATTAGTATTATTTTTAATAATATTTACCTTATTTTTTATTTACTAAGCAATTATCTCATAGATAAGCTTTTTTTTATATTATTTTTTGATTTTTTATGTTAGAATTTCCCCTAGAAAGGACATTTATGCAAAACTTTTTTGGATTTATTGACTACAATAAAAACAATATTCACATAGAGAACAATAGCGAGTATACAACAACTCATTATATTGAGTATAAAGAGTATAATATATTTCTATCGCACAACAAACATAAACACTCTTATTCTATTGATAATAAAGATGTTCTTATACTCTTTAATGGAACAATCTCAAATAAACATTTCCTACTTTCCAAACTAAATATTTCTTCTGAAGAAATCTCAACTATTGAGCTAATATCTCATGCTTATTTAGCCTTAGGTAAAAATTTATTAACTTACTTAAAAGGAAGTTTTTCACTTATTATATTTGATAAGAAAAACGAATACTTAATTTTAAATAAAGATAAAATTGGAATGATTCCATTAAGCTATTTTTATTCTAAAGAGCTAATTATTTTTGGAAGTAGAGTAAGTGACTTTAAGAATGCTCCAAATTTTACAGCAACTATTTGTGCAAAGGGTGTTGCTAATTATTTACAGTTTGGCTCTGTTTTGCAACCAAATAGTATTCTTAAAAATTGTTATAAAGTAAAATCTGGTTCATCAGACAATTTTAATCTTAGACTAAAAGAACATTTCAATACATCACACTGGAGTTTAGAGTCAGAATACAAAGAAAAAAAAATCTTATTTGATGAGTCTAAAATTATAACAGATGCAGAAGAACTGCTTAATACTGCTATTAATAAATCTAATATAGATACGAATCAACCCGTTTCCCTATCTTTAAGTGGTGGATATGACAGCTCAACCATTGCAGCTCTTTTAAAACAAAATGGTTATAATCTAGAAACTTTTACTATTGGATTTGAAGAAAATAGTATAAATGAAGCACCAGATGCAAAGAAAATTGCTAATCATCTAAATACCAAACATCATGAACATTACTTTACTGCTCAAGATGCTGTAGATATTATTCCTAAACTTTCTAAAATTTATGATGAACCCTTTGCTGACCATGCTGCATCGCCAACGATACTAACAACAGCCATGATAAAACAAGAAGGCATCAGTAACCTATTTGTAGGAGATGGAGGTGATGAAGTATTTGCAACGGCAGATGATGTTCATTTTTTTAACCGTATTTTATCTCTTCCATATGAATTAAGAAAAACCATTATATCTCCATTTAAAAAACTAAATATTGATACTATTCCATATTTAAAAGATATGAATAACCTTCCCACAAAATATGAAAAACTACTTTCTATACTTTCGGCTAAAAATATTCCTCATATGACCAAGGCTAAAAATGTACTCTTTAGAGAAAAGGAGCTACAAACACTTATTAAGGGATATACTCAACCAATACATACAACTTTTGATGAAATAAACTTTAATGGATACAACGAAACTGTCGATGAAATTATTGGTGTCTATTTTAAAACAACCATGATTGATGGAGAACTCGTCAAAAGTTACTCTGCCACTAACCATAATGACATCTCAATACATACACCATTTTTAGATGATGCACTTATTTCATATATGGCAAAAGTACCCTCTTCTATAAAAATAAAAGAGGGTATTAAAAAATATATTTTAAAAGAGATTGTCCATCAATACATTCCTAAAAATCTACTAGATAGACCTAAAAGTGGTTTTGATATTCCTTTCTCTTCATGGATGAAAAATGAACTTAAAGAGATGATTTATGCACAAATAAACAGCAAAAGGTTAAAAGAGGATAATATATTTAACTCTTATGATATAATTAATATTCGTGATGGTTTTTACAACGGAAACGACAACTACAAATATAAATTATGGAGAATATTTCTCTTTCAACTCTGGTATGAAAATTTTAAAGGACAATAAATAATGGAAGTATGTATCGCACCTGCTAACGATAAAGTATATAATGCACCAACCTTAGACTACAAGGCATGGTCAAAAGAGAAATTGAACAATCTGTATTCACTCATAAATAGACAATTACAAAATATGGAAGATCCAGCCATAATAGTTTTAGAAATTGCACACTTTACACTTCCTATTGAGGAAGAGAACAAACTCTGGGCAGAAAGAAACATGAAATTTGCCAATGAACTTTGTGGAACCATTATCAAAGAACATAAACATAAATTTAAAATTATCCCTACACTCTTACTTAATAACCTTGATGAAGATGGTGGAGAGATTTCAGAAAACTTTATTGACTCCATGGTTGAAGGACAAAAATATATTAGACAAGAGTCAGTACGTATGATTTCTGAGCGTAATCTAAAAAATAGAGCCTTTAAAGCTTTAAAAAAGAACAAAACACTCTCTGATAGCTTTATCAATATCGATGGGAAAGCCTATCTAAAAGATGATGACTATCAACATGATTTAGCTGCTGGATTTATTAATGATGAGGGAAAAATCATTCCAAGATGTGGTCTTATTCTAACCAGTTTTTTAGATATGGTTGCAAAACTTGCTAATGATCGACTTCATAGAAAAGAGGGAGCAAACATACTCTTTATTAGCTTCTCAGAACAATACCATGAATATCAAAGAGTTAGACTGGGTGTAGATATATACAGCCAAACACATAAGAATGCAACCATTCACCCCATCGTGATTCACTGGTCATATGATATAGACCAATGTTTAACATCATATAGAGAGTGCAACACTCAAGCATGGCAAGAAGAAGAACTTTAGTTCTCTCTTCTTCCATTGTTCCTTATTTTATAACCAAAAACCCTTCAAAATTCATATACTTCTGCACTGATAAAATATCAACAAAACCTGCCCGTTTTAACATGTCTATATTTCCTTCTGTTGAGAAAGGTTCAAGTACCCCTTTTAGGCTTTTTGCTTTGGAAATAATCTCTTCTGCTTCATACCCCTGCTCCAATTTATATTCCATATAAAGGTTAGAAATAATATCTTGAAAACGAGCATCATTAGCCCGTACTTTCTCATACATAATAAAAGCCCCACCCCAATTTAAACACTCATAAATTTTATTAATTAACTCTTGTCGTAGCTTAGGGTGAATAAATTGAATCGTGTAATAAGAAACAATAAGGTCAGCTTTTTCTAAATTCATATAATTCATATCATCACAAACAAATGATAAGTTTGAATTTTGGTAAAGTTCATTGGCTTTGCTTACCATATCTTCTTCTATCTCCACACCTACAAACTTAGCAGCTCTAAACTCATGATGTTTTGCCAATTTATAACTAAGTTTACCCGTAGAAGAGCCCAACTCATAACATAAAGAATCATTTTTTACAAAATAGTCACTCAATTTAGTAATCAACTCATGTCCTTCATTATAAAGAGGCACTGACTTTTCAACATGTCTTTCAAAATGCTCAACCATGCTACCATTAAATTTCCAATTTGCATTCTTTGCAACTATCTTATCACCTAAAAGAGCCATTTTTTTCCTTTATTAACTAACATAAAACCAATACTTGAACATTAAAAGTGAATATGCAAATAGTGCCATATAACCTACCTGTTTAAAATGTTTAGGCAAATAACTTATAGCAATAATAACTATAGGGAAGCTAAGAGAGACATATCTCTGTGCAAATCCACCAAAAACTGAAGTAAAAAAGAAAAAATTTAAGATTAATATAGAGTACCCAATGGTTATCCTCTTCTCTTCATTTTCAAAGTTAGAGAAAATACTCAATGCAATCGCAAGTAAAAACCAAAATAGAGAAAAAGATAAAGAACTTCCCTCTACAGATTCACTATAACCAGCATGTCTGTTACCTAAAATCTGTAAAATTATATCTAAACCATATCTCATAAATAGTGCCATTAAAATAGAAATACCAAGAACTACCAAATAGTATTTTCTAGCTTCAACTACTTGATTTAACTTGTATAACATAAAATATATAGCAACAAATATCACCATTGAAGCATGAATTAAAAATGCCATAATCATTATGAAAATTGTTGCTCTTCTTGAAGAGATATCATAGGCAACAAGTAAGAGAGAAAAAGCTAAAGCACTACGTATTTGTTCAATAAAAAGATTAACCATTAATGGATTAAAAAATAAAATTATAATAATATAATATTCAATACGACGAAAAAAAAATGAGCCATAGAGAAACAGAGCTGTAAAAGATATAAAATAGAGTGCTAACCTATAATGTGAGGCATCGACTACACTTCCTATAAAAACTACTATTCCTTTCCACAGTGGCTCTTCAAATATCCACTGAACAATAGAAAGACTTCCTTCATTTCCATCTCGTGCCAAATATGCAATACGAAACATATAGTTTCCGATATCCCAGAACTCTCTACCTATCATATCAGTCCAAGGAATGAGATAGACAAAAATAAAAGCAAAAACAAAAGCAAGTACCCAATGTTTATACTCTATAATCTTCTCCATTTTTCTCTTTCCTTAATTTTTTTTTAAACGTAATTATATCACAGTTACATTTATTAATTCAATTTTAAATAAAAAACCACTACAATGACTAACAAAAAATAACATATAAAAGAGACCCATTGAAATATATTTATCTTCCTCTCCTTCTTCTCAGTATTCTTTTCTCAGCTACACTTTACGGAAATGACAAATATCTAATTTTAGCTGAAGGTAATGATTGGCTACCTCTCTTACCTAATAATCTAATTAAAAACCACTCTAAAATTGAGAAATTACCTTTTTCAGGTTTCATTATGTCTGGAGATAGCTATACAAACTTAGTTATGAAAAAAGATAAAACATTACACTATAAAGAAGTATGGGATGAAGTAAAAGGATTAAAAAATTTGTATAAAAATAAACAACATAACTTCATGCAAATAAATATAGACTTTCCTTCTGATTTTTGGGATGACATAGCATGGGAAAGAGTTACAAATAACTTTTCTATTGTTGCAAAGACTGCTAAGGAATTGGGTTTTAAAGGTATTGTATTTGATGATGAACCTTATCCAAAATCAGCTATGAAAATGGTCAATTTTAAGTTTCCTGACAAAGAGACGATATCAAAAAATCCTAAAAAATTTCAAGCATGGGAAAAAAAAGGAAGTGAAGATAACTGGGTAGATAAAGATGCTTACCGTAATTCACAACATACATTCAAAGAGCATATGACAAAAGTATCTTCAAGATTTAAAAACATTATGATAGCAATGGAAAAGAATTTTCAAAACTTAACATTACTTGTCTATAATGGACCCTCTTATGCACATAAAAACTCTAATAAAGAGACTATAATTGTAACAGATGTTGGTCTAGCAAGAGAACATGAATATAAGGGTGCTATCTTTACTGGTCTAAAACAAGGACTAAATAATACAAGTAGCCTTCACGATATGGGAGAGAGCTATCGCTACAGAAAAGATATACATTTTAAAAATGCATATCAATGGAGAAAATACAATATTGCAAAAGATAAATACAACGATTTAAACTCCAGCTACGAATGGAAAATACCAAAGAGAGACAGATTATCATGGTCAAATGATGTAAATGTAGGATTTATGGTTTTTAATAAAGGTTTAAAAAGTAACTACAGTATTTATGATACAAGAAAAAATTCAAGACTCATAAATATTAAAGAGACACTAACAAAGGCTCTAAAATATAGTGATAAATATGTTATTTACTACTGCCAAGAACAGGACTGGCTACTTCCCAATAAAAAGTATCCACTAAAAAAAGGATGGATGGAGATGATGAAAGAGGTATATAGTAAAATATAAGATTATCCCTCTACTATTCGCCTAGCCATTACAGCTGATACTGTCATCATTACAGATAAAATATAAACAAAAACAATCACAATAAATAGATTTAAAATTGGTATTAATGCAAAAATAGAAAAAATAAAAGAGAATAAAATACAAAAGAATAAAATAATAATACCATAAACAGATATATATTTAAAATAACTACGCTGCATTGCAGAACGCCACACATCTGCAGAAAAAATAGTCAAAACTGCCAAAAACCCCTCTTTGAAATTATTTGCCATAACAATATTTGATTGTACCAAAGGCTGTATATATGAGAAGACCAATATTACAACTAATAAGGGTATCATAATAGTTGTCAACAAAGAAAGAAGCTCGGCATTATTAGCAACATTTATACCTAAACCACCTATAAATAGAGAAATACCTCCAAGCAGCAACAGTGCAATAAGCATCCAACCCATATATGCACCCAAAGCTGAAGAGAAATGATTTTCTATCAGTTTCTGACTATCTAAATTATTTATTTCATCTACAAATGTTTCTATATTCTTTGTTTCATATACCACTCTTCCAATATAAATCTGAATACTCAATGCAAAAGCACTGGAAAAAACTGAAAAAATAAAACCTACAAGGGGTATAGAACCCAATAGACTTAAAACTAAAAGTACCACTATGGCACTAGAAGTAAATTTTTTATTTAACGTTATAAACTCCCAACCTAAACGAAATGTATTTTTAACAGCTTCAAAAGATATAGCTTCATCTATAAGTCTCATATTATTTTCTTGCATGGTTATTCCTTTTTTAAAAAAAATTATTATATCTTAAAAACCATCAAATAAAAAATAACACCCATCCCAAAAGCAGAAAAAATCCCCAGCCCTATCCAGTAGTTCACTAACTTATAATAATCCTTCCCTAAAACAGTAGACTCTTTTTGAGCCTTCACAGCCATCCGTTTCATCAACACCTGTAACCAAACAGCTACCAACCAAAGCACTATAGAGAAAACATAAAGATTCACAGAAAGTAGTAACCACCAAGTATCAAAAGAGTAGCCCATAAGATTTGCCAACATCACTCCTGTTATAGGTTGTGCCACCACAGCAGGTGTGGTAAAGAGCCAGTCAGCCAAGACCACCATTTTATTGGTATGGACAATCACATCCAAGTTTTTTGACCTATCTGCCATAAATTTATAAAAAGCAGAACCTCCACCGATACCGAGTAAACCTATGACCGATATGATATGTAGGGTTATAAGAGTGTTGTAATCCATTACCGATACCTCTCCATTTTCCCCAAAATATAGATAGAAATCACTAAAGGAATATTTTTCAAAACAGGTCCAAACGGATGCAACCAATGGTAAGGAGCCAAGAGTGTTAAAAGCAAAGTGTAAACCACTATGACAACCAACTGTAAACTTAGTAAACCTTGTAGACAACAGCCCATAATGGTCAAAACTCCCAGTGTAATGTCTAAAAATGAAGCAACATACAACATA
>Ga0256844_10000344_pt1 | contig 17987 bp, 12 predicted proteins | sample MusselsmetaG_FD_189100 | JGI IMG/M metagenome (GOLD analysis project Ga0256844, IMG submission 189100) | Mussel associated microbial communities from hydrothermal vent at the East Pacific Rise, Pacific Ocean - Mussels | ecosystem: Host-associated > Mollusca > Shell > Unclassified ... | reverse complement strand
AGGAAAAACGCTTTGAACGTGTTGGAGGCACAATAACTTTAAGTGTTGATGTGCGCATAGTGAGTGCTACCAATAAAGAATTGAAAGAGGAAGTGAAGAAAGGAACCTTTCGTGAAGACCTCTATTATCGTTTGAATGTGATATATCTTGGGCTACCTGCTTTACGAGAACGTCAGGATGATATTCCTCTGCTTGTAAATTATTTTGTTAAGAGTATGGCCGGGCGTCTTGATAAACCTGATCTTACGATTGGAAAAGATGCCATGCGTTTACTTGTCAGTTTGCCTTGGGAAGGAAATGTGAGGGAACTTGAAAACACCATTGAGCGTGCAGCAATTCTTTGTGACGATAATAATATTCGCAGTGAAGATGTGCAACCTGAATCTCTTGGAAGCGATAAGCAGAAAGCTTTTGGGCGTGAACTTGATTTTGATCAGATAATTCCAGTGGATGCAGGATTAAATGATGTTTTATATGCCATTGAAGACAGGATGTTAAATCAGGCATTGGATGATACTTCATATGTTCAGGCAAGAGCCGCTGAAAAGCTCGGTATTACAAAAAGTTTACTGCAGTATAAGATGAAGAAATATGGCATTAAAAAGAAGAAATAGATTATAAACTTTACGCAGGGGGCAGGTTACCGTGTTGGTGGAGTGTTTCCTATTTTTGAATTCCCCAGTGCAGTTTATTTCTGAGGATGGAGAAATAATCACGATGTGGAGAAGTAATAAGCTGTAAGGGATGTTTGGCTACTTCTATTTCAAGAGTGTCGTTCTCATCCATAGCCCATGCAGACTGCCCGTCAACGATAACCTGCGCTTTGTGATCATGCCCGGATTCAAGGTTTGTTCGCAGTAGGCTGTTTGCTGGAAGCAGCACTGGTCGGGAACTTAGCATGAAAGGGCAAATTGGAGTAACCAGGATGGACGCCAGTCCAGGGTATACCAAAGGACCACCAGCAGAGAGACTATAGGCAGTGGATCCGGTGGGCGTCGAGAATATGAGGCCATCCGCTTTGTAGGTTGTGATATATTCTTTATCAGCTCTTGTTGAAAGCTGTAAGACACGGTCGAGGGTGCCTTTGCTGATGACCACTTCGTTTAAGGCATAACGGGATTTTCCTGTTTTTTCGCCTTTGGTAAGTGATGCTTTTAACATCATACGGTTTTCAATGATGACCGTCCCGGATATGAGTTCATCGATGGCTGCAATTGCTTCTTCTTCTGTTCGTTCAGTTAAAAAACCAAGATGTCCCATATTTATTCCAAGCACAGGGATAGAATGACGTGCGGCCTGGTCGGCCACATGTAAAAGAGTCCCATCTCCTCCCAGGACAATTAGCACATCGAGTGCATCGCTTAGGGTATTCATGGAAACAGCAATTCCCTGTTGCTCTAATTTTTTTGCAATATCTGAAGCCAGCTTAATAGCCGGTGGATAGTCTTTTTTACTTACAATGCCAGCACGTTTGAGTGAGAGAGTCAGGCGTGTGCGAAAGGCTTCGGAAAGTGATGGCATATCAGCTTTCTCCAAGCTCCCTGGAGCGGTTCACTGCAGCTTCAATGGCATCCATGACAATTCCTTTAAATCCGCTGCGTTCAAGAACGTGTTGGGCTGCAATGGTTGTCCCACCGGGGGAAGTAACCATTGCCCGAAGCTCAGCGGGATGCTTTTTACTCTCAATGAGAAGTTTTACAGACCCCAGGATGGTCTGCAGGGCAAGTGTTTCAGCCGTAGGTCTTGGTAAGCCGGCTTTTATACCTGCATCTATCATGGCATCGGCAAAAGTGAAAACATAGGCGGGGCCTGACCCTGAAAGTCCGGTTACTGCATCAAGTGCACTCTCATCTAAAATGACTGCTTTTCCGATTTTATTTAGAAGCTCTTCGCACCTAAAGAGATCATCCTTGCTTGTGTTCTTGTTACCGCTAAGACCAGATGCTGCTTCGAGCACAAGAGCGGGGGTGTTTGGCATAACTCGAATGATTCTGCAGTCGTCACGCTCCAGTCCTTTTTCATAGAAGGAGATAGGTAACCCGGCAGCAATGCTAATGATTAGATGATTAGGTGTCGCAAACGCTTTACTGGTAGAGAGCACTATCTCCATTATTTGAGGCTTTACTGCAAGGACAATTATGTCACATGCTTTCCAGAGTTCTTCGCTTTCTGCAAAGCTCTGGATCGCATAGCTTTCGGTCATGAAATCGCGCCGTTCCAAATTTGGCTCAGCAACAAATATAGAGCTGGCATCATAAAAATTTGATTCGATTATTCCACGAATCATGGCTTCAGCCATCTGTCCGCCACCGATAAATCCAATTTTAGTTTTCATAGTGTTATCCTGTATTGAAAATGAGGTTCAGTGCGAATGTACCATGTCTTTTTACAACAGTCTACAGCGGAAAAGGACTTTTGATTCAAGATGAAATATGGGATCATATGTGCTATCTAGTATCTTACTTAATATGAAATGCTAAACTAAGAGTGAAAGTGCTCACAGGGAGAAAAAAATGATTAGTCAGGAATTATTGGATATTCTGGCCTGCCCGAAATGTAAAGAAGCGGTTACACTTAATGAAACAAAAGATGGACTTATTTGTGAAAAGTGTAGCTTGTTATATGAAATACGAGATGATATTCCTGTGATGCTTGTGGATGAGGCAAAATCTCTGGATAATAATTAGTTGCCAGGCATAGTTACATTTCCTTGGGAATAAAATTGGGCAGATTTCTCTCAACAAGCTCATCAATAATGAGATCTGGTTTTAGTAGAGATACCAGTTCTTTAAGCTTTTTTTCGGAGAGAAATGTACTTGTTGCATCATTTTGATAGCGATTTACAAACAAGACATCTCCATAGCTTTCGGAAATAAATGGGCTGAGTATTCCAAAAAAAGAATCATGTAATACCAGAACTTTTAAAGACCGATTGGTTTTTGTTGTTTGGTAGACCTGCAGCTGAGATGATCTGAAAAAATTCATTAATGGTTTTTCTATGGGTCTCAGAGTAGATGCAAATGTTGTAGTATTAAGAACAGGTTGTTGTTCGACCGTTGAATCTTTTTTTCCTATCATCTCGGCTAAATCTCCACCGGGTGTATTTTTCCATTCCGGGATGAAATTGAATTTCTCCTGCATCTGAATTTCAGGGAATAATAATTTATTACGTTTCATTAGCGCTAGATAGGCTAAGTAAGCGCCCTGAGCATTCCAGTGGGAATCGCTTTTGTTATACAAGCGGGAGTTGCTTTTTTCCAATCTGAGATTAGACCTTACGTCGAGCAGACTTGCACCACCATGCACGGGTCGGTTGCTGAGTAATTCATCCAGACGGCTTGATTTTGGTGACGATCTGAAGTGGGATGGAAGATATTCCGGATAGATGCTTTGCTTGTTTGGAGCAATCAAAAAAATATATGCAATATTTTGTTCATCAAGCCAGGTCTCTTTTGTAATAAGATGATTCCAGAAAACTTTTTTTTCCGGATCTGAAAAACCCAGCCTTCCTTTTAAATCATCAAGCATAGAATTATGCGAGAGATACAACCAGCCATCACGTCCTTTAACCACATCGGGTACACCACTCACATTAAATCGTTTACTTGCCTCACGATGATAGCGATTGATGAACCATTCTCTAAGCCCAAAGTGATCCTGAAAGTAGGCATCAAAAGCATGGGTGAATTCGGGGATTGATTGTTTCTGAAGCTCAGGGAAACGGTTCAATTCTCTTTTTTCAACTTCAGAAAAAGAAATATCAGTTTGTAAAACCCATATGATGAAAGGCGTTAGTATTGCAGTTAGAAAGAGAGCTATTATTAACGAATTGCTTAGTCTGTTTTGAGTTGCTTGTGTATTCATTGGTCTCAAAATTGAAAATAGAGAAAGGGATGATACGCCTGGGCAGCGATACTGATCAGGGTGAAATAAAGTATTGTGGAAATAAGGCATATACGGCCTAAGGATAGGATACTGGTTGTAAAAAGTGTTGGTTTCCATTTGTTGGCTGCATGGAAGACTCTCTTCATTATGTATGGATATACGGGGAAGGCCAGCAGTAGACCTGCCAGCAGTTCAGTAAATAACAATTTGTCTGTAGTAGGAAATGAAAGAAATGTACTGTCCACCAGACCGTGACACCCTGCCATTATCTGGAGGAAATCCCAGGCAGCAGTGAGAGATGTACTTCTGAACAGTACCCAGCCGATAATTACTACAAGTGTTGTATATATCCAGCCTAAATATTTACACCATGAGCCTCTCTGCTGAAGAAGAATAAGTCGTTCAAGAATCAGAAATATTCCATGCCAGAGCCCCCAGACGATAAATGTCCAGTTGGCACCATGCCAGAGGCCACAAAGAAGAAAAACGATGAGTAGATTAACCATTGTTCTGGGGGCACCATTCCTGCTGCCGCCCAGCGGAAAATACAGGTAATCTCTTAACCAGGTGGAGAGAGAAATATGCCAGCGGCGCCAGAATTCACGCATGGAACATGAAATATAAGGGTAATTAAAATTTTCAGGAAATTTAAAACCAAACATTTTTCCAAGGCCTATTGCCATATCGGAATAGCCTGAAAAGTCGTAATATATTTGAAGTGAGAAATATACAGCTCCAAGCCAGGCATCTCCCATGTTGAGTTCAGAGTGTGGGAGATTGAATATTTTATCTGCAGCCATACCAAGTGTATCAGCAAGCAACACTTTCTTTGCCAGTCCAAATATAAACCGTTCTGCTCCTGCTGCAAACTCTGATATCCTGACAATACGATGCTGCAATTGTTTTGCAATATCATGATAGCGAATAATTGGGCCAGCAATGAGTTGCGGGAACATGGAAATATAGAGTCCGCAGTTTAAAAGGCTTTGTTCGGCTGGTGCTACACGACGATAAACATCAATGAGATATGAGATTGCCTGAAAGGTAAAAAATGAAATTCCGGCAGGCAGATGGATATTTTCTATTTGCCAGGATGCCTGGCCGGAAGAGAAAAATAAAGGTGCTATTGTGGCGAGGGTAAAATGAAGATATTTGAAGACAAAAAGAGGAAGCAGGTTGCAAAAAACTCCAAGCGCAAGAAGAAATTTTTGTCTGTTTCCAGAGCATTTTTCAATTTTACGACCCAATATATAGCTTATAGCAATGGAACTCAGCAGCAGGAGAATATACCCTCCTTCACCCCAGATATAAAATAAAAGGCTTGCTGCAAAAAGTAGAAGGTTCCGACATCTTCTTCCTGTTATAAAACTTCCCATGAGAACAATGGGAAGAAACAGGAAAAGGAAAGTAACGGAACTAAAAATCATACTGCTTGTATCCTTTGTGACTTATGAAAAAGTGGGGTGAATAATGGGATAGTGGAAGACACGTTCTGGTGGCTGGAAACAGGCAGGGGCAAAGTGTAAAACACTTTGCCCCTTAGAATACTACTCAAAACAGTAGAGAACGATCAGGGAGCAATACCCATTTCTTTCTCTTTTTCATGCACAGCCAGGCGGGTCTTAATGGCAGTATCTGGAATCAGGCTCATGGAGTCAATTCCAAGTTCAACCAGGAAGGTTGCAAATTCAGGGAAATCAGATGGACCCTGACCGCAAATCCCGATTTTTTTCTTGCGGCGTTTAGCAGTCGCAATAACCATACGGATCATATCTTTCACTGCTTCGTCACGCTCATCTGCGATTCCAGCGATGAGTCCAGAGTCACGATCAAGCCCGAAGGTAAGCTGGGTGAGATCGTTTGATCCAATTGAAAATCCATCAAAGATATCAGCAAAGGCATCGGCCGAGATAACATTACTTGGAATCTCACACATAACATAGAGTTCAAGGCCATTCTCACCCTGTACCAATCCACATTCCTTCATAACTTCAATAACCTTTTTGCCTTCTTCAGGAGTACGGCAAAAGGGTACCATAAGTTTGATGTTGTCAAGACCCATATCATTGCGCGCTTTTAGCAGGCCGGCACATTCAAGCTCAAATGCCGGACGATATTTAGGGTCATAATAGCGGGAAGCTCCACGCCATCCAATCATTGGGTTTTCTTCATGGGGCTCATACAGAGTACCACCGGCAAGGTTTGCATATTCGTTACTCTTGAAATCGGAGAGACGAACGATAACATCGTTGGGGTAGAATGCTGATGCGATGCGGCCGACACCTTCTGCTACTTTGTCAATAAAGAACTGCCGTTTGTCTGAGTATGCTCCGGTTTTAGCGTCGATCTTGGCAACGATTTCCTTTTTCTCAGGATCGTTGGATTTTTTCAACTCTTCATAGTTATAGAGTGCCAGAGGGTGCAGGCCAATGTGGGAGTTAATAATAAATTCTTCACGGGCAAGACCAACACCATCATTAGGAATCTGACATTCGGTGAATGCTTTTTCCGGAATGGCAAGGTTCATCATGATTTTTGTTTTTGTCTCGGGCAGGTTGCCAAGGTCCTGGCGGTCTATTTCAAACTTGAGAAGGCCTTCATAGACAAAACCGGTTTCACCCTCAGCAGAAGAAGCAGTGATTTCCATACCGGTTTTGATATACTCGGTGGCATCTCCTGTTCCAATAACACATGGAATACCAAGTTCACGAGAGATAATTGCAGCATGGCAGGTACGGCCACCACGGTTGGTGATGATAGCGCCTGCGATCTTCATAATTGGCTCCCAGTCGGGATCAGTCATGTCGGTGACAAGCACCTCACCTTTCTTGAATGTTCCGATATCTTTTACATCATCAATACAATGGGCAACACCCTGTCCGATTTTTGCACCTACAGCCAAACCTTCAACAAGTACTTTTCCGGTTTCAAGGAGCTTATAAGTCTCCATCATTCCTTTAGCTGCCTGAGAATGAACAGTCTCGGGACGGGCCTGAACAATAAAGAGATCACCGGTTCCAACATTTACGCCGTCACCATCTTTGGCCCATTCGATATCCATTCCTTTTTCGTAATGGTCTTCGATGATACAGGCCCATTCAGCAAGTTTGAGGATTTCATCATCGCTAATGACATAGGAATTCCGCTCTTCTTCGGTGGTGTCGATGTTTTGCACCGGTTCAGGCGTGTTTGGATCGTTGTCATAGATCATTTTAATTTCTTTTGATCCAACTTTTTTTCCAACAATGGGGCGTTTTCCTTCTTTCAGCTTTGGTTTGTAGACGTAATATTCATCAGGATTTACTGCACCTTGTACGACATTTTCACCAAGGCCCCAGGCTCCAGTGATAAAACAGGCATCTTTAAAACCGGATTCTGTATCAATTGTAAATAAAACACCGGAAGAGGCTGAATCAGATCGAACCATTTTTTGAATGGTAATTGAAAGGTACACATCAAACTGACCAAAGCCCTGATGTTGACGATAGGAAATGGCACGGTTTGTGAAAAGTGAAGCGAAACAGTTACGGCAGTTCTGAATAATATTATCATAGCCATGAATGTTCAGGTATGTTTCCTGTTGGCCTGCAAATGATGCATCGGGAAGATCTTCTGCTGTGGCGGAAGATCGGACAGCAACTTCACAATTTTCACCATATTGTTTTTCCATCACTTTGTAAGATTCAATAATTGCTTCACGCAGATCATCCGGGAACTTTGCATTGCGTATAATATCACGGCATTTTTTGCCTCGTTCAGCAAGATTAGCCATATCTTCAATATCAAGATCAGCAAGTACGTCGCGGATATCCTGTTCAACACCAGCATCTTTTAGGAGGTGGCGATATGCATAGGCCGTGATGGCAAAACCGTGGGGGACAGCAACGCCCTTGGCAGTGAGATGTTGATACATTTCACCAAGGGATGCATTCTTCCCACCCACTAGAGGAACATCGTCGATACCGATATCGTCAAACCATAGAATCAATTCTTCTTCATGAGTTGTTGTCATCGTTATTTCTCCTGCGAAAGTAATTGTTGAAAGGACATGTCCGGCGATTCGAATATGTCAAAAGTGATAAAAGATTTGTCTCTATATAAATGGAGGACAAGTGAAAGTCAAAAAAATCTGATACATTATATAAAAAAAACTGTCAGTTCGTCAAGTGCTAGCAAATGAATCTCATGGATATTTATGTTGGCTTGTTGCCAGTCAAAATAGCGTGCTATGCTTTTGGGTTTGGATGTAACGGGCTGTAGATATACACCTTTTGAAGATTAGTTTTGGCTTTATATATAAAGTTCTAACATTAATATGATGAAAAAGTAGTAGAGAATGGGGAAGTGTGATACTGTTTTTCTGGTAATTCCTGGCTGTATTGCTGGAAACTAAATCTGAACAGTGAGAGCGGAGGGTTCAAGTATGTCTCAGGCTTCAAAGATCAAAGAGTTGTACAAAAAATGTGAAATAGGCAGGGAACATTCTGAAAGTGATTATTTTGCATTAATCAGGGAACTGGTTGCCTTGCGTAATGACGAGGGGACACTGTGGCAACCATATATTGATCAGATTTATGGTTTGGTTATGGATGAAATAATCTGTAATGAATTAGAACCAGTGAAAGCTGTTAAATTCGGTACATCCGGCTGGCGCGGAATAATAGGGAAAGACCTTTCTGTTCGCTCAGTTTCGTTTGTGACTGCGGCAATTCTTGATCTATATTTCAGAATTACTGAAGAGCCGGGACTCTGTCAGTTTTTAGGGGTAAAAAACCTTGAAGAAGCGCAAAGACGTGGTTGTGTTCTCGGTTTTGATAATCGCTTCGGTGGAGAAATATTTGCTGGTGCTGTAACAGAGGTACTGGTTAATGCTGGTTTTACGGTTCATTATGCGGGGGAGTCAACCACGGGCGTGCTCTCTGCGGCACTGCTTGAATTAAAAGCTGCCTTTTCTGTAAACCTGACTCCTTCTCATAATCCTTTGGAATATGCAGGGTTTAAATATAATGCGGCTGACGCCGGCCCTGCAGCATCAGAGCTGACAGAGCTTATTACCATTAAGTCCCGGGAAATTATTATAGAAAAAAAATCCCCGTTGGTAACTTTAGATAAACCTGTGGTATCACCTGCTGAGCGAGATGATGTGCATCCTTTTGAAGCCCTTGAAACCTGGAAACAGCTGGTACGACGGAACAGCACAGTTCATGATGTTCATTATGATGAGATCATGGCAAGATTTGCGAAAGATTCAGAGGTGGTGGTTGTTATCGATTCTGTCCATGGGGCAAGCCGAATTCATATTCCATCCCTGTTTGAGGACGGTCAGACAGATCGCCTGATTCAACTTCGTGCCAGCTCTGATGTTACTTTTAATGGCATTGCCCCTGAACCTTCTTCAGTAAATATTACAGGAGTTAAGGAATTACTGGCGTCAAGAAAAGAACCTTTTAAAGTTGGTGCCATTATTGACCCTGATGGCGATCGGATCAGGTTCACCGATGGGAATGTTGAAATCAGCATGAACCAATTTGGAGCCATGGCATACCATTTTCTCCATGAAGTAAAAGGGAAGAGGGGGATGGTTGCGAAAACTGTGGCAACATCAAATCTTGCCAATCGTCTGGCCGATGTTTTTGGAGAGGAAACATTTGAACCTCGTGTTGGATTCAAGGAATTTAAACCTGTGATTGGAAAGGCTCTTGTCTGTTTTGAAGAATCTGATGGGATCTCAATTATTGGTCATACACCCGAAAAAGATGCATACATTGGTTTGCTTCTGGCACTTGATATGGTGATTAGTCGCAGACAAAATTTAGGAAATTATATTGCTGAGATTGAGAAGGAATATGGTGCCTATTATCCAGATCGTGATGGTTTACCGGTGAGTGTGCAGGGGGCAGAATTAGCTGCTGCTTTATTAAGACTTGAGAAGTATGACGTGGGTACCTCTGTTAAAGTGGGCGGAACAGAACAACGTATCAGTCAGGTAATAGCTATTGATGGTCGTAAAATGATTTTTGAAGATGGCTCCTGGCTCATGATCAGACCATCGGGTACCGAACCCAAAGTACGGTTTTATGTGGAATCACGGACAGAAAGCGGCACAGTGGCACTGGTTGCAGCAGCAAGAGCCATGCTTGAGGAAATAGGTCTTTTATAAAAATGTTTATCCCATTGATTTTTAGGCGTCCGGTATTAGAGTAGCTGAACTATCCAAAGACTTTTCCAATCCTTATGGATTGTTGGTTTTTGTAATATGACAAAGAATATTCAGGAGTAAATCATGTGGGAATATACAGATAAAGTACAGGAACATTTTTTACATCCCCAGAATGTGGGGGAAATCGAGAATCCAAGTGGTCTTGGAGATGTTGGGTCTCTGGCTTGTGGTGATGCGTTAAAACTCACCTTAAAGATTGAAGAAGATGTTATTGTTGATGCTAAATTTAAAACATTTGGCTGCGCTTCAGCCATTGCTTCTTCTTCTGCGCTCACCATCATGGTGACCGGTATGACTGTTGATGATGCAGAAAAGGTTACCAATGATGATATCGCTGATTTCCTCGGCGGTTTACCTAAAGAGAAGATGCATTGTTCTGTTATGGGGCGTGAAGCACTCGAAGCTGCTATTGCGGATTATCGTGGTGTTATCCTGCCGATGGCTGAGGGGGAAGTCGTCTGTGAGTGTTTTGGTGTCACTGACCTTGATGTGATGCGGGCAATAAAAGAATCCGATCTTCGCTCCGTTGAAGAAATCACCAATTTTACCAAAGCAGGTGGTGGTTGTGGGAAGTGCGAAGATAAACTTCGCGATTTACTTCAGACAACCATTAGCGGAATTCCCATTGTTCCGGTAACTGCTGAAAAGCCAAAACGGTTGACCACTCTCCAAAAGATTAAAAAAATAGAGGAAGTTCTTGAGCGTGAGATTAAACCAGCCCTTAAAAAGGATGGTGGTGATATTGAGCTTGTTGATGTTGATGGCGATTTCGTGATGGTTTCCCTGCGGGGTGCCTGTACCAGTTGTGCTAAATCTCAAACAACTCTTAAAGAGTATGTTGAGAAAAAATTGCGTGAATTAGTTCTTGATTCGCTGATTGTTGAGGAGGCGAAGTAATGAAATGTAATGCGGAAGAAGTGATTTACATGGACAATAATGCCACCACCAGGGTTGCCCCGGAAGTTGTTGATGCCATGATGCCTTTCCTCACAGAATGTTACGGCAATCCCTCAAGTATGCATAATTTTGGTGGCCAGGTTGGTGGGGCAGTTGAGAATGCAAGGGCCGAGGTTGCCGGGTTGATTGGTGCACAGCCATCAGAAATCACATTTACCAGTTGCGGAACAGAGAGTGATTCCACAGCAATTCTTTCTTCTTTGCAGGCCTTTCCTGAAAAGAGGCACATTATCACTACCCGGGTTGAACATCCTGCAATCAAAAATCTTTGCGAAAATTTGGGCAGACTTACTGGGCATAAGTATCGTGCTACCCGCCTTATGGTGGAGTCTGATGGTACTTTAGACCTTGATAAGTACAAAGAAGCACTCACTGATGATACTGCGATTATTTCTGTGATGTGGGCCAATAATGAAACAGGGGTAATTTTTCCTGTTGAAAAAATGGCCACCATGGCCAAAGAAAGAGGAATCCTATTTCATACTGATGCTGTTCAGGCTGTTGGTAAAATCCCTATTAATTTAGAGGAACTGGATATTGACTTCCTCTCTATGTCCGGACATAAACTCCATGCTGCTAAGGGTGTTGGTGTTTTGTATATAAAACGAGGAACTCCTTTTGTTCCGTTTCTGGCAGGTGGACACCAGGAAGAAGGAAGGCGTGGTGGCACTGAAAATGTGGCTTCCATTGTTGGTCTTGGCAGGGCATGTGTTCTTGCGGGGGATACCATGGAGGAAGAAAATACAAGGGTAAGAGCGCTCCGTGACCGGCTTGAAGAAGGATTACTTGCGACTGTTCCAAAAGCCATGTTGAACGGTCATAAAACAGACAGACTTCCAAACACCACAAATATCAGTTTCGAGTTTGTTGAAGGTGAGGCCATCTTGTTGCATATGAATCTGTATAATATCTGTGCGTCATCAGGATCTGCATGTACATCCGGTTCTCTTGAACCATCCCATGTGCTGCGGGCCATGGGCGTTCCATTTACTGCGGCGCATGGATCTATTCGATTTTCATTAAGTATTTATAATACAGATGCAGAAGTAGATTTTGTACTGGAGAAAATGCCACCTATTATTGCTGAGCTGCGTGAACTTTCACCCTTTTGGAAGGCGGAATAACTATGATAATTGTTGACCCATCCTATGAGATCCAGGATAAGCTGGATAACGCATCACTTGTTGTGCGACTTGAGGCATGTGGCCGTATTTGTTATAAAAGTGAAGGGTTAATTACAGAGCAATCTGCCATGCCTTTTGTTAAGAAGATAGCCGAACATGGCCACAATTCTGTGATGGAAATGGCAGTGGTAACGCTTGGTGTTAAATGTACAGATGAACAATTTGATGCCTTGCTGGCTTGTGAGCCTAAATACCTTTTCATTGATCGTTTTGCTTCTGAGATACTGGTGACAGCTTCTATTCGAAGTTTAAGAGAGTTGTATTTACGGGCAGGGGATACCGTGTTGGTTGAAGCTATGGTCGGTTTTATGGCAGATGGGCATTCGTATCTTTTTGAAGGTGTTTGGGATGATGGCAATGGTTTACGGGAAAATAGTAATATTGAAGTCAGAAAGATTGCTCTGTCTGAAGTGGAAAGGCTTCCCTCGGAGCTTCTGGCCAAGCACCGTTTTTGTGGAGTAAAATTTATTATAAATCGTGCTGTAACCCATGAAATTGTGAGACATCGACCTTGCTCATTTTTGCAGGAAAGCCAGCGATATTGCCGTTATAGCCAGGATAAGTTTGATAATCAGGTTACCTTCATTAACCCCATGTTCTATGAAGAGGGCACTGATGAGTACTCACTTTGGCAAAAGGCCATGGAAGACACTGAGAAAATCTACCTGAAACTACTTGATACCTCAACACCCCAGGCAGCCAGAACTGTACTACCGAACTCCTGCAAAACAGAAATTATTGTCTACTGCAACCTTGCAGAATGGAAACATATTTTTAAACTTAGAACCACGCCTGCTGCTGAACCATCCATGCGTGAGATTATGATTCCATTAGCTGCGGAAATGGCAGAACGTTACCCTGCTGTTTTCTAAAATATATTCTGCATTTGATTCTCAGCTCTTGTCCGGATTTTCCTGGATAAGGGCTTTTTTTTTGCCGTGATTGCCCTGTATTGACACATTGTTAAGAATTAGTTATATAGAACATCAATTCTGATGAACAAACAAACTCGTCCTGAGTAAAATCAGGCTCAACAAATAACTTTTATTGCAAAGGAGATCAACATGGCTCTTGATCCAACGAAACATGCTGACTGGGAAATCGCAGCAGAAGCTGAAACTCGAATGAAAACAGTCTATCAGCTTGGCGAAGAATTAGGCCTCGATAAGGAAGAAGTTCTTCCCTATGGTCATTATGTAGGTAAACTTGATTTTAATAAAATCATGAGCCGCCTTGCGGATAAACCCGATGGAAAATACGTTGATGTAACTGCCATCAGTCCAACACCACTTGGTGAAGGGAAATCTACTTGTGCAATGGGACTTGTTCAAGGACTTGGTAAGCGCAATAAATCTGTTGTTGGCGCCATTCGTCAGCCATCCGGTGGACCTACCATGAATATCAAGGGTTCTGCTGCAGGTGGCGGACTTGCTCAGTGTATCCCGCTTACTGAGTTTTCCCTGGGGCTTACAGGTGATATCAATGCCATTATGAATGCGCATAACCTTGGCATGGTTGCCCTTACTTCCCGCATGCAGCATGAGGCTAATTATACTGACGAGCAACTTGCTCAGCGTAATTTAAAACGTCTAAATATCCATCCTAAGAAAGTTGAGTTTAACTGGATTATGGATTTCTGTGCCCAGGCGCTGCGTGATATCACCATAGGTCAGGGTCCTGGTAAAATGGATGGTTTCACAATGAAATCTTCCTTTGCAATTGCAGTGTCTTCAGAGATAATGGCAATTCTGGCCATTGCGAATGATCTTGCTGATATGCGTCGCCGTATCGGTAAAATTGTTGTTGCCTATGATAAACAGGATAAACCGATTACCACTGCAGACCTTGAAGTTGATGGTGCCATGACCGCGTGGATGGTTCAGGCAATTAACCCGAATATTATGCAGACTCTAGAGGGACAGCCTGTACTTGTTCATGCCGGACCTTTCGCGAATATAGCCATTGGTCAGTCTTCTGTTATCGCAGATAAAGTTGGACTTAAAATTGCTGACTACAATATAACCGAATCAGGTTTTGGTGCTGATATTGGTTTTGAAAAATTCTGGAACCTTAAATGTCGTTTTTCAGGTAATAAGCCAAATTGTGCTGTTGTTGTTGCAACAATTCGTGCTCTTAAATGTCATGGTGGTGCACCGATTCCAGTTCCTGGCAAGCCTATGCCGGAAGAGTATGGTTCAGAAAATGTGGGCTGGGTTGAAGAGGGCTGTAAAAATCTTCTTCACCATATTGAGACCGTTAAGAAAGCAGGTATTAATCCTGTTGTTTGTATCAATGCGTTCTTCACTGATACTGATAATGAAATTAAAGCAGTTCGTCGGATTTGTGAAGATGCTGGTGCCCGTGTTGCCTTGTCCCGTCACTGGGAACATGGTGGGGATGGTGCTCTTGAATTTGCTGATGCTGTTGTTGATGCCTGTGAAGAGCCAAATGATTTTAAATTTCTCTATGATCTGAATGATTCGCTTGAAAAGCGTATAGATCTCATTGCTAAAGAAGTATATGGCGCAGATGGTGTTAGCTACACTCCTGAAGCTCAGGCAAAAATGAAACGTCTAAGTGCAGATCCTGATATGGCGGAAATGGGAACCTGCATGGTTAAAACTCATCTTTCTCTTTCACATAATCCTGCTCTTAAAGGGACACCAACTGGTTGGACTTTACCTATTCGTGATATCATGACATATAAAGGTGCCGGCTTTGTTGTACCTATTGCCGGAGCCATCAGTTTAATGCCTGGCACGGGTTCTGATCCTGCTTATCGTCGGGTTGATGTTGATGTTGAGACAGGAAAAGTAAAAGGTGTTTTTTAGACAAGCTATTATGTGAAAAGAGTTGAGGTGGTATAGTAATAACTGGTGGTAACTCCAATGGTGGTTACATAACGGGTTAAGAAAAGTTTACTTTTCTTAACCCGTTTGTTTTTTTAAATAAAAGGTTGTATTATTATATAGACTGAACAAAATAGTATTTAATCATTCCTGATATAATTCATCCATTTATAGATATAATATAACGATATGGCAGTGAAAAGAAAAGTAGCCAAAAAGAAGAGCTCACTCAAGAAAACGATTAAAGATCGTTCAGGTGCCGGTAGGGTTAAAGTCGGGGAACTTTTGAGTAAAGCTGGTTATATTACTCCTTCGCAACTTGCTGGTGCCAAAAAAGAACAAAAGAAACATGGTGGCCGAATGGGCGCAATTCTGCGTAAATTTGATTATATCGAAGCTGATACCATCTATAATTTTCTCAGCCGCCAGCATAATTTTACTCCTGTTCTTATCAGTAAAGAACCACCCAACAAAGATGTCATTGGGATGATGAGCTATGAGATAGCTAAGCGTTTTATGGCATTTCCCCTTCGTGTTGCTGGTGACACTCTGCAGATAACAATGGCTGAACCCACCGATACTGAGGCAGTGGAAAAACTTCAGGAGGAGATCGGTAAGGAGCTTGCTGTCTGTGTCTCAATGGAGACTGATATTGTTGAGGCCTATAAGAATTACTATAAAATAGATGATGCCGAAGCTGACAGCTTTTTCAACAGTGGAGAGGAAGCTGAAGAAGAAATGTCAATTACTGAAGTTGATGACTTTGGTTCCATTGTGGCTGACGCAGCTGATGAATTCGAAATCGAAACCATTGAAGAAGATGTTGGTGGCGATCAGTTTGCAGCAACTGATGCCCCAATAATCAAGCTGGTGAATGGCATTTTAATTAAGGCCGTGCAGGATGGTGTGTCTGATATTCATGTGGAACCTTATGAGAAAACCATGCAAGTTCGATATAGAAAAGATGGCTCTCTGTTTAAATCCATGAACCTGCCCCTCAGCATTAAAAATGCCATGGTTGCCCGCCTGAAAATCCTGTCTGATTTGGATATTACCGAGCGCCGCGTACCTCAGGATGGACGGATTAAAATGCGTCTTGGGCGAAATCGATCAGTTGACTTTCGTGTCTCGACTCTACCTACTCTTTTCGGGGAGTCAGTTGTTTTGCGTATTCTTGATAAGGGTTCACTTAATGTTGATCTGACCAAGTTAGGTTTTGAAGAAGAGACTTTTGATGCTTTAAAGCGGTGTTTAAAACGTCCGCAAGGTCTTCTGCTGGTTACAGGGCCCACTGGATCTGGAAAAACGGTTACCTTATATTCAGCACTAAACTCTTTGAACTCCGAGGACATCAAAATTCTCACTGCAGAAGATCCGGTGGAATTCAACTTTAAGGGCATTAATCAGGTGAATGTACATGCTGAGGTAGGCATGACCTTTGCCGCTGCCCTGAAGGCTTTTCTTCGTCAGGATCCAGATATTATTATGGTTGGTGAAATTCGGGATATTGAAACCGCTGAGATTGGCATTAAAGCTGCTATGACTGGTCATCTTGTTTTTTCAACACTCCATACCAATGATAGTGCAGCAACCATTGGTCGTCTTACTGATATTGGAATTCCCTCTTACATGCTTGCCTCCTCTGTTACCATGGTTCTTTCGCAAAGACTGGGACGTAAACTATGTCAAAAATGTAAAAAACCTGAAGTACATGATCCAAAAGAACTCTTGAGTATGGGGTTTGAAGAGGATGAAGTAGATTATGTAGTTACTTATGGCCCAGTCGGGTGTCCCGATTGCAATGGGCTTGGTTATAAAGGGCGTATCGGGTTTTTTGAACTTATGGAAGTAACTGATGAAGTTGCAAAAGCTATCAGTGCTGAAGTTCCTGAAGATCAATTGCGGAAAGTTGCTGTTCAGGAAGGAATGGTGCCCCTTCGGGAAGCTGCAATTGAGAAAGTTCGTCAGGGAATAACCAGTGTGGAAGAGGCATTACGCAGAACTGTAGCTCATGAAGAGAGTCTTCCTGCATATCTTGTTAATCCTGATATTGAAAAATATGAAGATGGTGATGTTATAATACGTGAAGGCAATACAGACGTGGATTTCTTTAAACTTTTACGAGGAGGACTTTCCGTTTTAAAAGGCGGTAAAAAGATAGCTGAACTCACTGAGCCTGGAGAATATTTTGGTGAAATGGCAGTTCTTTCCGGAGACCCCCGAAATGCGTCCATTGTGTCCCTTGGGAGGTCAGCAATCAAAAGATATCCAGGGGATAAACTTTATGAAATAATAGAAGATTATCCTGATGTTTCTGGTCATTTATTTCGGGCTATGGCCAGTCGCCTTCATAAATCTAATCAGATTATTGTAAAATTGGCAGGTGGAGACTCTCGAAAAACACCTGCACGTAAATGAACAAGATTAGCGTTTATATTATAGCTTTTAACGAGGCGTGGAAAATAAAAGATGCTATTAATTCCGTCCTATGGGCTGATGAAATAGTGGTTGTGGATTCCCATTCAACTGATGATACAGCAGTCATCGCTGAAAAAATGGGGGCCAGAGTAGTTCAGGTTGACTTCATTGGTTTTGGTGATCTGCGCAATCGTGCCATAGCAGCTTGCAGGCATGATTGGATTTTTAGTCTTGATTCTGATGAGCGTTGTACTTTAGAGGCTCGTGATGAAATTTTTGAAGTGATGGCAAATCCCGGAAAAACAGAGGCTTGGTATGTACCGAGGAAAAACTTTTTTATGGGACGCTGGATTAAGTATTCAGGTTTCTACCCAGACTATCGTCAACCGCAGCTTTTTAAGAAAGGCTGTCTGGAATTTGAACTGGATATGGTTCATGAAGCCTATCGCATTGTATCCTCTGAGCCTGCGGGCT
>Ga0256844_10000343_pt1 | contig 17987 bp, 18 predicted proteins | sample MusselsmetaG_FD_189100 | JGI IMG/M metagenome (GOLD analysis project Ga0256844, IMG submission 189100) | Mussel associated microbial communities from hydrothermal vent at the East Pacific Rise, Pacific Ocean - Mussels | ecosystem: Host-associated > Mollusca > Shell > Unclassified ... | reverse complement strand
GTTGAAATCATCTCAATGTTAATGTTCTCATTTGCCAAAGCAGAAAAAGCTGTTGCTGCCACGCCTGAGTGAGACTTCATGCCCACGCCTACTACAGAAACTTTACAGACAGAGTCATCTAAGTCCATGTCACCAATATCATGGTCAAACGCTTCAATGACAGCTTTTGCTTGTGCCAACTCAGAAGCAGGAACAGTAAAACCTAAGTTTGTTTTACCATCTGATGATGCATTTTGAATAATCATATCAACATTAATCTGCTCTTCTGCCAATTTTGTAAAAATCTCAGCTGCAATTCCAGGTTTATCTGAAACCTCTCTTATTGTCACACGTGCCTGATTTCTATCCAAGGCAATACCACTTACTAAAACTGCTTCCATATCGTCTGTCTCCTCTCCAATTACTGTTCCCTCTGCATCTGAGAATGAACTTTTTGCTATCATTTTTACATTTAATTTCTTTGCCAACTCAACCGAACGGTTTTGTAGAACCTTCGCCCCAAGTGAAGCCAACTCTAACATCTCATCATAAGAGATAAAGTCCATCTTCTTCGCTTTTGGTTCAATGCGTGGGTCAGTAGTGTAGATGCCATCTACATCTGAGTAAATCTCACAAGCATCTGCATTTAACGCACCTGCAACGGCTACAGCTGAAAGGTCAGAACCCCCACGCCCAAGTGTGGTTACAGAACCTGAAGCGTTAATACCTTGAAAACCTGAGATAACAATCACGTTTCCAGCAGAAATCTCTTTTTGCATCGCTGTTGGGTCAATGGACTCAATACGTGCATAGGTGTGTGAATTGTCTGTCAAAATTCCTGCTTGACGACCTGTCATTGCCACAGCGTCAATACCTTTTTCTTGTAGAGCAATCGCCAACAAAGCAGCTGTTACACGCTCACCTGAACTGAGCAACATATCCATCTCACGTTTTGACGGATTGTTTGAAAAATGTTTCGCAAAGTCGGTCAGCTTATTGGTCTCCCCACTCATTGCTGAGACAACAACCACTATGTCGTTGCCCTCTTCTTTAGCTTTCGCCACTCTTGAAGCCACATTTCCTATTCGCTCCAAATCACCAACACTGGTTCCACCATACTTATGCACTATTAACATCTACTATATGCCCCTCTTTCACAAAATGTTCGATGACACGTCGGTAGACATGCCGTTTAAAATAAGTCGCCTTTCGTAGCAACTGTTTATACTCTACGTAATTATAATCTTCAAATTCTGGTTCATGGTAACTCTCAAGGTCTATCTCTGCGTCAGCGTGTAGTTTTACTAAAAAATATTTCTGTGTTTGCCCATCAAAAGGGTACATTTTACGTGACTTGACTCCTTTGGGGAAGTCATAAGATATCCAGTGAGGATACTCGGCAATAATATCAACAGCATTACAACCAATCTCTTCTTGTAATTCTCTCATTAAAGCTTCTGCAGGGGTTTCTCCTTCGTCTATCCCACCTTGGGGAAATTGCCATGTGTTCCGAACATCGGAACGTTTTCCTAAAAAAAATTCACATTTCTGTGGATAATTTGAAGAGAGTATAACAGCTGCGACATTTGGGCGATATCGCTTCTTTGTCTGCATTTTTATTACTCATCTTTCATGATTATTTAGGTAGAATTTTATCAAAATCTTGTTTAATGAACGGTGAAAATCTATGCTCTTATATCTACATATCCCCTACTGCGATTCCAAATGCCACTACTGTTCATTTAACTCTTATGTTGACAAGTTTGACACACGAAAAAACTACATGATTGCTTTAGAAAAACAACTAAAACATGAGTTAAAACGTTTTGAAGTTAAAGAGAATTCCATTGAAACTGTCTTCATTGGAGGTGGCACACCGTCAACAGTTGACCCCCTACTCTACCAACCCATTTTTGAACTCCTAAAACCTTTCATTCAAAAAAATGCAGAAATTACCACCGAGGCTAACCCAAATTCTGCCACAAAAGAGTGGCTACAAGGCATGTACGACTTAGGAGTAAATCGCGTCTCATTTGGTGTTCAAAGTTTTGATACAGAGAAACTAAAGGCACTCAACCGAGCCCACTCACCAAGCCAAGCAAAAACAGCTGTTTTGACGGCAAAAGAGATTGGTTTTAAAAACCTCTCACTCGACCTCATCTACAACTACCAAGGTGACACAAAAGAGCTGTTAAAGTCAGACATTGACCAAGCCTTTAAACTCCCCATCAATCACATTTCAGCTTATGAACTCACCATTGAAGGTGGCACAAAGTTTGCCTCAACCCCAACGGTACGACAAGAGGACGATGAGTTGGCATTCTTTGTAGCCAAAGAGATTACTGAGAGAGGTTTTGAACATTATGAAATCTCAAATTTCGGAACATACCAAAGCGAACACAACAAAGGTTATTGGGAGTTAAAAGACTACATAGGTGCAGGTGCAGGTGCAGTTGGTTTTCTAAAAGAGACACGTTACTACCCCACAACCGACATTGAGCTTTACATTAAAGAGCCACTCAACATTCACGAAGAGCCTTTAACAAAAGAGGAGCTACTAACAGAACGACTCTTTTTAGGCTTACGTTCTAACATTGGCGTTCATGAAGATGTTTTAGACGAAGCCATGAAAAAACGAGCTGATTTTTTGGTGGAGAAAGAGAAGCTTTTTAAAGATGGAGCTTTTTATAAGAATGGTAATTATTTTATTGCTGATGAGTTGGTGCTTTATGTTTTGGGGTGATATAAATGATTAAAGTGGGTTTTTAACATATTGACTTTTTTTATAGAAAAAGATAAAATAATACTAAAGTAGTATAAGGGGTCAAAGATGACTATTCCTAAATCCCATTTAAATATTATTTACCCTTACCTATGATACAATCACCCCATGAAAAAACTACTCCCCCTAACCCTTTTTAGCCTACTCCCACTACTTGCCGATGCTGATATTCAGCTTCAAACTTGCTATGGTAACCCTCGTACTGTCATTGTTGAAGGGCGTGTTTTAGAAGAACGAACCGTTAAGGAAAGTCAAGAAGAGGACTCTTGGCTCAAAAATACATGGAAAAAAGTGAAACTACTCGTTAACGATGAAGTGAAAAATGAGAAAATAAGCCTTGTAATTGGTGGAGAAGTCTATGAGAACCTAACCGATGACGAAGGCTATTTTGAATTTGAAATCAACAATACAAAAGCCCCGTGGAAAAACCACGAGAACATAGAGATTTACCTCGATGAACTCAATGTGAGCATTCACGCTTCTGCATTTATTGTTGATGATTCAGTTAAAGTTGGTGTCATCTCTGACTTTGATGACACAGTTATTGTCTCTGATGTTACGAGCAAACTTAACCTTGTAAAAAATACTTTTTTTAAGAACTACAAACAACGAAAACTGGTCATAGGAATGAAAGAGAAGTTTGAGAAAGTTTTAAGCACATCAGACACCCCACTCTTCTTTGTTACAGGTTCACCAAAACAGCTCTACCCTGCCATTCATGACTTTTTAAACTACCACAAGTTTCCCAAACGTACACTCATTACAAAAAAAGCACATGGCAACAACGCTGACCCACTCTTTGACCAACTTGGCTACAAAGTAGAGAAAATAGAGCGACTTATGAAACTCTTTCCTCAAATAGCATGGTGTTGTTTTGGAGACAATGGAGAGAAAGACAAAGAGGTCTACAGTGCACTGTTAAAAAAATATCCCAAACAGATAAAAGAAATTTACATTCGTGATGTTGATAGTACCAAGATAGAACAAATATTCCCTTTTTAATTATGTCCAAAAATACGTGTTAAAAAAGGTATCTCTTTCTCTTTTCCATATTTTGCATAATGCAACTCATAGATATTTGATGCAATCAATTCAATCTCATCTTTAGTCTCACCATTACAAGCAAAAAGTAGGTGGTCACCTATTTGGAGTTTCATATTTCTAGGCATTAATACATCTTCCCCATTTCTATGAATCATAAGAGGAACAGCTACATTTTTTTGCTTTCTATCAGATAAAGAGACACGGAGTACATCAATATTAACCTCTTTGCCTTCTAAAATTTCATGATAAATGGCATAGCTCTCCTCTTCATTGATTCTCAATGACATAATTCTAGGATTAACTCCTATTCTCTTAATTAAAAGACGAACCAGTGTCTCTGCCCACACTTCATCTTTGGTTAAAATATGCATCAAAAGACGATTACGTAAGGGTTTTGTTAATGCCAAAGAAGTTTTATTAATTAGTATTCTCTCTATCATAAAGATCCAATCAATATTAGCTGCTTGAAAAATACTTATCTCTTGTATAGTATTTTCTCTAGAAACCAAATAAATATTGGGATTAAGCTTTTTAGCAGTAATCATAATGGAGAGGTTATTAATGTCATTTTTAGTACCTATTATGAGACAACTTGCCTCTTTAATTCCAGCTTTAAGTAGAGTCTCTTTGTCATCTGGACTCTCATGAATAAATTTATTGTCTCGAATCATATCTCTACTTGCTGTACGTTTTTCATCAATAAAAACATACTCAATATGATGTTTATCTAATTTTTTTTGTAACTCTCTCCCCAATCTCCCATATCCACAAATAATATACTTACCCTCTTTTGGTAAGCGACACATGTCACTATTTAAATTAGCATTTTGATAAATCCAATTTTCAAGTAACAATACATGAGGTGAAGTTAAAGAGATATCTACCCTTTTAGCAAAGACTTCAAATGGGTTTACTACCATTGCAATGTCTGTATCTTTTATACTCTTTGAGGTTGCAGCAAATGTTGCTTTTGCCAATACTTTAACTTTAGGATTTAAAAACTTAGTTAATATAGTAATACGAAGATTCTTCTCTTCCTCTTTAAACAATGAAACAATTGCCTTACAATTTTTTTTACGAATACCTGCATCTCTTAAATTCTCTGAAATGACACCATCACCAACCATTATGGGAACATCTCTATTTGATTCTTCTAGAAGAAAATGGTTAACTATATTTTCGTTTTCTTCAATAAGAACTACCTCTATTTCAACATCATGAAACTTTTTTATGATTTCAGAGTTTACATAACTGTAACCCAAAACAATTACAAAGTCATTTTGAATATCTCTTACTTTTTTCCTAAATTGACTACGCATTAACTCAAACTTTAAAGTTCTATCTGTTATGGCTGAGACTAAAGCTCCCACACCATAAAACCAACCAACAACAGTTAAATAGATACAAAAAGAGACCCAAAGTTTCTGTTGATAAGTAAAGGCATAAGGAGATTCACCAAAACCAATGGTTGATGCCATATAGGAGACAAAGTAGAAGGCATCAAAAAAGGTAAGATGATAAATATTTCCAGCATCATCTACTCCTGGAATAAGTACCATTCCTAAAATGGCGATAGAGTAAGTGACAATAATAACAAGAAGAGGTCTTCTCAACTTCTGTAAGATAAGCCATAATGCGTTATCACTCATAAAACTATCTTTTAGACTTTAATGTTTCACCAATATATAAGATGACAGAGGTAATGTTTGCTAACAATGCTCCACCTGAGAGTGAAATAATTGCAGCAAATGCTTCAACATCTACAATGGAGAGATACTCTGTTATGGTCCAAACAGTTACAGCAGCTATAAGTTGTATGTCAGCCACCAAACTTGTTGCCAATAAAACAGCTCCCATCTGTGTCTTATCACCAATTTTTAATACTGTAGAAATAAGACTTATCACTAATGCTACAAAAAGCTCATAGACGCTATGAAGCTCAGGTCTTGATATGTCACCATAAAAGAAACCAAAATTAATGGTCATTGCCAAAATAAAAAAAAACCCTGAGATGACTTTTTGTAAATTCATTATGTTATCCAATGTTAAATTTAGTTATATATCCATAAGTATAGTGCAAAATTACTTAAGAAAAGAGATTAAGAACTCTCTTCTCTTTTTGATGTTTATTATTAATTCGCTAATATATTCCATATCATTATAAAGGTAAACATTGTTCAAGCCACCCTCTCACCTGAAAAACAGACATCTACAAACACTCTATGCTCCACTCTTTAGAAAACAGCCTAAACCAAAAGTTGAACTTGAACGCTTTGGACTTTCGGATGGAGATTTTGTAGATGCCTATTGGCATAATGAAAAGCCTACAAACAATGCTCCCATTGTCATTTTGTTTCATGGCTTGGCTGGTTCTTTTGACTCCCCTTACATTCAAGGAGTCATGAGGGCTTTAGAGAAAAAAGGATTTGCCTCTGTACTCATGCATTTTCGTGGCTGTTCAGGTAAACCAAACCTTCTTCCTCGCTCTTATCATAGTGGAGAGAGTACCGATGCTAAAGAGTGGATTGAACATCTACATACCACCTATCCTAACAATACTTTGTATGCTGTTGGCTACTCCATTGGTGGGAATATGCTACTAAAGTATTTGGGAGAAGAGCAAGAAAACACACCACTCCAAGCTGCTGTCTCAGTCTCAGCTCCTATGGATTTGGATGTATGTGCAGAGGTCATTACCCAAGGCTTTGCAAGAAACTATGAGCAATATCTTCTTAAACCTCTGCGTCTGGCACTCAAAGAGAAATTTGACACACACGATATGAGTAAACTACTCACACTAAAAAGAGAAGAGATAGATGAAATTGAAACCATTAAAGAGTTCGATGAGCATTACACTGCACCCATTCATGGTTTTAAGTCGGCACAAGACTACTACAACAAGTGTAGCTCAAAACAGTTTTTAAAACATATTGCTATTCCTACGCATATTATTCACGCTGTTGATGACCCGTTTATGGATAAGAGAATTTTACCAAAAGAGGAAGAGATTTCCTCGTTTGTAACCCTTGAGCTTACCAAACATGGTGGACATGTTGGTTTTGTCTCAGGGTCACTTTTTAAACCAGTTTACTGGCTAGAAGAGCGAATTGTTCGCTACTTTGTAGAGCAAGATTAGAAGTTGTACCCTAATCTTACAATTGTTTTCGTGTCTGTTTTGTCAAAGCCAATTGCAGGAAGATTGTCATAAGCAACCTCCTCTTCAATAGAGAGATTAACATTTTCACCAACAGCAAAATTGACACCAAGAACACCAATCACTTCATAGTCATCTTTAAACTCTTCAAAGTTTTGCATTCCACCTACTTTGAGGTAAAGTTTACTCACTTCATTTAGTGCATTATCATACTCTAAGTACTCATTTAACGAAGCAAACTTTTCAGTCTCTTGATTATTTGAATAATCTTCTATATTATAAGCTGTTCCAAGTTTTGCAACAAGACGATGTTGCCCCTCATTGTAAAGCTCTTTACCAACACCTACACCAACAGAAAACTTGTTGTCATAGTTTCTAAATTCTGGGTTTCTTAGCCAAGTCAAACCTGTATATCCTAACCAACCATTAGCAATCATCTGCTCTAAACCTAAGTTTGCAACAAACTCTTCGTTACTTTTCACATCGTTGTTTTCTGTAAAAAATGCACTGGCATCAAAAGCAACCTTTAAAGGATTGTTTTCGTATCCTGTTGTCATAAATGAGAAGTCATATCTACCATTTGCATTTACAGTTTTTGTATTACCTGTTGTACTTGAAAACCCAAGATTAATGCTCTGTTTAAGATTTTCACTCGCTTCAACTTTACCTTTGTTGGTATATTTAGACTCAACGTCTGTAGTCTCTGCAACATCAGCAAATGCAACACTTGAAAGTGCTACAAAAGCTAAAAGTGATATTTTAATATTTGTCATAAAATTCCTTAATAAATTTAGAAAAGGATTCTAACACTTTTTTACTAACGAACAGATAATATTCATTTTTGTTTCAATGTATTTAAAACTTATATCCTAGTCTTACAATTGATTTTGTGTCGGTTTTTAAAAACCCTACGGCAGGGAAATTGTCATAGGCAATCTCCTCTTCAATGGTCAAATGTACTTTTTCCTCAACCAATAAACTTAGACCCAGTACACTTAATGCTTCATAGTCTTCTTTAAAATTATTAAAATTCTGCATTGAGCCTATTTTTAAATAAAGATGACTTATCTCATTTAGTTTGTTGTTATATTCTAAATACTCATTTAAAGAGGTAAAATGTTCTCGATCTTGATGGTTACTATAATCTTCTATATTATGTGCCACTCCAAGCTTTGCGATCAACAAGTGCCTACCTTTATTATAGAGTTCATTTCCCATACCAACATTAATTGCTAGTTTAGTGTCATAATTCTTAAATTCTGGATTTCGTAACCAATTAATGCCTGTGTAAAAAAGCCAGCCGTCATCTATGGTTTGTTCTAACCCTAGGTTTGCAATATACTCTTCGTTGCTCTTTACTCCATTGTTTTTTGTCAAAAATGCACTGCTATCAAAAGAGATTTTTAGTGGATGGAGTTTATATCCATCGACAATCCAAGAGAAATCATATTTGCCATTTAGATTTAATGTTTTAGTATTACCTGTTGTATTTGAAAACCCAATGTTAATACTCTGCTGTATCTCTTTACTTGCTTTTATCTCATCATAGTTTGTATATTTTGCTTCTACATTTGTTATTTTTATCTTTTTTGCACTTAATATTTGTGCGAGTACCATTACAATCAATAGCGATACTTTAAGCTTACTCATTACTATCCTTATAATTATTATAATTTAAAATGTAATATTAACATTTTTAATTAAGCATATATAAATTTTTAATAAATTTATGCAATATTTACAAAAGAGTTATTCAAATAAAAATAGAATCTAATAATTTTTATTAATGCAAGATAGTCTTCTTGGTACAAAAGGCATAAATCTAAATCTTTTTAGGTAAAATACAGTAATTGAAAAATAAACCTCTGTTTTAGAGTAAGGGAATACAATGTTCGGAATGGGCTTCACCGAGATACTGTTTATTGCAGTTATCGCTATCATCTTTTTAGGACCAGACAAACTACCAGGTGCTATGGTAGATATTGCAAAATTTATTAAAAATACAAAAAATGCAATTACCGATGCAAAAAATACACTCAACGAAGAGGTAAACCTAGATGAGTTGAAACGCGAAGCATTGGGCTACAAAAAGCAGCTTGAGTCAGCAAACCAAGAGCTACAAGGCTTTAAAAACTTCAACCCAATGAATGACCTTAAAGAGAGTGCCGACCTTGGTTCTGTAAAAGATAACTTTGAACGCATGACACAGAAAGCACCTGAACCAGTTGCCACACAAGTTGAACCAAAACAGAGCAAAGAGATAAGCTTTAAAAAGAAAACCATTACCGAAACAACTACAAAAAAAGAGAAAAAAGGTGACGAAAACTAATGTTAGCTGAAATTAAACCACACCTAGCCGAACTGCGTAAACGCCTTAGCCTCTCTGCACTTTCACTCATTGTTGCTTTTATTGTTGCTTTTAGTTTCCACAACATCATTTTGACATGGATTACAGAACCTTTAAACAATGCATTAACTGAAGTGGGACGAATTGTTAACTCCCAAGAGAAAGGGACTTGGCACTTAGACCCTGTAGAGGGAAATGCAACTGCTCCCAAAATAGAAGTGGTACAGCCCGAATCGGCATCGGAAGCAGCAGCACTCAAACTTGAACATGCAGCCAATAAAGCTGTTGATTTGGCTACGGCTGAACTCTCTTCAGCACTCAAAGAGATTGCCTCTGCTGCAAAAGAGCTTAGAGAGACCATGAGAGGGGTTAATGCAAATATTGACAAATCTACCTTTGATGGTCAGATTACTACTCACCAAGTGGGAGGAGCATTCTTTGTTGCGTTAAAAGTCTCATTTTTTGCTGCCATTTTAGGAGCATTACCTTTCATACTCTACCAACTTTGGCTCTTTATTGCTCCTGGTCTTTACGATGAAGAGAAGCAGATGGTCTATCCCTTTGTTATTGGTGGGGCAACCATGTTTTTTGTAGGTGTTCTTTTTGCCTACTATGTGGTGACACCATTTGGTTTTCAGTTCCTCATTACTTTTGGTTCATTTCTCTACACACCACTCATTAACATTGAGGACTATGTAGGGTTCTTTACGAAAATTTTGGCTGGTTTTGGACTGGCATTTGAGCTTCCTGTTGTTGCCTATACTTTAGGTAAAATTGGGATGATTACCGACAAATCGTTAAAAGATTTTTTCAAATATGCCGTGGTTATTATTTTTGTTTTAGCTGCACTTTTAACACCACCTGATATTTTAACTCAGTTGCTTATGGCTGCTCCATTGATTATTCTTTACGGATTCTCAATTATTATTTTAAAATATGTAAACCCTCATGAAGAAGAGGACGAAGATGAAGATGAGCGTAATGATGAACAAGAGTTACTAGAGAAGAAAAACTAAAAAATGGAACAAGAACTTAACTTAGAACTTCTAACTTCAAGCTATGACTATGAGTTGCCTCAGCAACTCATAGCTCAAACTCCTGTGCAACCTCGTGACCATGCAAAACTTTTGGTCTACAACCGAGCGACAAACACAACCACCCACACAACTTTTCAACACCTACTAGAGTTTTTACCTAAAGAGTGTGATGTATTTTTAAACGATACAAAGGTTATTAAAGCTCGAATTTTTGGAAACAAAATGGCTGACGAACATGGGCAAGGTGGAGGAAAAGTTGAGCTTCTGTTTAACAAGCCTCTCACAGCCCATGAGTACTTGGTCATGATTCGTGGTAAAGTACATTTGGAAACCGAACTCTTTTTTGACGATGACTTAGTGGCAACCGTTGAAGAACTGAACGACGACGGTTCACGTGTGGTTACGTTTAAACACAAAGAGCAGGAGATTCGTTTTGAGGAGTTGGTTCAAGTACTCGATGAGATTGGACATATTCCCCTGCCCCCTTACATGCAACGAGAAGACAACAAAGAAGATGAGAGAGACTACCAAACCCTCTTTGCAAAAAATGCTGGAGCAGTGGCAGCACCTACAGCCTCTTTACACTTTACACCTGAACTTTTTGAAGCCCTTGAAGCACGATATAAGACTCACAAACTTACCCTTCATGTTGGAGCAGGAACATTTAAACCTGTAGAGGCAGAGAAGATTCTTGACCACCCTATGCACTCTGAGTATTTTGAGATTCCAAGAGAAAGTGCAGACGTTTTAAAGAGCGAACGAAACATTTTAGCCATTGGAACAACGGTGACGAGAACTGTTGAGTATTTTGTACGAACAGAACAGACCTTTGGAGCGTGTGACCTCTTTTTGAACCCTACGAATAAACCAGAAAGAGTCACTCATCTACTGACCAATTTTCACCTACCAAAAAGCACACTTATCATGCTTGTTTCTGCTTTTATTGGACGTGAAAAGACACTTGAACTCTACCATGAAGCCATTGAAAAAGAGTATAGATTTTTCTCTTATGGCGATGCGATGTTAATTATTTAGCTTTATGAGTTATAATTCAGAAAAAATTAAGAGGAGAAGCATTCATGAATAGATTAAAACTATACCTTGACGAGAACCAAGAGAATGAACTGCACCCCTCTGAAATTGCCAATATATTACGTGAGTTAAACGAAGAGGACTTCTCTGATGCTGTAGGACTAATTCCAAAAGATATCATTGGTGACATTGCCCTTATTTTACCTGACCGTTACTTTGGAGACATTGTTGAGTCTCTGGACGTTACTGAACTAAAAGAAGCCATATCTGAGCTGGAGTCAGATGACCAGACAGACTTTATGCAGGAACTTCAAGACCACGATGAACAAGTTGCTTCAGAAGTTTTTGAGACCCTTGATAAAGAGGATCAAATTGACATTATTCGTCTGCAAAACTACGAAGAAAACCAAGCTGGTTCTTACATGCAAACCGAAGTTTTTACAGCCATTAAAGATGAGATTGTACAAGATGTAGTCACTAACTTTGCACAACTAAAAAAGTCTAATGAGTTAGAAAATGTTCATACTTTATTCATTACCACCAATGAAAAAACGCTTCGTTACAGTGTTGACTTAGAAGATTTACTCATTTTTGATTTTTCAAAAACACTCCATGAAAATATCATCGAGAGTGGTGAAAACTTTGAACCCATTACGGCTCGTGATAGTGATGACATTGCTAATGTAGTACAAGCATTTGAAGAGTATGACCTCTCTGTAATACCCATTATTAATAACAAAAACATGCTTTTAGGGCGTATTACCTCCGATGATATTTACAACATCATCTCTGAGCAAGCGACAGAGCAGATGTATAATCTTGCAGGACTGGATGACGAAGCAGAAGAGGACGAAGAGATTTTAAAAGCAGGAAAAAAACGTGCTTCATGGTTAGGGCTTAATCTCATTACTGCCATTTTAGCCTCTTTGGTCATTGGACTTTTTGCAGAGACCATCGAGAGCATTGTGGCACTTGCCATTCTCATGCCCATTGTCGCTTCTATGGGGGGAAATGCTGGTACACAAACCCTTACTGTTGTGGTTCGGCAGTTAGCATTGGGAGATATTTCTCATACCGATGCGACTAGAATCATTAAAAAAGAGGTAAGTATTTCGCTACTCAATGGCATTATTTTTGCTGTACTTATGGGAATTATTGCTTCATTTTGGTTTGACAATGGTATATTATTGGGAGTTGTTATTGCACTTTCAATGCTCATCAACCTAATTATGGCTGGTTTTTTTGGAGCGACTATTCCTCTGCTTTTAAAGCGTATGGATGTTGACCCTGCCATTGGAAGTACGGTTATTTTAACCACAGTTACCGATATTGTCGGTTTCTTTAGTTTTTTGGGTTTAGCTACCCTCATTTTATTATAAAGGTTTATTACACTATATGGAACTATTAATTATTTTCTTTTTAGCATCTGTGATTGTATCATTTGTATGTTCTGTTCTTGAATCTGTCCTATTGTCTGTCAATATGTCTTATGTTTCAGTACTTGAAAAAGAGAGACCAAAAGTAGGAAAACTCCTCCGTTGGCACAAAGAGAACATTAACAAATCAATTGCATCTATTTTAATTTTAAATACCATTGCCAATACCCTTGGGGCTGCTGCTGTAGGGGCACAAGCCTCTGTTGTCTTTTCAGAATATGGAAATGCAAATGATATTGTTTTTTATGTCTCAGTTGTTCTAACTTTTGCCATTCTCTATTTTTCAGAAATCATTCCAAAAACAATTGGAGCAATTTATTGGAAAGCATTAGCTCCTTTATCTGCTAAAATTATTCAACTTTTTATTTGGATTACTTACCCAATTATTTTAACTACACTCTTTGTCACGGACAAAATTTCAGCTGGTCAAGATGACTCAAATAGTCTAACCAAAGATGAACTTTTAGAGAGTATGCTTATGAGTGAAGATGAAGGTATTATTGATGAAAAAGAGTCTGACTACATTGAAAATGTACTCAAACTAGATGAACGAAAAGTACATGATATCTTAACCCCTCGTTCTGTTGTCTTTGCTTTAGATGAAAACTTAACAGTCAAAGAGGTTCTTGCTAATCAACCTGAAATCTTTAAATTTTCAAGAGTTCCTGTTTACAATGAAACTATTGATACAGTTACAGGAATTATTTTAGTTAAAAAACTTTTCAAACAAGCCCTTCTTAAAGATGACACCGTTACTCTAAAAGAGATTAAGTTTGACATGTTTAGCATTAACGAGAACATTCCTGTAGCAAGAGCCCTTGACCTCTTTATCTCTAAAAAAGAGCACATGTTTTTAGTACTAGATAAATATGACCAGACAGAAGGAATTGTAACCTTAGAAGATTGTGTTGAGACAGTTCTTGGAATTGAGATTATGGATGAGAGTGACACAACAGAAGATATGAGAGCCTTAGCAAAACTACAGATGAAACAGAACAGAAGAGAGAAAGAGATGCTCCCCTCTAAACCATACTCTAACTAACGGTGAATATCTCTTTGAATATAAGCGTATTCGTTAATTTTTCTTCGTACTACATCTAGTGCTGTTACAGCTTCATCTGAAGATAGAAATGGACCAATGAATACCCTGCGAACAACTTTGTCACCTTGTCTGATTTTTTGAATCAAATAAGGGAAACCATTATTTGAAATACTGTCTAAATAAGTTTTACTAATATCAGCAAAGAAGCTTCCTGACTTAATATAGTAGTTATTTTTATTTGTGATTATATCACGAGGATGACTCTCTTCTTTAACTTTAGGAGTATGCTCTTTGGTTCTAGTTAAAAGCTCTTTGTGTTTAGGCTCTTCTCTCTTATGAGACTCTTTTTTCTTGCTCTCTTCAATAATTGGTTTTACTTTTGGTTTAGGCTTAGGATAAACCGTATGTTTTAAATATTTCATTGCAGATATTTTAAACGTATTTCCAGTAGGAATCAAACGAAGCTTTTGAATATCTTTTCCTGCTTCAAAATCATCATTATTTTTAAGTTTCCAGCGAACAGTTGTTTGTACATCAATATATTTACTATTGCGTTTTAAAATTTTAAGATAAGTTAATCGATAGCTTCTTTTAGGCCATTTTTTATAATAATGAACTTTTTTAGCTCGTAAATCCATGTGAGAAACATTTCTACTTCTTAAATATTTTTGCATAGGAAAACGGTAAAAAACTTGTAACTTATCTAAAAAGTTCTCTTCGTCTGCCATGTAAAAGTTGTGTAAAAAGTTCTGAATATGTACTCTTGAAGTTTTTGATTTTTTTGACATTGGAGCTAAATAGTAAGAACTTACCCAACCTTCAAGATGAGAACCACCACGAGGAGCATTAATATAACACCACTCTTTACCATTTTTTGCTTCAGTACACTCTTTTACACTAATGCCTGTTGTGCTTGCAGATACTTTACCTACAACTTCGGAATCTCGGGTACTTGGTATATCTCTTACATTAAGAGTACCACCTCTTTTTATATGCACAATTTCATATTTTTTGGCATATCCTAAACCTACAAGTATCAAACTTAAAATTATAATTTTTTTCATAACAAGATTATACAATTTATGATTAAAAATAATATTAAAACAAGAAATTAATTAATAAATTCTAATCTGGCTTTTAATCCTACTTTTGTACTGTACCCCATCTCTGTAAATTTCAACTTACCCTTGGAATCATATATTAATGTTGTTGGGTAAGCCCCAATATTAAATTTATTTGCTACGTTACTGCTCTGATCATTAACTACCCTAAAAGTAAGTTCATGCTCTTCCATAAATTCTTTTATTGCTTTATTCTCTCCTGAATTTACCACAATACTTATGAGATTATAATTTTCTGAAATATCTTCAATATTTGAAGTTTCTATTCTACATGTTGGACACCATGTTCCCCAAAAATGCACCACTAAAGGTTTACCCTCGTAACTTGAAAAATCAATACTATTCCCTTTAATATCTTGCAATTTATAGTCATAAATGTTTTCTGTAATATTGGGTTGACGAAGATAATTAATGAGTAATGATAAAAAGAAAAAGAGAACAAGCGTAGAGAGTATCTCTTTTACAATGTGTTTCAGCGTCCACTTCTCTTTTGTATTTGAACTCATAGCCAACGCTCCAAAATAATTTTTGCAGCAATAGAGTCAATTTTTCCATCTCTTTTATGTTTAAAAACTCCCTTTGTCAGCTCTTTGGCTTCAAAAGATGTCCCCTGCTCATCTTGGTACTCAATGGAAATATGTTCTAACTCCAGCAAAGAGACAAAGTGCTTAATGCGACGCTCCATCTCCTCTTCACTTGAGCCACCTTTGGGAAGCCCTACAACCAAAGTTTCTATCTCCCACTCATTTAAAAATGACTTAACATCTTGTGCTGCTTGGTTTCTATTTTTACGTAAAATGGCATCTTGAGGGAAAACAATTTTTCCATCAAGACAAATTGCCACACCTATTCGTTTAAGTCCTACATCTATACTTGCTATTTTCATCTGGCTAGAATACACTAATACTCCACAAAATTTTCTTATATTAAGAGATTAAATTCAAAGGATAAAGTATGAAAAAGTTTTTATTGATTACTTCAACAATGGCTAGTCTTCTATTTGCTGACAATAGTTTAGGCACACTCATCTCAGCTCCAAGCATAGAGGTTCATAGTGTTACACAAAGTAGTGTACAAACAGCACAATTACCAAACACCACTTATCAATCAGCTTATGTTCCAAGTCAAACAATAACAACTCAAACTCCTTTAACAACCAGAGTTTCACCTCAAAATGTTCAAGCATCCTTTAAAAAAGACCATCATCGTTATGACAAACGCTATAGTAATTTTGATTATGGTAATAACAGTTATTACAGTGACGATGGGTACTATTATGGATACTATGACAACGCTGGGTACTTCTATAATAATGTCTTTTTTACCTATAGTTCTACATATACATATGATGATAGACGTTATCAACGTGGATATTTTGGGCATACACGACACCACTACAGACCTTATGTTCACCATCGTATAAATGACTGGAATCGAGTACACTGTTATCGTGAGCCAAATCATATAGTTTATGGTCACTATTATGACCGTTCTTACTACCCAAATTATCGTTCAAATCGTTATTATAATAACCAATACTATAACAATAATGCTCGAATGAATACTCGAAATCATAGCATTAATCGTTATAGGAATCATAGTACCTATCGAAACAATCGTAACCATAGTATGCATAGAAACATGACCCGTATGACGACTAGAAGCTCTTCGAGAATCAATAATTCTCACCGAAATAATAATCATCGTTCAAGAGGTTCAATGTCACACATGCAACTCTCAAGATAACTTCTAGAAAAAAGACTAAACAACTTTTTATCCATCCTATGTTATAAAACAAATATAAGGTTTTTTTATGAAACCCAAAAAATTATAACTAAGGATTATATTATGAGACTAGAAGGCGAACCCACACTAAGTCAAATTGATGACTACAACGGAACAGCAACACCTGAGAAAAAAAAATTGGTACGAAATATTGTTATAGGACTACTAATAGTAAGTGCGATTTACGGTTTTATTAAATTTAATTTCTCAACACCAAGTGACTATATTGGAACACCTGAAAATCCAGGTATAAACACAGCAAGAGAATAGTCCTCTTATTGTATAGGGAAAAATCCCCTATACATAAAATCACAGTAACACTTTTTAACTACCTATTCACACTCATTGTGTAAGAAAGAAACAGATAATCAAGATAAATTTTACCAAAGCCGACTTTCATTCTCCTATTTAAAAAAAATCGCTAAAATCATGCTATTAAACTACACACTAAGGACGACATATGTCATTACCAAAAATTATATGGTCAAAAATTGATGAGGCACCAGCATTAGCTACGTACTCACTGTTACCAATCGTAAACGCGTTTACTCAAGCAGCAGGTGTTTCTGTTGTAACTTCAGACATTTCATTGGCAGGAAGAGTTCTTTCAGCAATGGGTCTTGCAGAAGATGAGCTAAGTAAACTTGGAGAAGTTGTTTTAGAAGCAGATGGTAACATCATTAAACTTCCAAACGTTTCTGCATCTATTGGTCAGCTTAAAGAGTGTATCACTGAGCTTCAAGGTCAAGGTCATAAAATTCCTGACTTCCCTGAAAACCCAGAGACAGACGATGAAAAAGCAATCAGAGCTAAATACAATACTTGTCTAGGTTCAGCTGTTAACCCAGTACTTAGAGAAGGAAACTCAGACAGAAGAGCAGCAAAAGCTGTTAAGAAATTTGCACAAAATAACCCACATAGACTAAAAGCATTCCCAGAGAATCCTAAGTCATATGTAGCTCATATGGAAGGTAACGGAGACTTTTACGGAAACGAAAAATCAGTTACAATGACATCTGCACAAAAAGTTACTATTGCACTTAACGGTTCAGTGTTAGCATCTATCGACGCTATGGACAAAGAGGTTCTTGATGGTACATTTATGTCAGTTTCTAAACTTAAAACTTTTATTGCTCAAACAATCGAAGATGCAAAAGCAAACGATGTTTTATGGTCAATTCACCTTAAAGCTACAATGATGAAAATCTCTGACCCTATTATGTTTGGT
>Ga0256844_10000342_pt1 | contig 17990 bp, 18 predicted proteins | sample MusselsmetaG_FD_189100 | JGI IMG/M metagenome (GOLD analysis project Ga0256844, IMG submission 189100) | Mussel associated microbial communities from hydrothermal vent at the East Pacific Rise, Pacific Ocean - Mussels | ecosystem: Host-associated > Mollusca > Shell > Unclassified ... | reverse complement strand
TGAACTTTTTATTATACTTGATAGATTCTTTGAAGTTGACGACTCTCTTTAAGGGTTGTCAAACTTCATACCTTAATTCTACACTTTCTTCAAATTATATTCTTACTTCACATGTATTTTAAAGGTTTTTCTAAAGAGGGATTAGGGTTTCTCTCTAACATCATCCTCAACAACTCAAAAGAGTGGCTAGACGAGCATAGAGAAGAATATGAAAAATACATCGTTGCTCCCAACATTGCTTATGTAAAAGAGATGGGTGAGCATCTACAAATACTTGTACCTAATATCAACGCTATCCCTAAAGTAAATAAATCACTCTTTCGTATTTACCGTGATGCACGCTTTCATAAACTTGACCCCATCAAAGAGCGTATAGGCATCATATTTTGGCAGGGTTCTACACACCGCATGCAATCTGCTTCATTTTATATGCACTATGACCCTTTTGAAGTCTTTGTGGCTACAGGCATACGCAACTTCAAACCTGAACTCTTGAGCATATATAGAGAGTATATTAAAAATGATGCCAAAAGAGACTCTCTCCACCATATTCTAGAATCATTAAAAGCCAAAGGCTATGAGATAGGTAAAACTAAATACAAAAAGTTTCCTAGAGGCTTTGAGGATTATGTTGATAAGCCTCATTCATATCTAGCAAAGTTTGGTTCTATGTATGCGTTTAAAATTTTCAAGCCAGACAAAACATTCCACTCAACCAAAATAATTGACCGTAACTTTAAAGTGTATAAAGATATGCTTGATTTACATCAGTGGGTCTATGAACTTACTTGTGTTTCAGCTACGGAAAATGTCTATTAAATTCCACACCATTTCCACACAGTAACGCTACTATGAAACTGTGACAATACCTAGTGTTTAGGAGGTAAATGATGGGTCATCATGTCGTGATACTTGGTGGGAGTTACGGAGGCATTGCAGCAATGCGACGACTAAGTAGACATCCTGAAGTTCAAGTGACACTCATAGACCAACATCCTTACCATTTCTTACAAACAGAGGGCTACGAACTGATTTCGAGTAATACTTCCTTTGATGAAACTATTGTGAGTCTCCCTGCTTTGTGCGCAAACTATGATAATGTCACATTTAAACATCATACGATTCAAACCATCGACCCCAAACAGAAAGTCATTCTTTTTAATGATGGTAAAGAGTCGTATGATATGCTTATCATCGCAGTGGGAAGTGTGACAAAACGTTTTGACTGTGATGAAAATGTCTATAACTACTCTTCTGGGGCGAAAAGCCTTAGAGGTGCTGTAAAACTCAATCAATTTTTTCAAAATGAACTTTATAAACGTTTAGAATCTGACAAAAAGGCAAAAGAAAATTTTAACATCATTATAGGTGGTGCGGGACTCTCTGGTGTTGAGATAGCTGCAGGGATGCAATATTTTTTTAACCGTTACTATAGAAGTAATGCTCTTTCATGTGCCACCTTACATATACACCTCATAGCTAGCCGTGAGACTGTACTTTATGGTATGCACCCAAGTATCATCAAAACAGCGACTAAACGTCTTAAAAAGCTGCGTGTTAAAGTACATACTAAGTGTCGCATTTCTGCTTTAGCTAAACATGAAGCCATACTTAGTGATGATACCACAATACCTTTTGATTTTCTAATCTTTGCAGGAGGTACAACCACAGCACCTTGTCTTGACTCTTTAGAAGTAAAGAAAAATAAAAAAGGTCAAATTACTGTAAATGCATTTCTACAAACAGAAAGCTATACAGATATTTATGCCATTGGTGACAGTGCAGCCCTCTTAAACAAAAAAGAAAAACCTCTCCCCCCTACAGCACAAACAGCTATACAAAGTGGGGAATATGCTGCAAGCAATATTATGCGTACTCTCAAAAATAAATCCCTAAAACAAACTGATATACAGATAAAAGGTATTGCCATTGCACTTGGAGGGAAATATGCTGCCATAGATTTAGGATTTATTCGTTTTTCTGGATATCCAGCATACCTTATAAAAAAACTCATCGAACGTCTTTATAAATGGCCTCTTTGGTGGCTCGTATCAAAAGGATTTCGTAAAATAGAGACATGTCCCATCTAAAGACTATAGCCTCTGTAACTTCTTTAGTCCTTCTTTCACTAAAGTACTTGTATTTCCACTACAACCAGTAAGTGCTTTTCGTATAGCCTCTTGCTTAAAGCCTAAGCTCTCCAATGCCATCACTGCTTCTCCTAATGCTCCAGAGTCTTTACTCTCTTCATTACCATCTACTATGAAGTCTGCAAGCTCGACCAGTATGCGACTTGCTGCTTTGGGTCCTATGCCAGGGACTCGTTTGAGCATACTCACATCTTTTGAGGCAACTACTTTAGCGAAAGTACTTGCTGTAAAAGTAGAACAAATGGCTAGTCCTACTTTAGGACCTACCCCATTTATTTTAAGTACAGTGTCAAACATCTTCTTTTCATTTTTATCCATAAATCCATAAAGATTATTACTATCTTCTCGTATTACTTGAGTGATAAAAAGTTTTATTCTTTTATCATCTATAGTATTAGAAGTATTAATCGATACTTGAACTTCATAAATAAGCCCATTCACATTCAAATGTACAAACGTAGGTTCTTTACGTTCAACTGTTCCTTCTATTCCTACTATCATAAAATTCTCCGTAATCTTTTATTTGAGTAAGTATAGCTAGAGTTTTTAGAAAATATGAAAAATATGTCAAATTGACATATTTTTATTTTATATCAACATTACGATACAATACGAGCACTTTAAAACTAAAGAGAATTATGCGATTAAAATCTATTTTTACCAACAGCTTTGGTATCCTTTTATCTAGGATTGTTGGTTTTTTACGTGATGTTATTATGGCATCTGTTTTAGGTGCTAGCTATTGGAGTGATATCTTCTTTCTTGCAAATAGACTACCAAACCTATTTAGAAATATTTTTGCAGAAGGTGCATTTACCCAAGCTTTTATGCCTTCTTTTGTTGCTTCTGCCAATAAAGGTGTGTTTTCAACAGCTATCTTTTTAAGATTTTCTCTTTTTATTATTTTTGGTTCTTTACTCGTTACTTTTGCACCAGAATATATTACCAAACTTCTAGCCATGGGATGGGATGCTGAGCGTATTGCAGATACTGCCCCATTGACGGCTATCAACTTTTGGTACTTATATCTTATCTTCATTGTTACTTTCATCGCTACACTTTTACAATATAAAGAACACTTCATTACCACTGCAATGTCTACAGTACTTCTCAATTTAGCAATGATTGTCGCACTACTCCTCTCGATGAAAAGTGATCCGAAAACCATTGCTTATGCACTTAGTGTCTCTGTATTGGTAGGTGGTGCACTACAAGTTTTAGTACATCTTATAGCACTGTACAAACTTAAACTATCAAAACTTCTCATTGGTGGGTGGAAATATAGAAAAGAAAAAGAAATTGGGCAAGAAAAAAAGAAATTTACTTCACTATTTATTCCTGCAGTATGGGGAGGTTCAAGTATGCAAATCAATAGTTTCATAGGTACTATTATCGCCTCTTTTTTAGTAACAGGTTCTGTCTCATATCTCGCCTATGCGCAGCGTCTGTTCCAACTCCCTCTTGCACTCTTTGCTATAGCAACTGCCACAGCTCTCTTTCCAAGTATTTCTAAAGCATTAAAAAATGATAATAAAACAACTGCTTATCAACATTTAGATAATGGATTTTGGTTACTCACTTTTACTTTAGGTGCCGCAACACTTGGAGGTGTATTACTTTCTGAACCTATTATATGGTTACTCTTTGAAAGAGGTGCATTTAATAGTGAAAAAACCATACAAACAGCACATGTACTGAGTATGTTTATGCTTGGTTTGTTGCCTTTAGGACTTGCAAAACTTTTTTCACTTTTTCTCTATGCCTCTTACCGTCAAGGAAAAGCTGCAATGATTGCCACCATTTCAGTCATTATAAATATTATTGCTTCGCTGTTACTCATGAAACCTCTTGGTGCAATGGGTATTGCCTTAGCAGGAAGTATTGGTGGGTGGGTACTCTTTATTTTAACCGTAAAAGAGGTAGGCTTTGAGCATCTTACACCTATGTTAAAATCAAAAAAATCACTTTATTTTATAGTAAGCATGGTACTTTTTGCTCTTTTCCTTTACGCTATGAACATTCTCATCATGGGGTGGATTCGTTAGTCACTTCCACATTAAGAAGGTAAACATCTATTGTATACTTTCAAGGTAGTCCGTAAAGGTTGCACTCTCTGAAAATATTTCATTATCTAAATGTTCATCACCACTATATTGTGCATAAATTTCACGCATCTCTTTAACTTTGTCTGGATAAGCAATTTTTCTACCTGCAATAAAACCTACTATTTTATCATTTGCATCAAGCTTAGGCTGAATATACACAAGTACCCAATAAAACTTTCCATCTTTTCTCATATTTTTAACATAGCCACGCCACACTTTTTTACTGGATATAATCTTCCACATCGCTCTAAACGCACCTCTTGGCATATCAGGATGTCTATTAATACTATGTGGTGAACCAATAAGTTCTTTTTTTGTAAAACCTGTCATCTCTACAAATTTACGATTGGCATAGGTGATAATACCTTTTGTATCTGTCTCGGTAATCATCACACCACCATCAAAAATAACCTCTTCATCTATAGGTAGATTTTTAAATATTTTTTCATGTGTACGTGTATTTTCTATTATTAATGGGTTATTCATATTTAGTTTTTATCCTATTATTTCTATGTTTTGCTTCTTCAATACACTCATGCATATAGTTTTTTCTTAATATTTGCATTTCATAGTAACTCTCAGAAATCATAAAATATTTATCATTCAAGTGGGCATCACTTTTACGTTCTTTATATTTTTTTTCAGCTTCTTTTTTTGATTCTATATAAGCTACTTTACCTGTTGAAATATATCCTATGATATTATCATTCTCATCTAGTTTAGCCTGCACATACGACAATGTCCAAAAAAAAGAGCCATCTTTAGATAAGTGTTTGATATACCCTCTCCATATTTTTTTAGCGTTGATAATTATCTTCATTGCTTTAAATACACCTCTTGGCATATCAGGGTGACGTACGATCTTATATGAAGAACCTATAAGTTCTTCTTCTGAAAAACCTGAGAGTGACATATATCTACGATTAGTATATACAAGTAATCCTTCTGTATTTGTCTCAGATACAAGTACACTTCTATCAAATATCTTTATCTCCTTTTGATTAGGGATAGCTTGTATGATTTGAAAGTTAGTACGTTCGTTAGTAATTACTTTACGTAAGTTTGTCATCCCCATTCCTCAGCATTATTGAGTCATAGTATACATCAATATTGTCAAAGCAATGTCAAATAACAAGCCTAACAAGATTTTAGATATAATCACAAAATTATTTAAAATTCAAAAAGGTCAAATCTCTTATGCATATCTATGACAGTGTACAAAAAAATAAACTTTTGTTTGAGCCCCTAAAGTCAGGTAAAGCTAGTATCTATGTCTGTGGGCCTACTGTCTATGATGATGCCCACTTAGGTCATGCACGTAGTGCTTTAGCCTTTGATTTACTTTCACGTACATTAAATACCTTGGGCTATGAAGTCACACTGGGAAAAAACTTTACGGATATTGATGATAAAATCATTAAAAAGGTTGAAGAGACGGGTAAAAGTATGAAAGAAATAACCTCTTTTTATATAGACCGATACCTTGATGAAATGGCTGCACTTGCTATAATACCTGCAGATATAGAGCCGAAAGCAACAGAGTCACTAGAAGCCATAGAGACGATGATACAAAAGCTCATTAACAAAGGTATTGCTTATGTTATTTCAACTGGCGATGTCTACTTTGATACATCAAAAGACCCTGCATATGGCAACATCTCACACCGTGTAGCAGAAGATAAAAATACATTAAGCCGTGTGGAACACACTTCAGAAAAACGAAATCCTAAAGACTTTGCCCTTTGGAAGGCATGTAAAAGTGAAGAAGATATTTGTTTTGATACTACTTTTTCAAAAGGTCGTCCAGGCTGGCATATAGAGTGTTCAGCCATGATAGAAAAGCACTTTATAGGCAATGATGAATATAGTATAGACATCCACGGAGGAGGAGCAGACCTACTCTTCCCTCACCATGAAAATGAAGCAGCACAAAGTCGTTGTGCCACAGGACATGAACTCTCAAAATACTGGATGCACAATGGTTTCGTACAGATAGATGGAGAGAAAATGTCCAAGTCTTTGGGTAATAGTTTTTTCCTCAAAGATGCACTTAAACTCTATGATGGAGAAGTACTACGTTACTACCTAAACTCAGTACACTATAGAAATGATTTTAACTTCTCAGAGGAAGAATTACAAACTTCTAAAAAAAGATTAGACAAAATCTATAGACTTAAAAAACGTGTAAGTCCAGGTAAAGCTTCTGTTAACAATAAGATGTTTAAAAAAGCCCTACTAGATGCGATGCGTGATGACTTAAATATCTCAGTTGCCCTCTCCGTGATAGATGAACTAGTTGCAAGCACCAATGATTCCTTAGATGTAAACCCAAAAGACAAAGGACTTAAGAAAGAGACTTTAGCTAACATTGAATTGATAGATGAACTACTTGGCTTTGGAGGGAAAGAGCCATTTAGCTACTTTCAAATAGGTGTGGATACAGCACTTAAAAAGAAAATAGAAGCACTGCTATATGAGCGTGTCGAAGCCAAAAAGAACAAAAATTTTGAGCGTTCAGACGCTATTCGTGATGAACTTACTACACTAGGTATTGCTATTATGGATACTTCTGATGGTACTGTTTGGGAACGAGCATTTATACCTATACAAAATAGTGATACTACATATAATTCACAGAATGTTGAAAAATGAAAAATCTTTTAAAACAGTATTTACCATATCTTGTTGGTTATAAAAAGCAATTCTTTTTTGCTGTATTAGGTATGATAGCTGTTGCAGTAGGAACAGCTGGTACAGCACAGCTTATAAAGCCTGTACTTGATGATGTCTTTATCAATAAAGACATAGAGATGCTAAAACTTATGCCTTTTTTACTTGTAGCGGTCTTTACACTCAAAGGTATCGGTGGATACATACAAACGTACTATACATCATACATCGGACAAGATGTAGTAAGAAAATTACGTGACAAACTGGTCTCACATCTGACCTACCTTGATATGCAATTTTTTAAAGACATGCATACAGGAGAGATACTCTCACGTGTCACCAATGATATCACACGTATACAAGTTGTGGTTGCAAATATCGTTCCTGACCTTATACGAGAAAGTTTAACAGTACTGGCACTTACGGGGTATGTTATTTATGAAAGTCCTAAGCTAGCTCTATATTTTCTTATTATCATGCCTTTGGCTATTTTCCCTCTTTCAAGACTTGCAAAAAGAATGCGTATATACTCTAAACTTTCGCAAGAGAGCACTGCAGATATGACAGCAAGACTTGGAGAAATTTTATCAAATATAGAAGTGATAAAATCAAACGCAACCCAACAATATGAACAAGAACGTTTTGCCAAAGAAAATCAAAATGTCTTTATATTTATTATGAAGCAAATCAAAACCAATGCCCTCACTTCTCCCATTATGGAAATACTTGGTTCTATTGCTATTGGTATCGTTATTTATATCGGGGGAAAAGAAGTCATTGACGGGCATATGACTGTAGGTGCATTTTTTGCCTTTGCCACTGCACTTTTTATGCTATATACCCCAATCAAAAGACTTTCAAGACTTTATAACAAGGCACAAGATGCTATAACGGCAAACAGTCGGATGCATGAGTTACTCAATACAAAACCCACAATCGTATCAGGAAAAGAAGTGTTAAGTAAAAGTATTGAGACTATAACGCTTAAAAATGTTTCTCTTTCCTATAGAGATACACCAGCACTAAATAATATTTCACTGGAAGCAAAAAAAGGAGATTCCATTGCACTTGTTGGTGATTCTGGGGCAGGAAAAAGTTCACTGGTCAATCTCCTTGTGCGCTTTTATGATCCAACTTCAGGAAAAATACTTATCAATGGTCATAATAATAAAAACTTTACGCTTACATCACTACACCAAAAAATAGCATATGTTACACAACGTATTTATATTTTCAATGACACCATTGCTGCAAATGTAGCGTATGGGGAAACCATAGATGAAACAAAAGTTATCCAAGCACTCAATAAAGCACATGCTCTAGAATTTGTTGAAAAACTAGATATGGGTATTCATACACTTTTATCTGAAAGTGGAGACAATCTTTCAGGAGGACAAAGACAACGTGTAGCCCTTGCTCGCGCACTGTATAAAACACCCGATATCCTTATATTAGATGAGGCAACCTCTGCTCTAGATAATAAAAGCGAAGCACTTATACAACAAGCACTACATACACTTAAAGAAGAGATGATCACCTTTACCGTTGCACACAGACTTAGTACCATTGAAGATGCCGATATCATCTTAGTATTTGAAAATGGGGAAATCATCTGTAAGGGCTCACATCAATCGCTACTAGAAAGCTGTGATAGCTACCAAACATTGGCAAAAAACTTATAGTAAGATTTTCTTAACACAAATAAAGATACTATACTACTTAACTATATAAACAATATGGAGAAATCATATGTCAAGAGTCATCGTTCTCTTTTTACTCGCTTTTAGCACACTTTTTAGCCAAGATGTTGAGGAATTCCCTTTCATTGGTGTAACAGTCTCTTTTGATTCTGCAGATATCCTTAATACTAGCAATGATGTCAATACACTTAATGCAACCAATATTGGTATTCGCTATGGTCAACAAACTGTTGATTGGCGTTCAATGATAACCTATAGCAGATCAGGGGATCAAAAATCATTTACTGCTGAAGTTGATAAAATACTCTTAGATGAACTCTTTGGTACTTCCATACTAAGACCTTATTTAGGTCTTGCTTTAGGAATCGTCAAATTTGATGACCAAGACCTTGTTGATGACACCAATTATTTTTATGGACTTAATGCAGGTTTAATCATCTATGCTACAGATAATGTAGATGCAGATATTAGCTACCACTACTACGAGACCTTTGATGATACTGAAATAGCCAACCTACAAGGTGCAACGCTTTCAGTACACTACTTTTATTAGAACTTGGCTATAATCCCATTATCAAGAACGCCTACAAAGCATAGCTCCATACCCTACGCTGATACTATACAACTTCAGCAGTTGGCTCTCGCGACTAGTCGCTCTAAATTTACAACTTGTTGGAGATTATAGTGTCCTTTTCTATCAAACATATCCTTACTTATCAAACACTCAAAAAATTACTTTTTAAACTTGATCCAGAAACAGCACATACTCTAGCTGGCTTGGGACTTAGAACTGTTGCGCATTGTCCACCATTACAGCGTTTAATAACAAAGCACTATTTTCTTACGCACAAAAGCTTAGAGCAAAATATTTTTGGACGTACCTTTAAAAATCCTGTAGGTCTTGGTGCTGGTTTTGATAAAAATGGTCAGTACATTACTGCCATGCCTACCATGGGCTTTGGATTTACCGAGATAGGTACAGTCACACCTAAACCACAAGATGGAAATGACAAACCAAGACTTTTTAGACTCATCGATGTGGACTCTATTCAAAATGCCATGGGCTTTAACAATAAGGGTAGCCACTATATGCTGCAACGTCTTAAAAAACTTTACTTTTTTGACTACCCCTTAGGCATAAACATTGGTAAAAATAAAGTCACAGCGGAAAATGAAGCACTGAAAGATTATGAAATACTCTTTAAAGCTTTTAAACACTATGGTGACTACATTATTATTAACATCTCTTCACCCAATACCCCAGGTCTTAGAGATTTACAAAATGAGGCTTTTATCAAAGCTATTTTTGCCATGGGTAAAGAGATTACCACACAACCCATCTTACTTAAAATCGCTCCTGACATGGAAGTAGAGGATGCGATTGCACTATGTAAAACAGCTGTTAACGCAGGGGCATCGGGTATTATCGCGACCAACACCACTATAGAGTATAGCTTAACAGATAGTCCTTACAAGAAAGACTTTGGAGGTATGAGTGGTGCAGTGCTCACAGAGAAAAGCTACCAACTCTTCCGTGCCATAGGTAAAGAACTTTATAGCAAAACTTTACTTATCTCTGTAGGAGGCATAGACTCTGCAGAAGAAGCATACAGACGTATTAAAGCTGGAGCATCACTTGTACAGGTTTACTCTATGTTAGTCTATAAAGGACCTCTGCTTATTAAAGAAATTAATGAAGGCATTGTCCAACTGTTAAAGAAAGATGGATACACTCACATTAGTGAAGCCATTGGGGCTGACTGGAAGTAATATCCAGACCAGTGGTCAATTTTATCGAGTCTACAATAAAACCAGCAAGGAAACTAGATTGAAAAATATTCTCATTTCATGCCTAATACTAACGGGAGCATTAATGGCTAACTCATTACCAAAACATTTTACAAAAACTTTAGATAACGGGTTGCAAATTGTAGTCATTCCTATGGACAATGACTCTGGTGTCATCACCACAGACATCTACTACAAAGTAGGAAGCCGTAACGAAGTCATGGGTAAAAGTGGCATGGCTCATATGCTTGAACATCTCTCTTTTAAGTCAACTAATAAATTAAAAGAAGGTGAATTTGACACCATCGTAAAAAGCCGTGGTGGTGTAAATAACGCAGCAACTGGTTTTGACAAAACACATTATTACATTAAAACTGCGAGTAAAAACCTTGGTATGACACTGGACCTCTTCTCTGAACTTATGCATAATCTTAAACTCACCGATGTTGAGTTTCAAAAAGAGCGTGATGTTGTAGCTGAAGAGCGTCGTCTAAGAACAGACAATAATCCTATGGGATACTTATATTTTAGAGTTTTTAACACACACTTTACTTATCACCCTTACCACTGGTTACCTATTGGATTTATGGAAGATATCCTCTCTTGGAAAATAGAAGATATTAGAACCTTTTATAAACGTTACTACCAACCTAACAATGCCATATTAATCGTGGCAGGTGATATTAAACCAGAAAAGGTATTTACTGAAGCCAACAAGTACTTTGGTAAGATTAAAAATGAAAATAGCATTCCTAAAGTCACAGCTGTTGAGCCTAAAATTGATGGTGCAAAACGTGCCATACTTCATAAAGAGAGTAACCGTGTAGATACACTTGCTATTACCTACGCCATACCTAACTATGAGCATGATGATCAAGTAGCACTCTCTGCTATTAGTCATATATTAAGCTCTGGTAAAAGCTCATGGTTTGAAAAGACTATTGTCAATGAAAAGCAACTTGCCAACCAAGTCTACGGATACAATATGGAACTTACAGATCCAGGTGTCTTTCTCATCATGGCAATGTGTGCTCCAGAAGCATCTATAGATAAACTAGAAAAAGAGATACTTGTACAACTTGAAAGACTTAAAAATGGTGACGTGACACAAGCCGAACTAGACAAAGTCAAAATCAATACAAAAGCAGAATTTATCTACTCCTTAGAAAGTTCATCTTCCGTAGCTGGACTCTATGGCGACTATTATGTTAAAGGAAATATTCAACCTTTACTTGAATATGAAGAGAAATTAGATAAAATTACACTCAAAGATATTAGCGATACTGCTAAAAAGTATTTTGATCACAACTTTTCAACAACTGTGATACTCAAAAAACAAGAAAATAAATAAAGTAGGATACCCTATGCATAATTATATTACCGGTGCAAGTACTGCTCTGATTACTCCTTTTAAAAATGGACAATTGGATGAAGCAACGTATGCAAAACTCATAGAAAGACAAATTATACATAACTTAGATGCTGTGTGCCCTGTCGGTACCACAGGTGAAAGTGCTACACTGAGCCATGATGAACACAAAAGATGTATAGAAATAGCTGTAGAAGTATGTAAAGGGACAAATACAAAAGTACTTGCAGGTGCAGGATCTAACGCAACACATGAAGCCATAGACATCGCTAAACATGCAGAAGAGTGTGGAGTAGATGCCCTCTTTTCTGTAAGTCCATACTATAACAAGCCAAGTCAAGAAGGGCTTTACCAACACTACAAAGCCATTGCCTCTGCTGTTAAAGTACCTTTTATGCTTTATAATGTACCTGGTCGAACTGGTGTAGATATACTTCCAGACACAGTAAAAAGACTTTTTGATGATGTAGAAAACATCATGGGTATCAAAGAAGCTACAGGTTCAATAGAAAGAACCGTTGAACTTCTTGCTAAAGTACCTGACCTTTATGTATTCTCTGGCGATGATGCCATTGACTTCCCTATTTTGGCAAGTGGAGGAAAAGGGATAACTTCTGTAACTTCTAACTTACTTCCAGACATGAAAGCAGAACTTGCACATGCAGCACTTAAAGGTGACTTTAAAGCTTCAAAAGCCATCAATGATGCACTTTTTGAAATTAACAAAGTGCTATTTTGTGAGTCTAATCCTATACCTATCAAAGCTGCGATGTACATTGCAGGACTTACAGATACGCTAGAGTATAGACTTCCACTAGTAGCACCAAGTAGCGAAAACATGAAGAAAATTGAATCTGTCATGAAAAAATATAAAATTGTAGGAGCGTAATATGTCAGCACAACTTTCAGATATGAAAGGCAAAACACTTGTTATTACAGGTGCAACCAAAGGTATAGGTAAAGCTGTAGCAGAAAAATTTGCACAGAATGGTGTAAATATTGCTTTTACATACAATTCCAACAAAGAGTCTGCAGAGGTAATTGCTGCAGATTTAGAGAGTAAATATGGGATTAAAGCAAAAGCGTATCCACTTAATATTTTAGAGCTTGATGAATTTAAAACACTTTTTCAAGCTATAGATGAAGATTTTGATAGAGTAGATTTCTTTGTGAGTAATGCCATGATTTATGGTCGTCCTGTGGTTGGTGGTTATGGTAAATTTATGAAACTTCGTCCTAAAAAAGGATTAACTAATATTTATACAGCAACGGTAGGTGCTTTTGTACGTGGTTCACAAGAGGCTGCTGTACGCATGGAAAAAGTAGGTGGTGGTGCTATCGTAACACTTTCATCTACAGGAAATCTTATCTACATTGAAAACTATGCTGGACATGGTACAAATAAGGCAGCAGTAGAAGCGATGAGCCGCTATGCAGCTGTAGAGCTTGGTGATATGGGCATAAGAGTAAATGCTGTATCTGGTGGTCCAATCGATACAGATGCACTGAAGGCATTTACAAACTATGAAGAGGTAAAAGCAGAGACAATCAAACGTTCCGCCGTTAACAGAATGGGAAGTCCAGATGATCTTGCTGGTTCAGTTTACTTTCTCTGTACACCTGAAGCATCATGGATTACAGGTCAAACACTTGTGGTTGATGGTGGGACGACCTTTAGATAATCGTATCTCCCCATATATACCTCTTTATATTAAGCGGTCGATTTTATCGACCCTACATCTATTGCATGATTCTATATAAACAATCCTAAATAAAAAAGTACTATTGATAAATAACTGGAAGAAATATTGAGTGAGAAATAAGTCTCACTCAAATTTAAGCTTTCAAGGTTTTAGCTTAGAAAGAGTATGTTGCACCGACATTTGTAGAATTGAAGAAGGCATCTTGTGCTTGAATGGTATCAAAATCATCACCATCATAAAAACTCATATAATCAAAGAAGAAACCTACACCATTTGCAAGTTCATATTTTGTACCAATACCCCATTGCACACCACTTTCTTCAAGATTTCCAGCTTCTGCTTTTCCATATCCTGCTAAACCATAAGCTGAAAACCCTGTAGTGATGTTATACATAGGTTTAATATAAATACCTAAATTGCTTAGATCTTTATCAGTAGAGACAGTAACACGTCCTTGATCCTCATCGATATCTGTCAATGTACGTGTATACCGTGCCTCAACACCTAAGTACTTATTGAAGTAATATCCACCAAGCAATGTCAATGCATGACCTCTTGACTCTACAACTTCATTCAAACGTAAGTAACTTAAAGCTCCCCCTGCATAAAATCCATCATACTTAACATCATCTGCTACAACCACAACTTCTTTTTCTGGTATGCTTAGAACAGGTTCAACAGGTGATGCAAAATCACCTCCAGCTACTGAAAAGTTGCTCGTTATTGCCAATAGTGCTACTGTACTTACTAGTTTCTTCATAATATCTCCTCACCTAATGTTTATATATAAAATTTGGATATTGTATTCTTTCTAAGCTTAAAAAGTTCCGTTAACCATCTTTCTTTTAACATATTGTACGTTAGAATACCCAAAGTTTTATACCATTATTGTAGACAGGATGATTTCATGATTAAAAAAAGTATTTTAATTTTTGCGTTACTTTTCACAGGCTGTGCAGAGCGTGGTCAGTCTCTTCATGTACCAATAGAAACTACACCTTCTTCTTTTACCGTAGCAGATGAGAAAGATAACTCAATTCCTACACTTGTTTTATCTAACTCAAATAACGAAACATTGAAAAATAATCTTTCTGGTGGACTTATTTTACTTATAGGAATCCTCTTAATTCTGTAATTCTTTCTCATATATACCCCATTTTTAATCATTATTGCGTTAAAGTTATAACATTAATTTAATTTGGGGATGAACATGTTAAAAAACACTCTTTTACTCTTTGCTATATTTCTTTTTACTGGATGTGTAGAAAGAGGTTACATACTAACAGCTAATGCAACAACACAAACTATTACTGCTGAGCATATTGAAGATATCAGTCATGACACAAAGAAGACTAAAAAAGAATCTCCTATGATTCAAAAAATGTCCAAAGCCGTTAAAAAAGCATTAAAAAAGTCAATTAAGAAACCACTTAAGAAAACGAAGCAAAAAGTCAAAACAGAAAAAACTAAAACCCCTAGCATTAAAAAAATAGCTACCCCTGTAGAAAAAACCTTTGAGGAACCCACTATAACGACAAGTGAACCTATAACAGAGATGAAAGAAGAAAATCAATTTCAAGAAGCAGCACGTAAATCTAAAGCATTAAGAGAAGCTAAATTATTGGAAGTTAAAAAACTTAAAGAAGAAGCAAGGCTTAAAGCTGAAAAAATGCAAGAGGCAACACTATTCAAGAAACAGAAAGGCCAAGAAGAGGCACTTGAAATACTCAAAAAACAAAAAAATAAAGATGTATCAAAAACATTAGAAGCCAAAATAGCTAAAGAGAAAACCGAGAAAAAACTTCAAGATATTGCAAAAGCAAAAGTTAGAGTGCTAGAAGCAAAAAGAGCTGAAGCATTGCGTCAATCAAAAATAGATGAAGCTAGAATTATAAAAGAAGAACAATTAGCAAAATCAAAAAGACTACAATTACAAAAAGAAAGAGTAAAACAAGTCAATACGATGAAAAAAGCAAAAGTCTCTATTGCCTCAACTGAGCCACTTAAATTCAAAGCAATCAATAAGGTTTATCACAAATTTGGTAATTCTGAAGTACATGGTCATGTAATCTATTTAGATCCTGCAGGACAAGAAATTAAACTTCCTCAATCTAAAGTCTACCTTTTGCCTGTCAGTGCAACACTCAATAATTGGTTTCAAAACTATTATCTTAAAAATAAAAATAATCCTAGTAGTAATACCATTGCAAACTATCTGAATACAACCTACCTAAATCTCGAAAAGAATTTTGAATTTTTTGGTGTTGCTGAAGGTTCATATTATATAATCATTGAATCTAACTATCCATCATCTATAGCTAGAAATAAAAAAGTATATATTGCAAAAAAAATAAAAGTTGGAAAATATAAAAAAATAATGGGTGTCTTTTCCAAAAAACTTTAAAGTGAATTGTTGTGTTCAATATTCCTAATTCACTTGCCTTTATACGTCTTTTACTTGCACCAGTTATGTTCTTTTTTCTAGTAAATCAAGATGCAAGCGTATTTAAGGATATTCACCCCTCATGGCTTAACTACTTTGCCGCATTTATTTTTGTTGTAGCAAGTGCTACAGATTTTTTTGATGGCTACATAGCACGTACTTTTAATCAAATCACAACACTTGGGAAAATTTTAGATCCCTTGGCTGATAAAATGCTTACACTCGCTGCATTTTTAGGACTAATGATGATTGGTTCAGCTTCAGCCTGGGCTATATTTCTTATTGTAACAAGAGAATTATTTATAACAGGTTTACGTGTTTCTGCTGTCGCTGAAGGCTTAGATATTAGTGCCTCTTGGATGGGAAAAGTAAAAACCGTTGTTCAAATGGTTGCTATCGGATTTTTACTCATGGGTTGGTATGGTGGTACACTCCTGCTATGGCTGGCTGTTATCCTAACACTCTACTCTGGCTATGAATATGTAAGAGATTTCTTCCAAAAAACATCTATTCACAAAGTGATTAAAATTTAATCACTTAACTGTTCCTTATAATAATAAAAACTCGATATAATATGCCGTTTAATTTTAAAACAAGGAAAAATTATGAAAATGACAAAACTATCTTTAGTAGCAGCTTTAGCTGTTAACACTGCATTCGCAGGTGGGGACATTGCTCCTGTAGAGCCAGTAGTAGAAGCTCCAGCATCTGTACCGGCAGGTACAGCTTGTAATAGCAAAACAACAATTAACAGTAAAGCTCAACTTTACTACATCACAAGTGATGATGCAGGTGCTAGTGATTTATTTAAAACACCTACTTCTGCGGCTGCAGGTGCAGTAACATTTGATGTATCTCATAAATTATTTGACAGTGTAACTGCAAACTTTTCAGCAGTTGGATATGTTAATTTAGGTGATGATGTTGGTGAAAATGATTTTGAAGGTCAACCAAATGGTGCATTTATCAATGTGGCTAACTTAACTGCTACATTTGCAGACACTACATTCATCGTTGGTCGTCAACTTATTGACACACCACTTGTAGGTGGATTTGACTGGCTATTGGCTCCAGGTGCATTTGAAGGGGCAGTTGTAGCAAACAACTCAATCAATAATCTCACATTAGTAGCAGGCTACTTAACAAAATGGAGACCAAATAACTTAGGTAACACATGGGTTAACCTTGTAGATATTGATAATGGTGACAATTATACATTTGGTGCTGTATATGGTGCTGATGCACTTAAAGTAAGCGCTTGGTACTACAACGTAGATTCAGGTTCAGTTGCTGCTACAATTACTGGTGGTGTAGAAGATAAATACACAGCAATCTATGCAGATGCTGGTTATGATTTTGGTGTTGTAAATGTTGCAGGTCAAATTATTTCAACTGACTATGATACAGCGAAAGATAGTCTTGCATATGGTTTAAAAGTTGGAACAGAATTTTCTGGTGTTAACTTAACTGCTGCAGTAAGTAATACAACAGACAATAAAGCTGGATTTGTTGGTAGGGACTCAATGTATACAAGTTCTTGGAATACATTTGCATCTAATGCAGGTGTAGCAAATGACGATACACTTTCTTGGAAAGTAGGTGCTTCAACAGAACTTGCAGGTCTTAATGCTGAAGTTTCTTATGCTGCATATGGTGATGAAGGTTCAGAACTTGACCTTATTTTAGGTTATGATGTAACAGATTGTGTTAATCTTGCGGCAATCTATTCTTTAACAGATTACGATGTGAATGTTGATGAGCAAGCAGATGCAGAAAATGCTCTTGAAGTAATCGCAACTTACAAATTTTAATCATTACGTTTTCGTAATACTCCCAAATATTTTGAATACCTCACTCTCTTCGGAGAGTGTTTGGGCTTACCCTCTTTTTACAACTTCCTAAATTTTATATTTTCTAAACTTTCATTTATATTGCTAACAGCTACTTTGTATTTTATTGATAATAACTTTCATTTTAAGCTTTGTTAAGAAAACTTTCACTATACTTCAAACAAGAAAAGATTGATAACTATTATCATTTCTATTTTGTTATTTTTAACTAT
>Ga0256844_10000341_pt1 | contig 17993 bp, 20 predicted proteins | sample MusselsmetaG_FD_189100 | JGI IMG/M metagenome (GOLD analysis project Ga0256844, IMG submission 189100) | Mussel associated microbial communities from hydrothermal vent at the East Pacific Rise, Pacific Ocean - Mussels | ecosystem: Host-associated > Mollusca > Shell > Unclassified ... | reverse complement strand
AGGAAATGATTTGTTGTTTGATGAATCTAAATTACAACAAGGGAAAGCATTTGCGAATAAAATAAATAATGCTCATAATTTGGTAAGTGGTTGGGAAGTAGATACTGCAATTGCGCAACCAGAATCTAGTAAAATAGCCTTGAAATGGTACGATGCTAAATTTCAAGAAGCGTTTGCCGAAATTGAAGATCATTTTTCTAAATATAGACTGTCCGATGCTTTAATGACAACTTACAAACTCATTTGGACCGATTTCTGTTCTTGGTTATTAGAGATGGTAAAACCAGCGTATCAAAAGCCTATCGATAAGAAAACATATGATGCAGTAATCTTAATTTTCGAAAATAATTTACGAATCTTACATCCATTTATGCCGTTCTTAACGGAAGAAATTTGGCATAAATTAGGTGCTAGAACTAAAGAAGAAGCTTTAATTGTTTCTAAAAACCCAGTTCATAAAGATTTTGACAAAACCATAATTACAGATTTTGAATATACTGCTGAGGTGATTTCGGCAATTAGAAACATCCGTAAAGAAAAAAATATTTCGTTTAAAGATTCTTTGGATTTATTTGTAGCTAAAAAAGAAGCATATAATCCAGACTTTGATGTAATTATTAAGAAATTATGTAACGTTTCTCAAATAAACGATACCAATGATAAAGTAGAAAACGCATTAACGTTTCGTATAAAATCGAATGAATATTTTATTCCTTTTGAAGAAGAAATTGATGTAGCAGCAGAAAAAATAAAACTGCAAGAAGAGCTGGATTATACAAAAGGATTTCTAAAATCGGTTCAGAAAAAATTATCTAATGAGCGTTTTGTAAATAATGCACCAGATAAAGTAATTGAGATTGAGCGTAAAAAACAAGCTGATGCTGAATTGAAAATAATAACGTTAACTAAAAGTTTAGAAAGTTTAAACTAATACTAGTTTAATTTTTTCTTAACATAAATTAAAAGATAAAATATTAATTTGCATAAAAATTATACGAATGAAAATTAACATAACAATTCTAGTAGCAAGTCTTTTTATATTAACATCTTGTGGAACAGATTATAAACTGAACCTAGAAGTTCCTAAAACCTTAAATAAGGAAGCTAAATTTACAGCTAAAGTTAGCGAAGAAAACGGAAAACCAATCGACTCGGTCTTGTATTTTTTAAACGGTAAAAAAGCTGCTCAAAATTTCGATTTAAGTAAAGAACGATTGGGAAACCATACTATTTCGGCTATTGCTTTTTATGGAGATAAAACGCAAAAAGTAAGTCGTAGTGTATTGCACTTGGCAGATAAAAAACCAGTTGTTTATAACTATACGATAATAAATGAATTTCCTCATGATTCAAAATCTTTTACGCAAGGGCTAGAGTTTCATGATGGATTTTTATATGAAAGTACAGGAAAACATAATGAATCTTCTCTTAGAAAAGTGGAATTAAAAACAGGTAAAGTACTTCAAAAAAAATTACTAGATAAAACAATATTTGGTGAAGGAATGACGATATTTAATGACGAAATTCATATACTTTCTTGGCAAAAATACAAAGGTTATACATTTAATTTATCCGATTTTAAATTCAAAAAAGATTTTGCCTATGGTGCTAGTGAAGAAGGTTGGGGTTTAACACATAACGATAAGCACCTTATAAAATCTGATGGTACAGAGAAAATTTGGTTTTTAAACCCAACTACTTTAAAAGAAGAATATTTTATCGAAGCCTATACCAATAAGCGAAAAAGTGATATGCTTAACGAGCTCGAATATATTAATGGAAAAATATTTTCTAATGTATGGCAAAAAAACATCATCCTTATTATTAATCCAAATGATGGTGCCATTGAAGGAATTATTAATCTTAACGGATTGCAAAAGCAAGCAGGACAACAAGGTGCAGATAATGTATTAAATGGTATTGCGTACGATGCCGCAAATGATCGATTATTTGTTACTGGTAAATATTGGGACAAAGTATTCGAAATAAAATATAATAAAGGGAAATAAGAAAGACTTATGAGGAATAGTATATTCTAGTTATATACCAAATATAGGTATAGGTCATTTTTATACGATTTAGATCAATAAAATAATGCTTTTTGATGAAGATTTTAATAACTATGAGTATAAAAGAGTTGATGGTAAAGATGTGATTAAAAAAATCGATAAAATTTAATACAATTAAAGTATGTTTTTATAGTTATACTTATTAATGAAATTTATGTCAAAAATATTTATGCAAAATTCAGGTAAATTATTACTCGTATTATTAATAATTTCTTTCTTTTCCTGCCGAAAAGATTTTGATACAATTCCCAATTATGGTGAGTTATCTTTTTCTAAAGATACCGTATTTTTTAATCGTGTGTTTGATGATATTAGCTCGAGTACACATCGGTTTGTTGTGAGAAATAATGGTGATGATGCTATTTCTATTCCAAATATTACGTTAGAAAGAGGTAATGGTTCATTTTATCGTTTAAATGTTGATGGAATTGATGGTAAGTCGTTTGAGGATGTATCTATTTTAGCAAAAGACAGTATTTTTGTATTTGCTGAGGTAACAGTAGATTTTTCTCAAGTAACCGATATCGATTTTATGTATCGAGATCGCATTTTATTTGACAACGGAGTTAATGAGCAAAATGTAGATTTGGAAGCCTTGGTATTGGATGTAAATTTAATTAGACCAAGTAGAACTGCTTTAACAGAAGGCGGATTTGATTACGAAAATATTATCCTTGCTGAAAATGAAGCAGGACCAGAAGATGATGTTACAATACGAGGAACAAATTTAGAGAATGACGTAACTTGGACCAATAACAAACCCTATTTAATTTATAATTATGTAGGTGTGCCAACAGGAAAAACACTAACTATTGAAGCAGGAACACAATTGTATTTTCATCAAAATTCTGGTATTATAGTGCAAGAAGGTGGACGATTGATCGTAAACGGAGCACCATCTTTAACAGAGAATTTTGAAAATGAAGTTGTCTTTCAAGGAGATCGTCTAGAAGATGTCTATGCAGAAGTGCCAGGACAATGGGGAACGATTTGGTTGCGAGAAGGAAGTGAGAATTCCGTTTTAAATAATGTTACAATAAAAAATGCAACTATTGGTTTATTGGTCGATTCAAACCTAGAAACTACTCAGGAAACATTAGCTTTAAACAACGCACAAATTTATAACACAACAAGTTATGGTATGCTTGGAAGAAATTCCAAAATCACGTCAAAAAACTTGGTGATTACCAACAACGGAAGTGCTTCGTTCGCTTCTATATTAGGCGGAACCTATGATTTTTATCACGCCACACTAGCAAATTACTGGCAAGGTTCTAGCAGACAACAACCTACACTTTTATTGGGTAATTCGGTTGAAACGCAAACTGCATTATACATTGCCGATTTAAATGTGAATTTTACTAATTCGATCATTTATGGAAATCAGAATTTAGAATTTGCATTTGATAAAGAAGAAGGCGGAACTGTTTTTCAGTATCAATTTAAAAACTGTTTGCTTAAGTTTAACGATACGCAACAAGATTTTACAGATAATCCATTATACGATTTTAATAACGCAACTTTATTTGAAAATACTATTTTTAATGAAGATCCAAATTTCTTAAATACCAATTCATCCGAAGATAAAATTGCCCTAATAATTGGTGATGATTCTGCTGCAAATAACCAAGCAACTGCCACTGTTTTGACCGATGCGCAATTGCAAAAAGATATTTTGGGCGTTGATAGAATGCCAACATCAATAGATATTGGTGCGTATCAACACATTACTTTTCCTGAAAGTGATTAAAAATGATAGTTATATAGAGTAATTTTCTATCTTTCAATAGAGCATTGATCTAGTTTGATGACTTCTAATAATTCATCATAACCAATAAATAATCCTTTAACACTAATAATAGTACCTGTTTTTAAATTAGCAGTATCATCCAATTTACAAAAAACAGACTTATTTAAGGTAATTCCTCCAGTTTCTACTTCGGTAATAGTTCCTTTTAATGTAACTACTTTTTCTCCATATTTTTTCTCAGCATCGGCTAAGTTACTTGAGAATTCTTTACTAAAATCAGCTGCGTTTAATTTAAAATCTGCTTTTGATGTTGAAATGTTTTTTGGTGGAGCCATAACATAATTATAACCAAAATAGGCAACTACTAATAATAAGACGAGTGCAATAAGTACTTTTTTCATGATATAATATTTAGATTAATTTTCTTTTTATTTTAATAATATTTTATTTGACGAAGATATTTAATGAAACTTTCTAATGATTAACTATTTTAAAAAAATGAATTTATATTTTTTTTAATTAAACCTGCAAATCATTGACTTAGTATCAAATTTATTAACGTAAAAAAAAATAGTTTAATTTTTTTTGTAAGTGATTTTATAATGTGTCGTCAAAACTGTTGTGTTGAATAATTCTTCACATAACAATAAAAAAAGAAACAAATTATGAGAACTAGAATAATTTTACTAATTACATTATTAATTGCATTTACATCAATAGCTCAAGAAAAGCTAACAACAAAAACTGGAACTGTAAAATTTGAAGCTTCAACGCCAAATTTTGAACCTGTTGCTGCTGTAAATAAAATTTCAAGTGCAATACTTAAAGAAGACGGGACAATTGCTGTATTAACATTGGTAAACGGCTTTCAATTTAGAAAAGCTTTAATGCAAAAACATTTTAACTCTAAGAAATGGGTAAATTCAAAAGAATTTCCAAAAACAAGTTTCAAAGGGAAAATCTCAGATTTTAAAATGGATGATTTAACTAGTGAAGCAAAAGAATATAAGATTGTTGGTAAATTAACTTTTCATGGAGTAACTCATGAAGTAACCGTACCTGCAACGATTAGCAAAACAGATGGAGTTGTTAGTTTAAACACAAAATTCGCTGTAAAAGTAGCAGATTATGGTATTGTAGTTAAAAGTAAACTAGCAGCTAAAATTGCAGAAACAGTGAATATTGATACTACTTTAGAATTAAAATAATTCTATATAAAAAACTACGTTTTTATAACGTAGATTTTTTTAAAAAAACAGGCTGTCTAAAAAAAAATATTATTTGTAAGGGGCGAGCGATAAGAATAATCTATTAAAGTTCAATTTTATTTTGATAGATTTTTTTAATTCATTCGAAAAATGACACTTTTTTGATAGCCTTTTTTATTTATTTTAAACCAAGCGTATTTTTTTAATGAGCTCTGTTTTTAAAAAAGTATTCATCATTTTTATAATTTCCTCTTTTTTATAGCTTAATTCTTCACGGATAGTTGATGATCTTAATAAAACGGTAAGATTTCCTTTATTAAGTTTAATATCTGTTGTATAAGTCCAAATGCCTTCTCCCATAACTTCTCGCCAAGCACTTTTTACTTCTAATAAATGCATTCCTTTTGCTAACTTATTTTTTTGCAAAACCTGTTGCATCAAATCTTTGATGGAAGTAAAATTATATGTTGTTTTTGAATTACTCAATAGAATTAATTTAGGACTACAAGGTAAACATTTTATAGCTTTGTTTTGTTTTTTTGATCACTTTTTCGGTTCTCTCCGCATTGGTATCCGATATAAATAACTGACCAAAATTCTCATCATTTACAAGTTGTAATAATTGTGAAACCCTATTTTCATCGAGTTTATCAAAAATATCATCAAGTAATAATATCGGTTTTATTTTAGCCTGATTTTTTATAAAATCAAATTGCGCTAATTTTAAAGCAATAAGATACGATTTTTGTTGTCCTTGTGAGCCATATTTTTTTATAGGATAGTTTCCAATTTCAAAACTTAAATCATCTTTATGAATACCAACAGAAGTATATTGTAATAATTTATCTTTATTGATAGATTCAACAAGTAAATCACTCATTTTATGATTGGTTAATTGTGATTTATATTTTAGGTTAACAGTCTCACTACCATTTGATAGGTGTTGATATCGCTTGTTAAATATAGGTATAAAATCATCCAAAAAAGCCACTCTTTTTTCGTGAATTTTTGTACCAATTTCAGAAAGTTGTGTATTGTAAATCTCGATATTTAAAGCATCATATGTACGGTTTGCAGCAAAATATTTTAATAACGAGTTTCGTTGTGACAGTATTTTTTGATAGTTTATTAAGTGGTGTAGATATCCAATATCGGATTGTGAAATTACACCATCAATAAATTTTCTTCGTACATTACTGCCTTCAAGAATTAAATTATTATCGGTAGGAGAAATGATAACTAGCGGAATAAAACCAATGTGTTCGGTTAGTTTTTCGTATTCCTTACCATTGCGTTTAATTACTTTTTTCGCTCCTTTTTTAAGACTGCAATTAACCTGTTCTATATGATCGTTTTTTTTATAAGAGCCTTCAATTAAAAAAAAATCTTCGTTGTGTTTTATATGCTGAGAGGCAACACTATTAAAATAACCTTTGGTAAAAGATAAAAAATAGATAGCTTCCAATATATTGGTTTTACCAACGCCATTGTTGCCAACAAAGCAGTTTATTTTGTGGTCAAATTCAAAATTTTTCGCATCAAAATTTTTGTAATTTACTAAGCTTAATTTTTCTAGATACATATTCTCATGCAAAAAAACGAAATTTACCTCATTTTAGCACGCTGTTTTCAATAAATATTATATTTTTGCAGACTATTAGAATCAAACAAAAAAATACACTACCATAAAATAATAATAACCTATGGCTACTTATAAAAGAAGAGGAAGTAAAATTAGAAAACCAAAGTTGAAAAACAACGATGAATATTTAGATGATGTTCAATTCGATGGAGAATCTACAACACAAGAGGTTTTTGACAGTTTAGATGAAACCGCATCAAAATCTGAGCAATGGCTAGAAAACAACCAAAAATTGGTGTATTCTATTCTAGGAGCATTTTTATTGGGCTTACTACTTTATTTAGCTTATGGTAAATTTATTAGTGGACCAAAAGAAATCGAAGCAGCAGATCACTTAGCATACTCAAGAGTTATTTTTGATAAAGCAGAGTTAGGTACAGATGCAAATGTTGACTCTCTATATAATGCAGCATTAAATGGAGCAGAGAATAAGTACGGTTTATTAGACGTTGCTAAAAATTACTCGGGAACAAAAGCAGGTAACTTAGCAAATTATATGGCTGGTTTATCTTATTTGAAAATAAATAAGTATAAAGAAGCGATAGCATCGTTAGATAAATTTACATCAGAAGATGAAATGTTCGGACCAATTGCTCAAGGTAAATTAGGAGATGCATTTGCAGAAATAGATATGCCAGACGAGGCTTATGATTATTATAAGAAAGCTTCTAGTATGAAAATAAATAGTTTTACAACACCAATATATCTATTTAAAGCTGCAAATACAGCATTAAAGATAGGTAAATTTGATGAAGCGTTAACAATGTTTGAAAAAATTAAAACGAGTTATCCAAAATCTGAAGAAGCAAAAAGTATCGATATTTATATTAATAGAGCAAAATACGCTACTAAATAAGTTGCTAATTTTTGATTTATTACTTAACAAACCTTCTGAATTTTTTAGAAGGTTTTTTTTTGAAATTGAATTATGAAAATATTAAACGAATTTGTACTAAGTGTCTTTGCTTATGCTAAAGGAGTACGATTAATACCAAAGTATAACTTATTTAAATATGTTATTTTACTATTACTTTTAGTTGCAGTTTTTGTGTTGCCAGTTTTGATTATTGGTAAGACTTCCAATTTTATAGCTTCTATAATCCCTTATTTTGAAACACAAAAATATGCCGAAATAGGAACGCGTTTTTTAGCAAGCATTTCTGGTTTTTTCTTATTAGTGGTTTTAATCCCAGTTTTTTCTCTAGTTTCAGCAGAAGTACATCAAAAATTAAACAATGAAAAATCATCGTTTTCATTACAACAATTTACTATTGATGTCATACGAGGAATAAAAATCACATTTCGAAACTTATTCTATCAATACGGTGTTTTATTGCTTATTGTAATCGGATTAAAATTTTTACCAACAAGTGCTGTTTTTTCAATACTAGGTAAAGTAATATTGTTTTTAACAACTTCTTATTTTTATGGATTTTCTATGATGGATTACGCTATGGAAAATAATAAGATGAATTACAAAAAGAGTATTGCCTTTATGAGAAGTCATATTGGTTTAGGTATTGGAATTGGATCTATTTATTACAGTGTAATTATCATCAATAAATTAAAAATATTTCAACAAACTTTTGGAGATATAGCGATCTATTGGTCTGTTTTTGCAGAAGCAATAATTGCATTTATTGGTGTTATTGCAGCTAATATTGTGATGAAAGCTATATTGAAAAAGCAATTTTAAAGAAGATCTAGCGTTTATTTTATATAAGATCTGTTTTGCGTTATGTAAAAAAAAACGCTACATTTGTTATTGAATCTAAAAATCTACAATTATGTTTGGAAGAGCCTTTAAACCTCGTGCTAATTATGTGTTTGATTATAAACCACGTTATTATAATGAACGCAAAGAACGTTTACAAAACTTAGAGGAAAAATACCATGGTAAAAAATCAGATTCAGAAGATTATGTGGGATCGTTAAGCAAGGTGAACTTACGAGCAGAATGGAATAGAAATAAGCATTTAGCACACGATAAAAAAGCAAATTTACGTTTGGCATTAATTATTGCAATTTTGGTAGGAATTTTTGCTTTTATATTTGTAGATCATAAATTGTTTTAATGTCAGATATTATTCAGCTATTACCAGATCACGTTGCAAATCAAATTGCAGCAGGAGAAGTGGTGCAAAGACCAGCTTCGGTTGTAAAAGAATTACTCGAGAATGCTATTGATGCCAAAGCAACCAAAGTTAAATTATTAATTAAGGATGCTGGTAAAAATTTAATTCAGGTAATCGATAACGGAATAGGAATGAGCCAAACCGATGCACGTTTATCGTTTGAGCGGCATGCTACTTCTAAAATAAAATCGGCAAATGATATTTATAATTTACAAACCAAAGGATTTAGAGGTGAAGCATTAGCATCTATTGCTGCAATTGCTCAAGTTGAATTAAAGACAAAGCAAGCCTCGGAAGAGTTGGGCTCAATTCTTAAAATAGAAGGGAGTGAAATTATTTTACAAGAATTAATTTCGACTCCAAAAGGAACAAGTATTGCGGTTAAAAATTTATTTTTTAATATTCCTGCAAGACGTAATTTTTTAAAATCGAATGCGGTAGAAACACGTCATATTATTGATGAATTTCAGCGTGTTGCTTTGGCGCATCCAGATATTGAATTTTCTTTGTATCATAATGAAAATCAGGTTTACCATTTAAAAAATGATAATTTAAGACAACGTATCGTTGCTATTTTTGGAGATCGTATTAATGATAAATTAGTGCCTATAGATGAAACAACCGATTTGGTTAGAGTTACTGGTTTTGTTGCCAATCCTAAATTTGCAAAAAAGAAAAGAGGCGAGCAGTTTTTCTTTGCGAATAATAGATTTATTAAAAGTAATTATTTAAACCATGCAGTTTTTAATGCTTATGATGGTTTGTTGGCAAAAGGTTATTTCCCATCGTATTTCATTTTTTTGGAAGTTAATCCAAAAACAATAGATATTAATATTCATCCAACAAAAACCGAAATTAAATTCGAAAATGAATCGGATATTTACGCTATTTTAAGAGCAACTGTTAAACATAGTTTGGGACAATATAATGTAACTTCTTTATTAGATTTTAATAGAGATACTTCTATGGATGTGCCTTATGAGTTTAAAGGAAAATCAAAGAAAACACCATCTATAACGGTAAATCCTGATTTTAATCCGTTTAAAAAAGAAGCTTTATCAACATCACCATCAAAAAAGTCATATCAAAAAGAAACGAGTTGGGAAGCACTTTATGCAAATGTATCTAATGAAAAATTAGATGTAAATAATATAGAAGTTTCAATTACCGATGAAGTAGAAGTAAAGCAAACTAAATTATTTACGCCAGAAGAATACAAGCCATCAATAAAAACATTTCAGCTTAAGCAAAAATATATTTTGAGTTCGGTGAAAAACGGAATGATATTAATTAAACAGAATTTGGCGCATCAACGAATTTTATATGAAGACTTACTTTCAAAGATTACAGTAGAGGATGCCGTGACTCAACAATTATTAATCCCATTGGAAATAGAATTTGTAAAACAAGATGTTGCTCTTCTTTTTGAAACCAAAGATGAACTAGAGCAAATAGGCTTCCAATTTGAAACTTTTAAAAGTGACGGAATTGTGTTAAGTGGAATTCCTTCAACAATTCCCAATGAAAAATTAGTAGAAACACTAGAGGCAATAGTTGAGCAAACTCGTATGGATACACCTCACGAAGGTTTTAGCCAAGTAGAAGTAATTATTAAAATAATGGCTAAGAAGTTGGCAATTAAAACAAATGTTTCTTTATCTAGCAAAGAGCAAGAGGATCTTATCGATGAATTATTTTCTTGTAAAGAGCCCAATTATTCACCTTTTGGAAAGCGAATATTTATCAATTTATCTTTTGATGAATTAGAACAAAAATTCAATTAAATGATAAAAATAACCGATACTGTAAAACATTTAATCATCATTAATATCCTTTTTTTTGCTGCAACAATGGCATTTAAAGAGCCAATGTATGAATATTTGGCAATGCATTTTCCAAAAAACCCGTTATTTAAGCCTTGGCAACTAGTAAGTCATTTATTTATGCATAGTAATTTTACTGCTAGTGGAGAAATTACCATAACACATTTGCTGTTTAATATGCTGGGTTTATGGATGTTTGGTAGTGCGGTTGAAAAGGCAATAGGGAGAAATAATTTTGTAGCACTCTATTTTATTGCAGGTATTGGTGCAGCACTTTTTTCTTTGGGAATAGATTATATCCAGTATAGCTCAATTTATAAAAACCTTATGGAAATTGGATTAACTCCAGATGCAATTCAAGCAATGATGGATACCAATAGAATTGTCGATCCTAGAGTTTTTGATTTTCCAAAGGCAGATTTATCTAATTTATATGGTATTTATCATTCTAGGGCAGTTGGAGCTTCGGGCTCTATATTTGGAGTGTTAATTGCGTCTGCAGTAATTTATCCAAAAGCAAAAATGGGGCCAATGTTTTTGCCAATTAGTTTTGAAGCACGATATTTTATACCTGTAATCCTTGTTGCCGAAATGTATTTTGGCTTTTTAAGAACCAATGATAATATTGGACATTTTGCTCATATTGGTGGTGCAATTTTTGGATTCATTTTTATTTGGTACCTAAAAAAGAAGTACAAAAAGCACTAATTATTTTCAATAAATTGAAAAAATAGTTGTTTAATTGATTTTTTTGTTGTTAATTTGACCTTTAACATTAAAATAATACTGCGTATACAATAATTCTACTTTTTTAAATTAACGACTATAGCTTAAATAAGAGCTGTATTAAAAAGCAAGAATTATGAAAAATAAGAATCTACAAGACGCTGTATTGGTTTCAAATTACATTAACGGAGATGAAAAAGCTTTAGAAGTATTAGTACTTCGTCATAAACAACGTATTTATAGTTTTATTTATAGTAAAATTTTAAATAGAGATACGACAGAAGATATTTTTCAAGACACTTTTATTAAAGTAATAAATACCTTAAAAAGAGGTAAATATAACGAAGAAGGTAAATTTTTACCTTGGGTTATGCGTATTGCTCATAATTTAATGATCGATTATTTTAGAAAAAATAGCCGTATGCCAAAATTTAGAAATACCGATGAATTTGATATTTTTTCAGTTTTATCTGATAATTCTCTAAATGCAGAGACTCAATTAATTAATGATCAAATTCATAATGACGTTAAGGAATTAGTACAAGAATTACCAGCAGATCAAAAAGAAGTATTAATTATGCGATTGTATAAGGACATGAGTTTTAAAGAAATTGCATTATCAACCGATGTGAGTATCAATACCGCTTTAGGTAGAATGCGTTATGCGTTGATTAACCTACGTAAATTAATTGCAGAAAAGAAAATAATATTGAGTTTGTAACAATAACACTTTAATTATTCCGTTATCTAGTTGAATACAAACTTTAATTAGATTTTATGGCAAAAATTTACACTATTAAAAATCATCCGGGTTCTATGAACCCAAGAAAAGAAACTATTTCATTTTTGTTAGGTTACTCCAAATCAATAGAAGTAATCAAAATAAAAAACGAGAAGTTTATGTTTTATTTAAATTAATTAAAAGGCTGTTTGTAAAAACAGCCTTTTTTATTTAATATCAAAATCAAAATACTGATTTCGATATGGCTCATAACGCAACGTAAAATGCCACCATTCTTTAGAATAAGACCTAAAACCATTATTCTTCATTACCTTTTGAAGCAGCATTCGGTTTTCTTGTTGCTTTTTGGTGATTTTTTCATACATAACAGCAGATTCTTCCCCAAAAAAATCATAGGCACTTCCCATATCTAATATTGAATTTGTTTCATCAGAAAATAAGGTTAAATCTATTGTACTTCCGCTACTATGTCTCGATTTTGAAGAAATATACCCTTTTTTAAATAAATTTTTTTTCAAAACACTTGGGTAAAATTCGTTTTTCATGAGTGTATCCTTTCGATCTCTTGCCCAAGTTACAAAATGATTGACTGCTTTTTGCGGACGATAAGAATCATAAATATATAAACAAAGATTATTTTCTTCTAATTCTAAAGATACTTTTTCTAATGCTTTTGCAGCTTCTTTTGTGAGATAGCAATTCTCGGCATAATACCCATTAATACGTTTGCCAACAAAGTTGTGCTTGGTTGCATAGCGCATTTCTATTTTTAAATTAGGAATTACTTCCGATACATTTACAAAACTTTTTGGAAAATTATTTTTTAGTGTAGAAAAGGCAACTATTGTTACCACAGAAATAAATAATGCTATTTTTTTTAAGCGAGCCATTATTAGGTTTTAGAATTTAAAAAATATCATCGAGTATTTTGGCTAAACGAATTCCGCCAATTTGTAATTGAGATCGTACCAATCCTAAATTTTTGTATGAATACCTATAACTCAATTTATCTCCATTTTTGGCAGTTTTATAAACTTTTATAGCTAATTGTTGAGTTTCTTTAACCCAATCAATTACAGTTCCTTTTTTGTAAAAACGTTTTTCTTTTTTTGTTAATTTTTTTGCGTTTTTAGCGAGTTCAAGGTAACTCATATCCCATTTGTTAATCATATCTTCATCCCAAACGTGATGTAAATTTGTTCCAACACCAAACCATTGAACTTGAATCGTATTACCACCTTTATCTTCTTTCCTACCAACGTGTAAAGGTTGATGTAAATCGCCAATTAAATGTACCAACATTTTTAAATGAAAAATTTTATCTTTTTTACTACTCTTTTTATTTTTTAAAATAGTGATACACGTTTTAATACCAACAACTAAATCTCCTTTAGGGTTCTTTGTAGATTCTTCATAATCTGTATTAAACGGAAAATTAACATAATGCCAAGCACTATATTTCCAATATTTTTTATCCGATTTTATTTCATCTCCGTAGGTAGAAATAAAAGCCAGGCTTTCATTACCTAATAATTTTGCAATTTTCCGTTTTGTACTCCTTTTAATATGATTATTGGCTATTTCACCAACAGTTCTATGTCCTGTTGGTCCCCAAAAGTTTATCGAAAAGGTATTACTAGAAATTAAAAGGGCAATGATTATGCTAATAAGTGATTTGTTCATTTGAATAAAATTTATTTGCTAAAATAAAGAGATATTTAATGATAATCAAATAAATATCTTTGCTTTTATTTATATTTGTAAAGAATCTATTAAAAATAAAAGATTCGTTTAAACAAAAACAGTTAAAAATGAAAGAATATAAATTAATAAAGCAACCAGGTACAACAGTGAGAAAAGATCAAGAGTTCGAAGACCTATTAAATAGTTATGCAAAAATGGGTTGGCGTGTAATTAATACATTTAAGCATCGAGGTTTTATAAAAGCACTTATAGAGCGCGATAAGAAGGAAGAATAATCTTCTTCACTTGTATATAACAAAAAAGCATCCACAATGTGGATGCTTTTTTTATAAGAAGTATATTTTTTATAATTATTTTATTTTATCAATGATAGCTTTAAAAGCATCTGGGTGATTCATTGCTAAATCAGCCAAAACCTTACGATTTAAATCGATGTTGTTTGCTTTTACTTTTCCCATAAATTGAGAATAAGACATTCCGTTGATACGAGCTCCAGCGTTAATACGTTGAATCCATAATCCTCTAAAATTTCTTTTGTTGTTTTTTCTATCACGATATGCGTAACCCATTGCTTTATCAACTGCATTTTTTGCAACTGTATAAACATTTTTACGTCTTCCAAAGTAACCTTTGGCTTGTTTTAATATTTTTTTTCTACGAGCTCTTTTAGCTACTGAATTTACTGATCTTGGCATTTCTAATTTTGTTTTTGAGTTAGGCAGTTCATTACGAACATTTTTTGTTTAAGCGCTAACACATGGTTAAATATTTCCTTTTGTTTTGTATAATCTAAGAATATACAGTGTCTTATTTAAGACAAAGTTGATTTTTAATGTTAGACAGATCAGCTTTGTGAACTAATGTTGCATGTCTTAACTTCAACTTTCTTTTTTTACTTTTTTTAGTCAATATATGACTTTTAAAAGCGTGTTTTCTTTTAATTTTTCCAGAACCAGTAACTTTAAAACGTTTCTTGGCACTAGATTTAGTTTTCATTTTAGGCATTTTCTTCCTGTTTTTGAACCTTATCGATTCTAGTTATTATTAATACTTCTTACAGTGTGACGTCAAGCCTAAGCTCGGTTGGTCAAATTAATCCTACCAAAGTAGGATGTGATATATAAATTGGTTTTTACACCAATACTTATTTCTTCTTTAGTGGAGCAATGTACATTGTCATACGTTTCCCTTCTAATCTGGGCATTTGCTCAACTTTTCCAAATTCTTCAAGATCTTGAGCCAAACGTAATAAAAGTATTTGTCCTTGTTCTTTAAAAATAATAGATCTTCCCTTAAAGAAAACAAATGCTTTTAATTTAGCACCATCTTTTAGGAACTTCTCAGCGTGTTTCTTTTTAAAATTGTAATCGTGATCATCGGTTTGTGGTCCAAAACGAATTTCTTTAATGACAACTTTGGTTGTTTTTGCTTTTAAGGCTTTTTCACGTTTCTTATCTTCATAAAGAAACTTTTTATAATCCATTATTTTACAAACGGGAGGTTTAGCTTTAGGAGAAATTTCTACTAAATCTAGTTCAAAGTCAATAGCCATTTGTTTGGCTTTTGCTATTAAATAAACGCCCACTTCGACATTGTCTCCAACGAGACGTACCTCTGGTGTACGGATTATTTTATCGTTAATTCGATGTTTATCTTCTTTAAAGACTCTTCCAGGACCTCTTCTTCCTCTTTTTCTACGTATTGCTATGGCTATAAAATTTTGTTGCTTATAAAAGCTGTTATTTAAATTGTTTTAATGTTTTATCAATTTCTGTATTGATAATACTCGCGAATTCATCTACACTAAACGTGCCAATATCTCCTTCGCCGTGTTTTCTTACAGATATAGTTCCTTCTTCGGCTTCTTTTTCTCCCACAATAATCATATATGGAATCTTACTAATCTCTGCATCTCGTATTTTTCTTCCTACCTTTTCATTTCTATTATCTACGAGGGCGCGAATTTCGTAATTTTCGAGGAGATTTAAAACTTTTTTCGTATAAATTTCATATTTTTCGCTAATTGGTAGTAAAATCACCTGTTCAGGCATCAGCCAAAGAGGAAAATTACCAGCAGTATGCTCTAATAATATCGCAATAAACCGTTCCATTGACCCAAAAGGAGCTCTATGAATCATCACAGGTTTATGTAGTTGATTGTCAGATCCTTTGTAGGATAAATCAAATCGTTCGGGTAAATTATAATCTACTTGTATGGTTCCAAGTTGCCAATTTCTGCCCAAAACATCTTTAACCATAAAGTCTAGTTTTGGTCCATAAAACGCAGCTTCACCATATTCTACAACGGTTTTTAATCCTTTTTCTGATGCTGCTTTTATAATCGCATTCTCTGCCTTTTCCCAATTTTCATCACTACCTATGTATTTTTCTTTGTTTTCGGGATCTCTTAAAGATATCTGAGCAGTAAAGTCTTCAAAGCCAAGTGCGCTAAAAACGTATAATACCAAATCAATTACATTTTTAAATTCTTCATCCAATTGGTCTGGAGTACAAAAAATATGCGCATCATCTTGGGTAAAACAACGAACTCTAGTCAGTCCATGTAATTCGCCACTTTGCTCGTATCTATAAACGGTTCCAAACTCAGCAAATCGCTTAGGAAGATCTTTATATGAATAAGGTTTATGATTAAAAATTTCACAATGATGCGGACAATTCATCGGTTTTAATAAATACTCTTCTCCTTCTTTTGGAGTTCCAATAGGCTGAAAACTATCTGCTCCATATTTCTCATAATGACCCGATGTTACATATAAATCTTTATGACCAATATGCGGTGTAATAACCATTTCATAGCCTGCTTTTTTTTGTGCTTTTTTAAGAAATTGTTCTAGTCTATCACGTAATGCCGCTCCTTTAGGTAACCACAAAGGCAATCCTTGACCAACTTTGGCAGAAAAAGTAAATAATTCTAACTCTTTCCCTAATTTTCTATGATCACGTTGTTTCGCTTCTTCTAGTAAAACAAGATATTCTTTCAACTCTTTTTGTTTTGGAAAAGAAATTCCATAAACACGTGTTAATTGCTTTCTACTTTCATCACCTTTCCAATAAGCACCAGCAACACTCATTATTTTAACAGCTTTTATGATGCCTGTATTGTGTATATGTCCACCACGACATAAATCTGTAAAGTCAGCATGGTCACAAAATGTAATAGTACCATCTTCTAAGCTATCAATATGCTCTACTTTATATTCATTACCTTCTTTTTTGTAGAAATTAACAGCTTCTTGCTTAGAAACAGCGCGTAGTTTAAAATCTACTTTTTCACGTGCAAAAAGTAAAAATTGCTTTTCTAATTTATCAAAATCACCTTCAGTTAATGTTTCATTACCAAAATCAACATCGTAATAAAAACCTCTTTCAACAGCAGGTCCAAAAGTTAATTTAGCTTCAGGGTAAAAATGCAATATCGTTTGCGCTAATACGTGTGCAGACGAATGCCAAAAAGCTTTTTTACCCAAATCATCTTTCCATGTGTATAAAATTAAAGAACCATCGGTAGTAAGTGGCGTAGTGGTTTCAACAGTTTCGGTATTGAAACTTGCCGAAATAACATTTCTAGCAAATCCTTCACTGATACTTTTAGCAACATCCATTGGAGTGCTATTATCCTCCATCTCTCTAATTGAGCCGTCTGGTAACGTAATCTTTATCATTATTCTTAAATTTTATAAGTTGCAAATATATTTATTTTTTTGTTGTCATTCCTGCCAAGACAAGAATCTTTTTTTAAATTTTTAATGCGAATGGTTTAATCCGTAATTACATCCGTCATTGCGAGTAATAGCAAAGCAATCTGTTTAATTGTAATCAACTCAATACCATAAACCATAATTACATCCGTCATTGCGAGCAATAGTGAAGCAATCTGTTTAATTGTAATCAACTCAATACCATAAACCATAATTACATCCGTCATTGCGAGCAATAGTGAAGCAATCTGTTTAATTACAATCAACTCAATATCATAAACCGTAATTACATCCGTCATTGCGCGCAATAACGAAGCAATCTGTTTAATTACAATCAACTCAATATCATAAACCGTAATTACATCCGTCATTGCGCGCAATAACGAAGCAATCTGTTTAATTACAATCAACTCAATATCATAAACCGTAATTACATCCGTCATTGCGCGCAATAACGAAGCAATCTGTTTAATTA
>Ga0256844_10000340_pt1 | contig 18018 bp, 14 predicted proteins | sample MusselsmetaG_FD_189100 | JGI IMG/M metagenome (GOLD analysis project Ga0256844, IMG submission 189100) | Mussel associated microbial communities from hydrothermal vent at the East Pacific Rise, Pacific Ocean - Mussels | ecosystem: Host-associated > Mollusca > Shell > Unclassified ... | reverse complement strand
TAAAATACAGGATATTTCCAGTATCTCAAAAATAGAAGATGCGATTATCACCTCTATTGAGAAGAAACAGCTCTCTTTTCTTTTTCGCCCACTCCACAATGTCAAGGCTGATAAGGTCGATATTTATGAGGTTGCCGTAAAACTCAAGTCTGATACATATGGTGATATCCTTCCTAAAACCTATCTTCCGATCGTCAATCGCCTTGGACTAGGAAGAGAGTATGATTTTGCCATTGTACACCACCTTGTAAAACTTTTACCGCTTCTTGATAAAAGTATTTCACTCACTTTCAATATCTCACCCTTTTCACTGAGAAATAGAGAGTTTCAGAGTAGGCTATTTGACTTTTTGGATAAAAGTGATATCGATACTTCAAGGCTCATCATAGAGCTCTATGAAAGAAAAGCACACCATGACCTTAGCCACTATTTTCAAACACTCAACTATATGAGAACCAAAGGGCTACGTATCGCTATTGATAATTTTGGCTCCTCCAATGCCTCCATGGAGTATATGAAGCACTTTCGGTTTGATATGGTACAGTTTGACAGAGATTATGTCACCAAGCTGGATGACAAGATCACCTATGAAATGCTGCACTCTCTCATCAAAATGTCCAAGAACCTTCATATTACAACCATCGCAAAATGGGTGGATAAAGAGTCGCAAAAAACAAAACTCAAAGCACTTGGTATCGATTATATTCAAGGCTTTGGAGTAGGCAAACCCGTCTCCGAAAAAGAGCTTATTAATACTTATAACTAAAGGATCCCCTTGAAATATGGAGAGCAAGAGATACAAACCTTCGATATTAATGCACAAGAGCATTTTTGGCCCAATGATCATGATAAGAGCTATACTATCACTATAGACCTACCTGAATTTATGTGTCTCTGCCCCCGCTCAGGTTATCCCGATTTTGCAACTATCCATCTCAGCTATGTACCAAACAAAAAAGTGATAGAGCTCAAAGCTATCAAGCTTTATATCAATACTTTCATGTACAGACATATCTCACATGAAGATTCAGCCAATGAGATCTATGATACACTCTTTGGGAAGCTCCAACCAAAATCTATGAAACTGATCGCAGATTTTAATCCTAGAGGCAATGTACATACTGTAATAGAGATAGACAGCGAAAAAATATGACAATTTGACACTTTTTCACCTTTTTCGTGAAAATTATATTATCATTATCCTATCACAGTAAAAGGATAATGATGATTGACTTTCATGAGATCTCAAGAAGGCTGAAAGAGGTGGTCTCACATATAGAACAAAAAGAAAAAGTCTTAGATAAAGACATTGCACAGGCACTCAAACTTGACCCACAATATTATGCCGTGATCAAAAGGCGCAACAAGATCCCTTATGAAGCGATCGCCCTCTTTTGTAAAAAAAATGGACTCAGTATAAACTGGATCCTGCTTCAACAAAAACCAAAATATTTGACCTAGAAGCATTAACTAGCTATAATTAAAAGTTGCAAAATAAATTCAAAGGAAGAAGTATGGGTAAAAGAGAAGAGAAAATTGAACAATATACAGCTGAGGCCAAAAAGTTAGGTCTTAAAGTATCCGCTGATTTGGTTGCCAAAGTAACTGTAGGACTAGGGCCTTCTATCTATAAAAAAGATTCTGAAACCGTCTCTTGCAGTCAAAGCTCTGAACTAGACACAGTAAAGAAAAACTTTCTCCAGAAAAAGCTTGGATTGACTGCAGATGATGCCAAATTTGATGCTGCCATTAAAAAAGTCTGTGAAGCCATGGGCACCTCCAATAGAAACAAGTATAGAGCACTTTTCTATGCACTTCTTGCCAAAGAATTCGGCAAAGAATCTGTTTACGCCTAGATACTATACTTTAATGAAGAGGAGATAGCTCTTCTCTTCATCATTCTTGCCAAATCCCACAATTTCCAACCCACTATACTGTACATTGACATCCATTTTGAGCGAATACATCATCACCTGCATATCCAGGATCAAAAGTGAAGGGATAAGCTCTCCTACTGTCACCTCCACATCACTATCCCCTACCTTAAAGAGTAGTTCTTTCTTCTCTTCATTTAGCTGATAAGAACCAATAGAAGCCTCACCTGCATAGCGTAGCTTTGAATCATCATCCAGATCCTCTTTTAGCAATCCCGCACGTAAGACATACGCTTCTGCATTATCAATAGACTCTCTGATATCTTCGATCAGATCAATAATGACTTTCATGAATTTTCCTTCAATAAAATGAATAGACTAGAAATATGTAATGGTTAAAGTTTCGCTGTAGTTTGCTGTATATTTGAAGGTTGTTGCGAAGGAGTGTATGCTCAGTACATGACTGAGCAGCTCCTTCAAAGATGCAGTAAAATACTGCGAAAGATTAGCCGTTACGCTTTTCGATGATCTCTTTGGCCACATTCTGAGGTACTTCCTCATAGTGATCAAACTCCATCGCATAGGTTGCACGACCCTGAGTCATAGATCTAAGATCAGTAGAGTAACCGAACATCTCAGAGAGTGGTACAAATGCATCCACAATCTTGTTTCCTGCTCTGTCACCCATACCATTGACCTGACCTCTACGCTTAGAAATATCACCGATCACATCACCCATAAAGTCCTCAGGTACTTCTACCTCAACCTTCATCATAGGCTCAAGGATCACTGGATTTGCTTCTCTACAACCCTCTCTGAATCCCATAGATGCAGCTAGTTTAAACGCCATCTCAGAGGAGTCGACATCATGATAAGAACCATCATAGAGCGTTACTTTGATATCTTCCACTGGATATCCCGCTTGGATACCTCTACCCATCGCTTCTTGGACACCTTTATTGACTGGCTGGATAAACTCTTTTGGAACAACCCCACCTTTAACCTCATCAACAAACTCATAACCAAAGCCTGGCTCTTGTGGCTCAATTCTAAGGTATACATGACCAAATTGACCTCTACCACCAGACTGTTTTGCATACTTGTACTCTTTGTTGACTGATTTTCTGATCGTTTCACGATATGCAACCTGCGGAGCACCCACTTCTGCCTCTACCTTGAATTCTCTTTTCATTCTGTCTACAAGGATCTCAAGGTGAAGTTCACCCATTCCAGAGATGATCGTTTGACCAGACTCTTCGTCTGTTGCTACACGGAAAGAAGGATCCTCAGCTGCCAGTTTACCAAGTGCAAGTCCCATCTTCTCTTGATCTGCTTTTGTTTTAGGCTCAACCGCAACAGAGATAACAGGATCCGGGAAATCCATTCTTTCTAGTACCACTTTATCTTTATCTGAACAGAGTGTATCACCAGTCGTTGTATTTTTAAGACCAACAACCGCACCAATCTCACCTGCATAGATCTCTTTGATCTCTTCACGCTTGATCGCGTGCATTTTCATGATACGACCTACACGTTCCTTTTTGTCTTTGGTCGTGTTAAGTACATAAGAACCAGACTCCAAAGAACCTCTATAGACACGGATAAAGGTAAGCTGTCCAACAAATGGATCTGTCATGATCTTAAATGCCAATGCCGCAAATGCTCCATCATCCGTTGATTCTACGATGACTTCTACCTCTTCATCGTCCATCTCAGTACCCTTGATCGCAGGTGCCTCAACTGGTGAAGGAAGGTATGCAACAACTGCATCAAGCAATGTCTGAACACCTTTGTTCTTAAATGCTGTACCTGGAAGCATTGGTACGACATGCATACCGATAGTTGCTGCTTTGATCCCGGCAACCATCTCTTCTTCGCTAAGCTCTTCGCCTTCCATGTATTTTTCCATCAAGGCATCGTTGCCTTCTGCCTCAGAGATACCCTCAATAAGCTTTTCTCTCCACTCCTCTGCTTGCTCTTGGAGCTCAGCACGAATCTCTTGAACATGGTAGTTAGAACCCATTTCAGCATCTTGATCCCATACCACTTCTTGCATCTTCACAAGATCAACTACACCTTCGAAGTTTTCTTCTGCACCGATAGGAAGTTGGATGACAAGTGGATTGCCCTTGAGTCTGTCCCTGATCTGTCTCTCAACTTCTAAGAAATCAGCACCTGTTCTATCCATCTTATTCACAAATACAAGTGATGGTACACCATAACGGTTTCTCTGTCTCCATACAGTTTCGGATTGTGGTTGAACCCCACCAACAGCACAGAATACAGATACAGCACCATCAAGTACTCTCATTGAACGTTCAACTTCGATGGTAAAGTCAACGTGACCCGGAGTGTCAATAATATTAATTTGTTTACCTAACCACTCACAAGTAGTTGCAGCAGAAGTAATGGTAATACCTCTCTCCTGCTCTTGCTCCATCCAGTCCATAGTTGCAGCACCATCGTGAACTTCACCGATCTTATGCTCAACCCCTGTATAGAAGAGGATTCTTTCAGTGGTGGTTGTTTTACCTGCATCAATGTGAGCAGCGATACCAATATTTCTTACGTCTTCAAGTTTGTGCGTTCTTGCCATAACTTATTTCCTTACCATCTATAGTGAGCAAACGCTTTGTTCGCTTCAGCCATTCTATAGGTATCTTCCTTCTTCTTAAAGGCAGAACCCTTCTCAGTCGCAGCATCCATCAGCTCATTGGAGAGACGCTCGATCATTGTTCTTTCATTTCTCTTTCTAGCAGCTTCAATGATCCATCGGATACCGAGTGACTGCTGTCTGGATGGTCTTACTTCAATAGGCACCTGATAGGTTGCGCCACCGACTCTTCTAGATTTTACTTCCATCACAGGCTTGATATTATCCATTGCTTTGTTGAATACTTCAATACCCTTTTCACCACTTTTAGATTCAATTCTCTCTAGTGCACCATACATTACTTTATGGGCAATACTCTTTTTACCATCCAGCATAACTGCATTGATAAATTTTGTTAGTACTTTTGATCCATGTACTGGATCTGGCAATACCGGTCTGACCGGGGCTTTTCTTCTTCTCATGTTATATTTTCCTCTTCAATCTTATTGATTTACTCAAGTCTTGTCCACGAAGGTTTAATGACAATACCTGACCTCTACTTTACTCTCTGCTTTTTACTTTTTTGGTCTCTTGGTACCATACTTAGATCTAGCAACTGTTCTTCCCTGTACACCTGATGCATCAAGCGCACCACGAACGATGTGATACTTTACACCTGGAAGGTCTTTTACTCTTCCGCCTCTGACTAGGACGATCGAGTGCTCTTGAAGGTTGTGTCCCTCACCACCGATATATGAGATTACCTCATATCCACTTGTGAGTCTGACTTTTGCAACCTTTCTCAATGCTGAGTTTGGTTTCTTTGGAGTGGTTGTATACACTCTCGTACATACGCCTCTTCTCTGAGGACAGCTTTCCAATGCTGGTGATTTTGATTTCTTGATCACCTTTTTGCGTTCTTTACGAATCAACTGATTAATCGTTGGCAAAGTGTTTCCTTTTTGTAGTTTTGTGCTCTTTGAGCGAATTGAATCTGGCTGTTACACCATGTAAAAACACCTAGACAGGTGACTTTGCATGACATATAGGCAGAAAAATGGATGGATATTATAGCCAATATTGCTTTATTTGGGCTTATTTTGGAAGTTTGGCATAGCCTGTTTGGTAGAGCAGAAAGGGAAGACCCTTCTTACTCGCTCTCTTCTGTACTCTCTAGTTTGATATCGTCCATCTCAAGCATTCCTGTTCCTACCGGAATCAATCGTCCGATAACAACATTCTCTTTGAGATCCTCAAAAGTATCTACTGTCCCTGCGATAGAAGCGGAGGTCAATACTTTTGTCGTGTCCTGGAATGAGGCTGCAGAGATGATACTATCTGCACCTACTGCTGAACGGGTGATACCCACCAACATTGGCTCTGCAATCGCCGGTTCGCCACCCAGTTTGACGATACGCTCATTCTCTTCCTGGAATTTTCTGTTAGAGACAAGGTCTGCTTCGATAAACTTTGTATCTCCGCTCTCTACAACTTTGACCTGTCTCATCATCTGCGAAACGATGATCTCAATGTGTTTATCAGAGATATTTACACCCTGTCTTCTATAGACCTGCTGTACCTCAGAGACGATATACTCATAGAGCGGTTTCTCGCCCATAGACTCAAGAATGTCATGACTCGATACAATACCATCAGTCAGTCTTTCACCCGCATGTACATACTCATCTGTGTGTACCAGAATCATTTTACCTTTGTCCACAAATTGCTCTGTCACCTGCCCATTGTCACCCGTAATGACGATACGCTCTTTTCCTCTCAATGGCTTACCAAAGGAGACCAGACCATCAATCTTGGCGATCAGCGCAATATCTTTCGGACGTCTTGCTTCAAAGAGCTCAGATACCCTTGGAAGACCACCGGTAATATCTTTTGAGGTAATCGCTGCTTTTGGTTTCTTCGCCAGAATATCGGCGATACTGACTTTGGCACCATCCTGTACATGGAGGATACTCTTAGGGTCCAGTTGGTATCGGATGATCTCACCATCTTTACCTGCCAGTATGATTGCCGGCTTATATGCTGCGGCGATATACTCATTCAGCTCCAGTCTTGTATCTCCTGTCAACTCATCAAACTGCTCTGATGCGGTAATACCAGGAATAATATCCTCGAAACTTACCACACCTTCCTGCTCTGCAATAATAGGTTCAGAATACGGATCCCACTCTGCAATAACAATCTGCGTATGTGTCTGAGGAGCTGCAATTGTGTCACCTCTCTCCAGCATATCATTATTTTCAACATGGATTACCGAGCCCCTAGAGATATAATGTCTCGCTGCCTCATGGTTACTCTCATCTACCACTACCGCAAAGATACCTTTCTCCTCTACTGTAGAGTCTTTCTTGATATTCTCTAAGGCTTCAAGATAGTCACCTTTGAGAATAAAGTATTTTACTTTTCCTTTTGCATTGGCGATCACTTTCTGTGCAATCGGAGCACCATTCTCCACTTTGAGTTCAGAACCAAAAGGAATACGGGCAGGTACAGACCAGCCCTCTTGTATCGTCTCAACAATAGAATCACCTTCTGCTACCTTATCTCCGTCTTGGAGTGGAAGATAGAGTTTACCCTCTACCTTGCCCGCCACACCTGCAAGCTCGTTGGCTTTGGCGACATCCCCTTTTCGGAGGCTATACTTGTACTCTTCACCTTTTTTAGGTGTAACTGTCAATAGTACTTCATCATGTAAAATAGAGATAGAGAGCTTACCGCTTACCAATGCTTTGATCTTGGGTTCTACCAGTAGTACCCCCGCATTTCTTCTATTTGCAACGATAAGATTGTCTTCACGGTTTTTATGCACTGTAAGGTTATAGTAACGAACAAATCCCTCTTTGGTTGCAACAACCTGTCTCTCTTCTTTGCCTGCACTTGCTGTACCACCGGTGTGGAAGGTTCTGAGTGTCAGCTGTGTACCTGGTTCACCAATAGACTGTGCAGCAATAACACCCACTGCCTCACCTGTCTTAACCAGTCTGTTCTCTGCCATATTCAGTCCATAACACTTTGCACAGATGCCCTTAGGGGCTTTACAGCTGGCAGGTGCTCTCATCACAACAGATCTTACTCCTGTATCACGGATGACTTGTGCCTCTTCTTCTTCGATCAAGGTACCTTCACTCAACAGTACTTCATTGGTCACAGGATCGATTACATCTTCGGCAATCACACGTCCATATACACGATCAGAAAGTGGTTCTATCAGCTCATTACCGACAATAATATCAGAGACTTCTACCCCTTCGTGCGTGCCACAATCATCCATACTTACCTTGACATTCTGTGCCACATCGATCAGCTTCCGTGTAAGGTAACCTGCATTCGCTGTTTTCAGTGCTGTATCGGCTAGACCTTTTCTCGCACCGTGCGTGGAGATAAAGTACTCTAGTACATTCAGCCCTTCCCGGAAGTTTGAGGTAATCGGTGTTTCGATGATTGATCCGTCAGATTTCGCCATCAAGCCCCTCATTCCCGAGAGCTGTCTGATCTGTGCAGCAGAACCCCTCGCCCCTGAGTCCGCCATCATATACACAGAGTTAAAACCATCTTTGTCTTTTTTGATCAGATCCATGAGCTCTTCTGCAATCGTATTATTCGCATCTGTCCAGATATCAATAATCTTATTGTATCGCTCTTGGTCAGTCAAAAGACCTGCACCAAACTGCTTTTGGATCTCAACCACTTTGACTTTTGCTTCTGCCACAATACCATCTTTGGTATCTGGGATCTTGATATCATCGATAGAGATTGATACACCCGTTTTGGTTGCATATTTGAAACCCATATCTTTAAGGTTATCAAGGAACTCTGCCGTATGAGAGATACCGCTGTGCTTGTAGATATAGTCTACCAGCGTAGCGATATCTTTTTTCTTCATGATCGTATTCCAGAGCTTCTGTGGTACATAGTCAGGCATGATGGATTTGAGGATCAGACGACCCGCAGTGGTAGTGACGATCTCACCCTCTACCACGGTTCTGATTCTCGCATTGAGATCAAGTGTCTGCTGCTCAAAGGCAATAAATACTTCATCCACATTGGCAAATAGTTTATGCTGCCCGATCACATCGGACTTCTCTAGTGAGAGATAGTATAGACCCAGAATCATATCCTGAGATGGTACTGCAATCGCTTTACCTGATGCTGGGAGCAAAATATTCATAGAAGAGAGCATCAAGATCTTCGCCTCTGCAATCGCCTCATCGGAGAGTGGTACGTGTACTGCCATCTGATCCCCATCAAAGTCTGCGTTGAATGCAGAACAGACGAGTGGGTGTAGCTGAATTGCTTTACCATCGATCAGCCTTGGGTGGAATGCCTGAATCGAAAGCTTATGCAGTGTCGGTGCTCGGTTGAGGAGCACAGGATAGCTATCGACTACCTCTTCCAGACACTCCCACACTTCATTGGACTGTTTTTCGATCATATTTTTGGCTTGCTTAAGTGTCGTAGCATAGCCTTTCTCTTCAAGTTTCGCCATCATATGTGGCTTGAAGAGCTCAAGTGCCATCTTCTTAGGTAGTCCACACTCATCCATACGCAAGTCCGGGCCTACGACAATAACGGAACGACCAGAGAAGTCCACACGTTTACCGAGAAGGTTTTGTCTGAATCGTCCCTGCTTACCCTTGATCGTCTCAGAGAGTGATTTGAGTGGTCGCTTGTTGGCACCTTTAACTGCATTGCTTCGTCTGCCGTTATCAAAGAGTGCATCGACCGCTTCTTGGAGCATACGCTTTTCATTTCTGACGATGATCTCTGGAGCATCCAGCTCTACCAGACGCTTGAGACGCTGGTTTCGGTTGATCACTCTTCTATAGAGGTCGTTGACATCAGAAACAGCAAATTTACCACCGTCCAAGCTGACCAATGGTCTCAGGTCAGGGGGGAGTACCGGTAGGTAATCCAACATCATCCATTCAGGGCGGTTGCCGGAATGCAAGAATGCCTCAATAACTTTGAGTCGCTTGATGATAGTTTTTCTTTTTGCCTCTGATTTGGTTGCATTCATATCCTCTTTGAGAGTTTGAAGCATCTCTACCAAATCCAGTTCTCCGAGAAGTTCTTTGACGATCTCTCCTCCCATACGTGCATCGAAGCCTGTATCACCAAATCTCTGTGAGATCATTTGATACTGCTCCTCATTGAGCACATCATTCTTCTGTAGAGGATTTTTACCTTCACTGTCATAACTGGCTTCACCAGGGCTCTTGACAATATATGCCTCATAATAGAGTACACGCTCCAGATCTTTCATCTTGACACCTAGCAAAATACCAATTCTGGAAGGAAGAGAGCTTACATACCAAATATGTGCTACGGGTGCTACAAGATCGATATGTCCCATACGGTTTCTTCGTACCTTTTTACTGGTTACTTCAACTCCACATTTTTCACAAACAACGCCCTTGTAACGCATCTTCTTGTACTTTCCGCAGAGACATTCGTAGTCATTGATCGGGCCGAAAATCTTGGCACAGAAAAGACCATCTCTCTCTGGTTTGAGGGTTCTATAGTTGATTGTCTCTGGCTTCTTCACTTCGCCATAACTCCAAGAGAGCACCTTTTCAGGACTGGCAACACGCAGTTGCAATGCCTCTATGTCTCGTGGCTTCTCTTCGCTGTTGATGTCAATTGGTACTAGGTTTTCTAATTGCTTATTCATCGTCTGACCCCTCTTCTTTCTTTGCATACAGTTCTGTGTCTAGTCCTAGAGCTTGAAGCTCTTTGGTGAGGACAAACATGGTCTCCGGGATACCAGATGCTGGTACACTCTCTCCTTTGGTGATAGCACGATACGCTCTGGCACGTCCCTCTACATCGTCTGACTTGATGGTGAGCATCTCTTTGAGTGTATGTGCTGCTCCATATGCCTCAAGTGCCCAAACTTCCATCTCTCCGAATCGCTGTCCACCAAACAATGCTTTACCACCGACTGGCTGTTGTGTAACCAGTGAGTATGGTCCCGTTGATCTGGCGTGTACTTTCTCATCGACCAGGTGGTGCAGTTTAAGCATATACATATACCCTACATTGACACGTTCAGTCATCTGCTCACCTGTTTTACCGTCAAAGAGCACCATTTTGCCATCGCTGTCCATTTTGGCCAGTTCAAACAGTTTGTCAAACTCTACTTGTGTCGGTGCTTCAAAGACAGGTGCAGCAAACTTCACACCATTACTCCAGTCTCTCGCATGCTCAAGCAGCACTTCATCACTCATTGCCTTCAGCTCATTCTTGATTTTCATGAGCTTAGCAACATGGGCGATCTCAGTCATTTTGGCTCTAAGCTGTTTCAGGAAATCTGCCTGCTGCTTATCAAACATCTCTTGGATCTGATAGCCCAGTTTCTTTCCAACCAGCCCCAAGTGCACCTCAAGGATCTGTCCAATGTTCATACGTGAAGGTACTCCCAGTGGATTCAGGATCAGGTCAACTGGTGTACCATCTTCCATATAAGGCATATCAATTTCGGGTACGATATTGGAAACGATACCTTTGTTTCCGTGTCGTCCTGCCATCTTGTCTCCTACCTTGAGTTTACGCTTGGTTGCAATGTAGATCTTGACCAACTTGGTGACACCACTTGGAAGAATATCGTCCTTCTCAAGCACTACCAATTTCTCTTCATGCTCTGTTTTGAGTCTCTTCTTCTGCTTAAGGAAGTAGTTTTTGATAGACTCATACTCTTTTTGCACCTCTTCAGAATAGGCTTGTGTAACGCCTTTGAGTGCAAAACGGTTGATCCCGGCGATCACTTCTTTGTTAAGCTTGTCTCCAGTTTTGTATTCAGTATCACTTACCATCACATCACTAACAAGCGCATACTCGGAAAGATGTGCTACGATACGAAGCATCTCTTCTCTATCGATCATCAAAAGCTGATCATGGTGTTCACTATCGAGTCTTCCTTTCTCCTCTTCATAGGCCTTGATCGATCTGGCGTCTCTTTTATAGCCTTTCTTTGTAAAGATCTTGATATCCACAACCACACCTTCCATAGAGGCTGGACAGTAGAGTGATTTATTCACCACATGACCTGCTTTTTCGCCAAAGATGGCACGAAGCAGTCTCTCTTCTGGTGTAGGCTTTATCTCACCTTTTGGAGATACTTTTCCTACAAGAATCATGCCTGGCTTGACATAGGTACCGATCTCGACGATACCACTCTCATCCAAGTGCAAGAGCTCATCTTCACGTACATTCAGGATATCTCTGGTGATCTCCTCTGTTCCATGTTTGAGCTCTCTGGCTTCTACCTCTTTCTCATAAATATGTACGGAGGTAAACGTATCTTCTCTGATCATCTTTTCTGAGATAACAATCGCATCCTCATAGTTGTATCCGTTCCATGGCATGAAGGCAACGAGCGAATTCTTACCAATAGCAAGCTCACCTTTGTCCATATTTGGACCATCCGCAATTACTTGACCCTCAGCTACCTCTTGACCCAGTTTTGCGATAGGTGTCTGCGTGAACGTAGTGTTCTGGTTGGTTCTCATGTTCTTTTCGAGGCCATAGTGATCGATAAAAACACCGCTCTCATCTTCACCCATGACATAGATACCTTTGGCATCCACTTTCTCTATACGACCTGCCCTTTTGGCTTTGACAGACTCCCATGAGTCACGACTCACGATCGCTTCCATACCAGTACCTACCATCGGCGCTTCTGTTTTAAGCAATGGCACTGCCTGACGCTGCATGTTTGATCCCATCAGTGCACGGTTGGCATCATCATGCTCCAAGAAAGGGATCAATGCTGCAGTAGAACCAGATATCATCAATGGAGAGATATCGATCAAGTCTACTTTGGCAGATTCATTCAAACCGATATTTCCATTGTGTCTGGTTTCAATAAGCTCTTCAACAATATAGCCCTTTTCATCTACATTGGTAGATGCTGGAGCAATGATCTTGTCCTCTTCCTGTGTGGCAGTGATATAGACGATCTCATCTGTTACTTGTCTATCTTTAACCACTTTATAGGGAGCCTCGATAAATCCAAGCTCATTGACTTTGGCATAGGTTGCCAGTGTATTGATCAAACCAATGTTTTGCCCTTCCGGTGTCTCTATCGGACAGATGCGCCCATAGTGTGTCGGGTGAACATCTCTGACTTCAAATCCAGCTCTCTCTTTCACCAAACCACCTTCTCCAAGTGCAGAAAGTCTTCTTTTGTGTGTTACTTCAGACAGAGGGTTTGTCTGATCCATAAACTGGGAAAGCTGTCCGCTTGAGAAAAACTCCAAGATTGTATTGGTGATCATTTTGGAATTGACCAAGTCATGTGGCATCAACTCATCCAATGCACCAGAGATCGTCGGCATTTTGTCTCTGATCGCTTTTTGCATCTTCATGAGTCCATTATGGAGTTCATTCCCAAGCAATTCTCCAATCGCACGAATACGACGGTTACCCAAGTGGTCACGATCATCGATATGTCCTTGACCATTCTTTACTTTGATCAGATACTTCACAGTATTGACAATATCCTCTGCCGTCAATACTGCGATATACTCTGGCACATCCTGCCCTAGTTTATGGTTCATCTTCATACGACCGACTTTTGTCAGGTCATAACGCTCCGGATCAAAGAAAAGCTCTTTGAGGAACTTCTTTGCTGCATCTGGGGTGACTGGTTCACCAGGTCTCATTGCTTTATAGATACGGATCGCAGAGAGAAGGTTTTCATCTTCGATACCTTCTGTCTGCTTGAGGAGTCTCAGGCTCTCACTATCTGCAATAAATGCCTTGATGATAGAACTATCTGTATCTTCTGCAAGGTCATTAGCGATTGTGATCGTCTCGATACCATTATCAATAATCTTCTTGAGCTTATTCTCGTCTAGTGCGGTAACCACATCATACAATACTTCACCACTCTCCTGATCGATGATAGGCTTAGCTAGGTGCCTCTCCATCAATGTCTCTATAGGATATTCGATCCACTCCAGACCCTCTTCTGCCAATTTTTCTGCTTTTTTCTTAGTCAGACGCTTACCGGCAGCCACGATCACATTGCCATCTACATCTTTGATGTCCTGCTCTGCTCTACCGATCACATCGGCGATATCAAACTTCATCAAAAATCGGTTATCTCTGATTGTGATCTCTTTGGTAGGGTAGAAAAGCTTGATAATATCTTCTTTACTATAGTCCAACGCTCTAAAAAGGATCGTGACAGGAATTTTTCTTCTTTTGTTGACTCTTGCATAAAGAATATCTTTAGCATCATACTCAAAGTAGAGCCAGCTTCCACGATCTGGAATAATCTGTGCAGAGTAAATCAATTTATTGGCAATAGTTGTTGCTTCTGCCTCTTTGAAGATAACACCTGGTGATCTATGCAGTTGGTTAACGATCACTCTCTCCACACCATTAACGATAAAAGAGGTTCTATCCGTCATGAGAGGGATATCTCTCACATAGACACCCTGCTCTTTGATCTCTTTGGGATCAAGTTTCTCACCGGTTTTTTCATCACGGTTCCAAATAGTCAAAGCAATATTGAGCTTGAGAGAGACAGAATAGGTCAATCCTCTCTCCATGCACTCTCGTACCGTATATTTCGGCTTGATCACCTCTATCCCTTTGTAGTCCAAAGTGATACGGTTTTGTTGATCATGGATAGGGAAAGAGGATTTAAATACCTTTTCAATGATACTGTTTGATCTGTCTTTGGCATCAAGCATCAAAAAGTTTTCATAACTTTTTTGGTGAAGCTGGAGGAGGTTGGGGATTTCTATCTCTCTAGGAGTTTTAGAAAAATCAACGCGAAGTCTGTTTCCTGAATGTAACGAGTTTAACATTGGGTAACCTTTTGAATGGTTTTATATGTGATAATTTGATTAAGTGAGGAATAAATCCGCTCTGTTTGTGCTCAGTCTATGGGCATACAAAAAAGCTATAGCAAGAGGGTATGAAATGTCTCTGAATAGTTTGTCACTATGTCCAATAAATTAGATATTGCAAAGCAACCAAGAAGTATAGCAAAAAATGCCATACAACTTGATAAATGGTCTACTTAAGCTCGCAAGAAGCGCCAGCCTCTTCGATCTGCTTTTTAAACTCTTCTGCTTCTTCTTTAGAAACACCCTCTTTAAGTACAGATGGAGTCTCTTCTACAGCAGCTTTTGCCTCTTTAAGGCCAAGACCTGTAATAGCTCTTACTACTTTGATCGCATTGATCTTTTTCGCACCAGCATCTGTCAAGACTACATTGAATTCAGTCTGCTCTTCAGCAGCCTCACCACCAGCGGCAGCACCACCAGCAGCTACAACTGTAGCCTGTGCAGTTACGCCAAATTTCTCTTCGAACTCTTTTACGAGCTCAGAAAGCTCAAGTACTGACATGTTTGAGATAAACTCAAGAACATCTTCTTTAGTTGTTGCCATTTTAAATCCTTAAAATAAATATTTCTGTTTTATTAAGAGAGCTCTGTGGCTCTCGCCACACTATGCCTCTGATTCTTTTTTGTCTGCCAATGCTTTTAGACCAATCGTAAAGTTCTGTACTGGTGCATTCCAAACATTAAGCAACATACCGATAAGTTCGTCTCTCGTAGGCAGCTTAGCCATCGCATTAATCGTTTCGATATCCGCTGTTTTACCTTCAAGCAAACCACTTTTGATAGAGAACTTGTCTTTAAAAGTTGTTGCAGCTTTATCAGCAATCTTACAAGGAAGCACCTGAGTCTCACCCCAGATGATCAAGTTAGTCTCTGTTAGCGCGAGATCATCACATCCTGCATTTTTCAATGCGATTGATGCCAATGTGTTCTTCACAACCATAACTTTGTTGTCATCTTCTTTTGCCTGTGCTCTTACAGACTCAAGATCTGGAACAGTCATACCTTTGTAATCACATACAATAATGGCTCCTGCCTCTTTAAACTCAGCAGTCATGTGAGCAACAAGTTGCTCTTTTTCAGTTCTTGTCATTTTTTCTCCTTCCGACCTTCTAGCAGGGTATATGGTCTATACCATACCCATCTACCATTTCTGATAGATTAATTAAGCTTTCGCCCCGACTATCTTCAGTCTAAGATTAGAGTGGTAAAGATTACCCTCAACAGAATATTGACCTACAATACTCTATTGAAGCTAGATGCCTTTGGCTCTCGATGAGAACCAAAAGCACTCTTTTACTTCATCTCCATCAGTTCAGTAGTATCAAGCTTCACAGCTGGACTCATCGTGAGTGACAGTGCGCCACTTTTGATATATCTACCTTTTGCACTGGCTGGTTTTGCTTTGTTAATCTTTCCCATAAAGGCAGCAAAGTTCTCTTTGAGTTTTTCAACATCAAAACTTGCTTTACCGATACCCGCATGAACATTTCCTTTTTTATCAACACGGAAATTTACCTGTCCACTCTTGGCATTGTTGACTGCAGTAGCCACATCCATAGTTACTGTACCCGTCTTTGGGTTTGGCATGAGACCTTTTGGTCCCAATACTCTAGCTACCTTACCAAGTACACCCATCATATCTGGTGTTGCAATAACCGTATCAAAGTTTATATTGCCTGCTTGGATATCCTCGATCAATGCATCTGCATCTACCAAGTCTGCACCGGCAGCTTTGGCCTCATCTACTTTGTCACCTTTGGCAAATACTGCCACGATGACTTTTTTCCCTGTACCATGAGGCATCACTACAGAGCCTCTGACCATCTGGTCTGCATGTCTAGGGTCTACATTGAGCTGCAAAACAACTTCAAATGTCTCATCAAACTTTGCTGATTTGAGACCTTTTGTTGTTTCTATTGCTTCTTCTACACCGTATATTTTCGTTTTATCAATCTTTTCTAGAAGTGTCTGTGTTCTTTTACTTGCTTTTTTTGCCATTGTTATTCTCCGCTAATTTTGCTCCCACTTTCTTTTAAATCTAAAGTGGTAAAAAGATTTACTCCGCTATCTCGATACCCATGCTTCTGCATGAGCCGGCAATGATCTTCGCTGCCACATCTCTATCGTCCGTGTTCAGGTCTGCAATCTTGAGATCAACGATCTTATAGAGTTGCTCCTGTGTCAATGTTGCCACTTTATTTAACAGTGGGTTGTCTGTACCTTTTTTGATACCAGCTTCTTTGAGTATAAGATCACTCGCTGGAGGCTGCTTAAGCTCCATGGTGAAGCTTTTATCTGTATAGACTGTCACCACTACAGGGATTTTGAATCCCATTTTATCTTTGGACTTCTCATTGAATGCTTTACAGAATTCCATGATATTGACACCTCTTTGACCAAGTGCAGGACCAACCGGTGGTGATGGGTTGGCTTGACCTGCAGGGATCATCATTTTGAACTTTTCAGCAATTTTTTTTGCCATGTTGTCTTCCTTCTTTTAGATTGATATTCGCTACCTATTTTAAGTCTTGAGCGAAAAAGACTAGATTATCTTCTCTACCTGTGTATAAAGTATCTCAACCGGTGTATTTCGACCGAATATAGATACATTCAGTTTCAATTTCCCATGGTCAAGGTCATACTCTTCAACCATTCCTGTAAAGTTTGCAAATGGCCCATCAATAATACGCACCATCTCACCTGTCTCAAAGTCAACCTTTGGACGAGGAGCACCTTGGTTCTCCATCTTGTCCAAAATTACTTTGATATCAGCATCGGTCAGTGCAGTTGGTGTTTTCTGCTCCCCGATAAAACGAGAAACTCTTGGAAGACTCTGTATTTTGTGCCAGAGATCAGTATCGAGAGCAATAGAGGCAAAAACATATCCTGAGTAGAGTGTTCTCTCAGTGATCTTCTTCTCGCCGTTTTTGACTTCGATAACCTCTTCTGTAGGCACAACAACCTGATCTACTTTCTCTTCAAGACCATAGTCTTTTGCCAACTGCTCTATCCCTGCTTTGACAGATTTTTCACTGCCAGAGTAAGTCTGTATTGCGTACCATTGATAAGCCATCTGTATATCCCTTATATTGTAGATGACACTACAGTTGACATCAACATATCAACCAGTGCTAAAAATATAGATATGACTGTCACAACCAGTAATACCGCTACAAATGCTTGTCGTACTTGCACTTTCGTTGGAAAGATAACTTTATCTAATTCAATTCTTGCGTTTTTAAATAATTTTGTTAATTTTCCCATTGTGTTACCTTTTCTTATGGCAGGCCAAGAGGGACTCGAACCCCCGGCACCTGGTTTTGGAGACCAGTGCTCTACCAACTGAGCTATTGGCCTAGAAAAGAGCAGAAGCTTAGAGCTTCATCTCTTTGTGTTCAGTATGTGCTCTGCACCACTTACAATACTTCTTAAGTGTAAGCTTTCCTGTAGTTGTCTTCTTGTTCTTGGTTGTGTGATAGTTACGTCTTGTACACTTTTCACATCCAAGGTGAATTGTTTCTCTCATCTTATCTCCTCTAAAGTTCAAGAGACCCTAATTTACTAAACCAGGATCTCTTGTGATCGTTCTAATAGAACCGAATAATTCTACTCGATAACCTTAGATACAACACCTGCACCAACTGTTCTACCACCCTCACGGATAGCAAATCGT
>Ga0256844_10000339_pt1 | contig 18023 bp, 22 predicted proteins | sample MusselsmetaG_FD_189100 | JGI IMG/M metagenome (GOLD analysis project Ga0256844, IMG submission 189100) | Mussel associated microbial communities from hydrothermal vent at the East Pacific Rise, Pacific Ocean - Mussels | ecosystem: Host-associated > Mollusca > Shell > Unclassified ... | reverse complement strand
AGATCACTCAACTTCACTCTTGTTAGCAACTCGCTAACCGTCCATGTGTTGTTGGACGCGTATTATAGCACCGAACATCTTTCTTGTCAAGGGTTTTCTGACTTTTATCGAAAATTTAAGTGAAATTTAAATAAACTTACATTATATATATAAAAATTACTTTAATATCATAAATTAAGCCTAGCTTATTTATAATTGTTGTGTAATTTATAAAGGATAAGCATGAAAGTTTTTTTTCTATTCCTCATAAGCTTCTTGATTGTAGGCTGTATGGAGACACTCGATGCCCCTGTTTCAAAAGAAATTAGTGCTCAGAAAAAGATACAAAATAATAAAACTGAAGCCCAAAAGGCAAAAGAAGCATATTTAAGGTTACAGAAACAACGTAATAACGAATAAGATTTATCATTAACCTTAGATTAATCTGCCTCTACTATACTTGCGTATATTAATATATAGAAGGATTATTATGGCTTTATATGATAGAGACTATACATCAGCAGAGGCTGGTTATGTTCAAGAAGGTGCTTCAGTAAGTTTTATGAAACAAACATATCAACTACTTGCAGCAAGTATGATTGCTGCGGCAGCAGGTGCGTACGTGACTATGCCTTATGCAGAGATGGTAATGCAATACAGATGGTTCATCTTCGGATTTGAACTTTTTATGCTTTTTGTTGGTCTAGGAATGACTAGAAACAAACCAGGACTAAATTTGGCAGCACTTTTTGTGTTTACTTTTACCACAGGTGTTTCACTGGTTCCTCTTTTAGCCTCACTCATTGGTGCAGGTAATGGTGCTGTAATTGGGAATGCATTTTTGATGACTTCAGTACTTTTTGGTGCATTAAGTCTCTTTGCTATTAACTCTAAAACAGACTACTCTAGCTGGGGTAAACCACTCTTTATTACACTTATTGTAGTCATTATCGCTTCACTAGTAAATGTGTTTATACTTCAAAGTCCGATGATGCATGTTATTATTACTGCAGGTATTTTACTTTTGTTCTCATTCTTTACTATTTATGATACACAAAATATTGCAAATGGGGCATATAGTTCTCCCGTAGATGCAGCAGTATCACTTTACTTAGACTTCCTAAATATGTTTACAGCATTACTTCAGCTACTTGGTATCTTTGGTAGTGACGACTAAATCATTTACTTCACTTGTATTATACAAGTGAAGTAGCTTCAACAAACAACACTTCAAACTCTAGATAATCTAATGGATATGACCTCATAAGTTGTTTTATTTGCTTATAACTTAACTGTTGTTCTCCACCACTCACACCACTTTTTTTAATATAGTTAAACATGTCTCTCACTGTTTTGAATGCCAACCTATATACTTGGGTTTCAAAACTTGCCTGATAATATTTTTGAATCACTTCTTTTAGCACTTTTTCCGAGTAAATCGGTGAGCGTAACTCTGCAGTTTGATGTAATGTTTTAAAGGTATTGGCTGTAAAAATCGCAAAATATGCTTTTGATGATTTTTTTGAAAGTTGAGAAAATACAAAATCTAAATCTTTGCTCCATTGTAATGAGGAAGAGGAAAGAAGCAGTGCCTCATCTGCTAAAATTTCTACCTTATCATATGTCTTTGTTTCATTAAAATCTGCAGTATATTTTCTAATTTTAGCTTCTGTAGGATGTAAATCTAACATCTCTTTAGAGGCATCTAATGCAATGAATGTTTCAAACTGTATCTCTTTTTTTAGTACATTTTTGTAGACTTCCCCACTACCACAGCCTATATCTAAAATAGATGCATATTTTTGTATAGGAAGCCTATCTACTAGTGCTTTTGCTACTTCTGCCTGTATGACATTATACGTATCATATTGATGCGCAAAACGAGCAAATTCCTTAATAATTTTCGACGCTTCATATTTTTCTCTCAACACTATTTCTCCATCTTCATCACTGTTTCAAACTTTTTTAGGTATAATCGCCGAAATTATACCCAAATTTCGATTGGGGTAGTCAATCATAAAATGAGGCAAATCAATGACATCAACACTCTTAATCGTACAAATCGCACTAGCCATTGCCATTACAATCTCTGTACTTCTTCAAAAAAGTTCAAGCATAGGTCTTGGCGCATACTCTGGAAGTAATGAATCTGTATTTGGGGCAAAGGGTCCTACTGGATTTCTTGCAAAATCAACATTTACACTCGCATTTCTTTTTATCATCAATACATTAGCACTTGGATACTTATATACCAGTCAAAACTCTGCATCGGTTGCAGATAGTATTGTCCCTGCAAATAACGCAGCGGTACCTGCCGCACCAACGAAAGAAACGAGTGCACCAGCAGCACCTTTGGCACCAAAAACAAATTAATACTATAAAGAAGGTTTCTCCTTCTTTATACTTCTTTACTCCTCTACCCTTCTCAATACATAACAAGGTAAAAAAGGGTAAAATTTCCCTAATACACAGCTAAGGATATGTAATGACAAATGAAATTTTTGACCACACCACGGAAAATATGGATAAAAGTATTGACGCACTCAAGAGAGACTTTGCCACACTAAGAACTGGTAAGGTAACTACAGGGATTGTAGATAACATCAAAGTAGATTATTACGGTACAATGACAGCCCTTACCCAAGTAGGAAATGTCATCGCTACAGATGCAACAACCATTAGTATCACACCTTGGGAAAAGAACCTTTTAGGGGATATTGAAAAAGCTATTCAAGAAGCAAATATTGGTGTAAACCCAAACAATGATGGTGATTTCATTAAGCTCTTTTTCCCTCCTATGACAGCTGATCAGAGACAAGAGATTGTGAAACAAGCCAAAGGTATGGTAGAAAATGCCAAGGTTGCTCTTCGTAATGTAAGAAAAGATGGTAACGATAAAATAAAAAAGCTTGAAAAAGAGAAAGAAATCTCTGAAGATGAATCTAAAAAAGCACAAGATCAAATTCAAAAACTTACAGATGAGCATGTTGCTAAAATAGATGAAGCTTTTAGAACCAAAGAAGCTGATATCCTCAAGGTATAATATGAATGTAGAACAAGTCTATAAGGATGCCAATGCCCTACTTGATGGGCATTTTCTCTTAGCCAGTGGTAACCACTCATCTCGTTACCTACAGAGTGCAAAGGTAATGGAGTACCCAAAAAAAGCAGCTCTACTAACTGATGCTTTAGCCCGTATGATAAAAGATGCAGGGATAGAAGTAGATACAGTCTGTGCACCTGCCCTTGGTGGTGTACTGACAGGGTATGAATTGGCACGTTCATTAGATGTGCGTTCTATCTTTGTAGAAAAAAAAGAAGGTGCTATGGAACTCCGTCGTGGATTTACTATAGCCAAAGGTGAAAAAATTATCATCTGTGAAGACATCATCACTACAGGTGGTTCTGCGCTCAAAGCTGCAAAAGCCATAGAGGCTCTAGGAGGAAAAGTGGTAGCTTTTGCCTCACTTGCTAACAGAGGCTTCTGTAAACGTGTAAATGGCAATGATACAGCAAAGACAGAATGTGCTTTACCTGAAAACACACCTCTTTTTGCACTCGATGATTTTACGTTTGAAATGTATGCACCTGAGGACTGTCCCCTTTGTAAAGAGGACAAAGGTAATGCTATTAAACCTGGGAGTAAAAGTTAAATACTTTTACTCTTTTCTTTTATACCCTTTGATAAAATCTTTTACCTTCTTGGTATGATAACTATATCCTCTCTCTAAATAACCTGTATCTATACTTTTCAGTAGCTTTGCATCGCTGTCAAGTAAGTAAAAATGTGGTGTACCTTTAAGTGGGGGAAACTGTTTGAGTAGAGACTGTGCCTCTTTATTTATACCCTCTCCGTAGTAAACACGCACTACCTCAAAGGTGGTGTAGAAATCTTCTGCTATTTTGTAGTGGTCATCTAAAAAATTTTCAAACTGACCACACCATTTACACCAGTCTCCCCCTACCATTAACAAAATTTTTTTATCACTTTTTTTTACTTTTACAAGTGCTTTTTCCAGCGATATATAGGGATTAATCTTTTTATCATACTGGACACTATAGGAGGGTAACTTCTCCCATTCAAAGGCATATAATACACTGCATGCCCCTAAGAATATTATTAAAACTATTTTTTGCATATTTAAACCCATTATTACTCGTTGTCTCTAAGGATGCTGAAAGATAAGTCTTTCATAGGTCACATTACCGTTAAGTCTAACATCATCCCCACAACGATGACCACTAGTTAAGCTATCTGCATCAGTATGCCAACATAACCGATTTGTTGCATCTGGTGAACTAGCATCACAACTATGTCGGTCTACCGATTCCCCTGCAGGGAAAAATCCCCATGATTTTCTCCCTGAATAATACCATGCCACACTGTTGTGTGTATGCTGTGCCTCTCTACCATTTCCAACATCAAACAAGACATGTGTTCGTGTATCGGCTGCAAGGAGTTGCAAAATAGCACTGTCTGTACGACGACATGATAGCATTAATTTGGTTTGCCTACATGCATTTAAAATAGTATCCATCGTTTCTCTATCTGCATAGGTTCCTTGATAACAAAGACTCCATCCTGTCCGTAATACATCTGCTATAGGGACATTTTCATGAATCCCACTGTCTGTAAAAATATCTGTTTTCCCTACATTGATATGATTATCAACATATGCTTTTGTCACCAACTCGTTATTGGTAAAGGTAGTGGCTGTTGTGGTGATTTTGTTAGCCCCCATATCTACATCATTGTCACATGTTGCATAAGCACCTATCGCCCATATAACACCTACAAATATACTAAGTATTGTTTTCATTTTATTTCCTTTTTTTATTATCATTATATTACTGTAGATCTGCAGGCAGATCACAATTATCAAAGTCATCACAAGCACATGATCCCGAACCAGAAAGCACTGAGAAGTTCCATCTACTGCTATTATTTATACCTGGGTTTTGTTCACCAGTGGTATCTATAAATGCCCCTGTGTCTATCTGAATATAGTGTCCTGCACCATAGACTAAATGGCTATTAGGGTTCACTGTAACCGTATGACCATTAATGCTTACTTGTGAGGCAGAGACATTAAAATTGCTATGTTCCGTACCATCTGCTTTGTAGACCCTGAAAGTTTTACCTACTGCCTTCTGTATAAGTGTGTCAAACCTTCCATATGTCACAGACAAACTTGCCAAAGCAGCTACATTGGTCGCACCATCTTTGGGACTTAACATTGAGATAATAGGTTTATCTGCATTGTCACCTATGCCGTCACCATCACTGTCCGCATACTCTGCACTATTTCTAGGAAAAGCGTCTGAAGCATTGGCTATTCCATCTCCATCTATATCTGGATCTATGGTATCCACAAGCTCATCACAATCCAAGTCAGCTCCTGTAATGCTTGGATTGTAGATGGACATGACCACGATAATGTCATCATTCATCATCGGAAACCATTTAGGGCAGTCATTGGCATATGCCATGCTGATGCCCAACAAAACAGGTAAACAGATTTTTACACATGTTTTCAATATCATATCTCTCTCCTTTTATACTCGATATTTTCTTTCTCTTTAAGAAAGAGAACAAATCTATATCTTCCCTATAGTAACACAAGAGTGTCATGAATCGTCATAATGATAAAAAATAGAAAATTATGTTGAAAATATTTGAGTATTTTATTTAAACTATTACGTTTTATCGCAATAGTAATAGGCTACTATCGAAGCCCATCAAGAAGATTGTAGACTATATTTTCTACAAAGTTCTCCAGACCAGAGCACATAACTCTACATCTATATCTGTCTTACGTGGTTTCATACTATAAGTTGCTATCTCACAATTCTCCACATTGTATTTTTCATTGAGTGAGTCTATAGTATCTTCAAATTCATACTCCAAGGCTTCTATATCTGCTTGAATGCTTGCCATTCTTTCTTCCGCACGACTCATGTCTCCACGTTCTTTTAGAATATTGCTTCCTTTTTTAAAGGCTCTTCCTATTTTTGTTGGTGTGCTACGTCCAAACAATGCCCCTAAAACTGCTATCCCTGTCTCTATCATAGAACTTGTAGAGTCTGCTGCTTCTTTCTCTACACGCTCTTTTGCACGACTTAGTCTATCAAGTAACGTTTTTTCTTTTTTTGAAAATCGTGATTGGAGTTTTTCTATCTCATTCTCTTTTTTATCATTGAGCACGTCTTGTAATCTTACGCTAAAATCAGACTCTGACTCACCTACTTTAGACTCTAACTTTGGAGAGGCACAACGTAGAAACTCTAAGTTTTGCTCTCTATACAGTGACTCTTTGAGTTCACGTATAGCTCTCTTGAGTCCTTTATCATCTAATATTACTTTAGGGAGTGCTTGAAATTTTGCTTTGCTTGGTGCAGAGTGAGGATAGTTTTCAAAGCTCTCCTCTTCAACTCTGGCCTCTTCCCAGTCAAGACTCTTTTGATTTTTTTCTAATGCTAAAGAGAGTACAAGTTCTCGCTCTTCATCTATCCCTTTGCGTTGATTGTAGAAATGTACTTTAGCTAAGGCTCCTAAGGTCGGAATATATTCATTGTTTTCACTTGGGTCAAACTCGAAATACTGAGATATTGAGTCATCAATCTGCTGGAAGCTCTCTAATTTACTCTTTTTTTGTATCATGGTATCTACGGTTTCTACTTCAATCTTTTGTGCCTCTTTTTGCTTTTTCATCAAAGAAGATATTTCATCACGTTTAAGTGGTCCTTTAAGGTAAGACATGACCCAACGCGTAGAGAAAAGTCTAATATCCTCTAGATGTGCAGACTTGAGGAAGAAAGTTCTCTTTTTTAGGTTTGCTAAAAGTGTTTTTATTTCATCCTTATCATAACTTGCACCTACTTTACCCCCTAGCCCATCTATAACCCGTTCTATATCTTGCGTGGTCTGCAACCTACCAATGAACCACGTTCCGATGTTAGAGAGCCCTTTATAGTCCAAGTCTACTGGATTTTGAGTACTGAGTACCACACCTACACCAAATGCTCTTGCTTGTTTGAGAAGTAACAGCATTGGTTCTTTACTTGGAGGGTTTTTAGTAGGTGGGAAGAAACCATAAATTTCATCCATGTATAGAATAGTTTTCAATGCTGAAGTTCCACTTTGTCTACGCATCCATGCAATATATTTATTAAGCAAAAGCGTAACAAAGAACATACGTTCATTATCATTAAGATGAGAGATCGAAAAAATAGCTACTTTGGCCTTACCCTTTTCATCATAAAGTAGTTTTTGTATGTCTAAGCTGTCCCCTTGTAACCAAAGAGAAAAAGAGGGACTTGCTAGTAAAGAATTAAATTTCGTAGCTAATTTAAAACGTGCCTCTTGTGGATAAAAATCATCTAAAGGAAGTACTCCTATCTTTTTAAAGCTTGGTTTTATAATTTTTCCAATAAGACTTTCTATACTCAACCCTTCATCATTTATCCATGCTTTTGTGATAATTTGTGCTAAGAGAATATACTCTTTAGACTCTAGTGGTTCAGCCGCTATACCTACAAGTGAAAGTAGAGATACGGTAGTACTTTTCAAGTACGAAGTAAAGGTATCACTGTCTTCCATTACTTCACTTGGTGGTGCTTCAAGTGATGACATCACATTAATGGCAACACCTGCTGAAGATCCTGGCGTATAGATGGTTTTATTTACAGCTTGAAGTTTTGCGGTACGTTCAGACGTTTGTCCCCATGATTCTATACCCTCTTTCCAGACAGTTGACATCTTCTTCGCATACGCTGAAATATCTTTCTCTTTGCCCCTAGCTTCATCTTCTACCCATGGTTCAAATGCCTTAGCAGAAAAATTACTATCGATCAGACAGAGGTTACCCATATCGCCCTTAGGGTCTATGATAATAGAAGGAATATTGTCTATCGCTGCCTCTTCAATAATGCCTATTCCCAATCCTGTTTTACCAGAACCTGTCATTCCTATAATGGCAGCATGTGTCGTAAAATTTTTATTTTTAAGAAGTGTCAACGCTTCAGTCACTTCCATTGTCTCTTTATCAATATCTTTCCCTAGATAAAAAAGCCCTAGTTTCTCATATATTTCTTGCATAGTATTATCCTTCTATGGTTGTTCTGTAAATTGACTTTGAGGTCTTTCTCTTCCAGGGTTAGGTTGAGGAGGATTCCTAGATGAAGCTCCTGCTTGTGTACTTTGTGGCGCTGTCCCTCTTGGCTGATTTCTTCGTGGTTGAGTTCTATTTGGTTGATTCCCATTTGGTTGATTTCTTCCTGTTGTTTGAGAATTTTTTGTATTCTGTACAGGAACAACTGTCCCATTAGGTAATATTTTTGATCCATCTTTAAATATTTGTGTCCCATCAGGCAATATTTTTCTACCATCCCGCATAATTTTTGTACCATCTGAACGTACCTCTATGACAGGGTTGGTAATCCCTTGTACCATAAAACTTATGGGTTCTTTCCCTTTTTGTTGCAACAATACTAAAACTTTATCTTTTTGATGATAGACATCAAAAAGTTCTACGCCTGTCATCACAGAATTGACTTCTACTCTCTCTTCAAACTTCACTGGCATATGATAGCTATTACCTTCTACACGTACTAAAGTATTTTTATTTTTTAACACAAGCCAACATACTTTTGCTACAGGTAAATTATAAAGAGAGTTTGTTGTTTCCTCCATACATAATCTTGTGAATTCATCTTTTTTAATCTCTAGTTTCCCATCTGAACTTAAAATATCCATAAAAAGTACTTTGGTTGCTTTGGTAATTTCTTGAGATTTCTCTAGTGAACGTAAAAGATTATCGTTAGACATGCGCATCATCTCTACCACAGAAAATAGGGGTACAAGAATCAAGCCTAGTAGTGCAATGGAAATAAGCACTTCTATAAGAGTAAATGCCTTACGTTTCCTCATGTTATTTAGCCATCCATTAACCCAACACGTATCGCTTCTTCATATGATGTTGTCCCTGCAATAAGCATCTCTCTTAATTTATCGGCTATAGTTCTCATGCCTTCTTTTTTCATCGCTTCTCTCACTTGATAATCGTTAAAACCATCTTTCATCATCTCTTTTACCTGATCATCTATAATAAAAAGCTCACCTATGGCTTGACGCCCTTTATAGCCAGTAAAATCACATTCTTTGCATCCCTCTGACTTAAAGTAAGTTCCATCAGCAGGTACATTTATCTCTTGTGTAGTGGCAGGAGCCAGCCTAGTCTCTTCCTTACAATGTAAACAAAGTTTTCTAGTGAGTCTCTGTGCAAGCACTCCTAAAAGTGTAGAGGAGATAAGAAAATTTTCTATTCCCATATCCATGAGACGAGAAAGTGAAGAGGTTGCATCATTGGTATGTAGTGTAGAGAGAAGTAAATGTCCAGTCAGGGCAGAACGCAATGCAATATCTGCTGTTTCTGAGTCACGTATTTCCCCTACCATAATGATATCTGGATCTTGCCTAAGGATAGAACGAAGTCCTGCCGCAAAGGTAAGTCCTACTTTTGTATTTACCTGTATTTGTGAGATGTTATCTGCATTATACTCCACAGGATCTTCTACAGTAATAATATTTTTATCAGGTGTAGATATATGCTGCATACAGGCATGTAATGTAGTTGATTTACCAGAACCTGTAGGACCTGTTACGAGTATCATTCCATGTGCATGGTTAAGCAACTTATATAAATCCTTGGTAATATCCTCTGCAAATCCTAAAGATTCTAGTGTTGGGATATGTTCACTTTGAGAAAGAATACGCATCACCACCCGCTCGCCATGATACGTCGGTAAAATAGAAACCCTAACATCTATACTTTTTCCAGAGATACTCAGTTGTGTACGTCCATCTTGTGGTACTCTTTTCTCAGAAATATCTAAGTTTGAAATAACTTTTACTCGGTTAATCACAAGGTTTACAATATTTTTCTCTAAATCAAGATGTTTTTTAAGTGCCCCATCAATACGTAGACGGACTTCTCCTTTACGTTCACCACTCTCTATATGTATATCACTCGCACCTTTTTGCAATGCTTGAAAGAAAAGTGAATTTACCAATTTGATGATAGGTGCAGAGTCTTCACTTGAAAGTAAGTCTTGTGAATTACGAATAAATTCTAGTAAATCACCTTCTACTTCAATCAACTCATCAGATGTGGTTCCCATATCTTCAAAATCAGAACCTGTTTGAATTTCTAAAAACTTGTTTTTGAGTCTCTCAAAACTCTCTGCATCCACAATACTAACGGGATAGCCTAAAGAGAGTTTGGAAAAATAATTCAGTGCATCCCCAAGAGTCTCTTCTTCTACAATACAGGTTTTGGTACCCTCTATCTCAGAAAAAAGGAGTGAATGCTTGATTGCTAACTTATGGTTTAATTTTTCTTCCCATAATGGCTCAAGGTTGACATCTTGAAGACGAGGAAAAAACATTGTTACTCTCCCACCATCATATCAGCATCATACTCTTGCACTGTTTTACGACGTATTCTGTGGCTAGGATCACCGACTGTTTTATCATTCCCACCTCTATATCCTGATTTTTGATTTAATCCTCTTTTAACAAAAGTATTATAACGTGCCTGAATATCTTCAAGTTCATTCAGTGCTGTACGTAAACGTTGTAAATCTCCACTTTTCCTTACAATATAAGGTGTAAGATAAATTACAACATTGAGTTTCGTTTCAACATCCGCATCTGATTTAAACAAGTTTCCCATAAGAGGGATTTCACCAAGGATAGGTACTTTAGTAGAGTTCTCACCCCCAGAACTTTTAATCAATCCACCTAAAATAATGGTTTCCCCATTGTTGACAATGGCATTGGTTGTTACTTTACGTTTTGTTGTTGTAGGTCTATCGGCAGAGGCACTTGACCCTGGGAGAATATCTTCTATCTCCGCTTCAACCTCAAGTGTTACTTTGTTGTTACTAGAGAGTCTTGGTTTTACTTTAAGTGTAATCCCTATATCTTCTCTAGAATAGTTATTGATAATATTACCTTGTCCTTGTGTCGACTGTTGTGCTTGTGTCAATATAGACTGTGTTTGCCCCACTTGTATGGTGGACTCTTTGTTGTTTGTACATAGAACAGAGGGTTCAGATAAGATATGTGCTGCACCACCTTGTTTCAATAAATCTAACTTTGCACCCAAAGCAAATACCTGCTTAGTGGCATCAAATTCAAACGCTCGTTGTTGTGTGGTAATGGCATTACCATTTCTATCTAGCTGTGTTGTTGGGTTATTTAAAAACCCCAATAGATTTTGTGAAATCATCAATGAAGAAGCACCTAGGTTTGCTGCTGCAGAGTAAAGCCCTTGTGAGGTGATTTTTCCTCCTTCAAAACCATAACGCATACCTATCTGTTCTGCCAAATCTGTATTGATCTCAACAATACGCGCTTTAACATAGACTTGTGCCTGAGGAATATCAATCCTTTTTACAGTCTCACGTATATTTTTAATCTGTTCACCTGTGGCTAAGATAATGAGTGAATTTCGCTCTATGTCTGAAACCACCATCGCTTTTGATGCAGGTTTTGCACCTTTCCTAGGCTTTTTTATGGCTACAGAGTTCATCTGCGCGACCAATTTGGAGAGTATCTTCTCCATCTCTTCAACATTTGAATTTTTAAGAGGAATCACGTACATTTTTTGTGTTTGATCCTCTCCTTTGAGGTCAAGTTGTTTGATATAACGTATCATCCGACTATTGTTTTCTGCTTTACCTATTAAAATAATAGAATTGGTTGCTTCATCTTTAAAGACATCTACTTTCTCACTCTCAATGGTTTGAGGGAAAAGTTTCTTGACCATACTTTGTGCATTGCTAAATACATCTTTAACAGATGAGTTTTGAAGATGCACAATTGTTGATTTTTTCTCTCCACCCTCTTCAATGGCTTTAATCACTTTAGAAACGGCACGAAGTGTTCTTGGATTGGCAGTTATGGCAAGTACATTATTCTCTTTAAATGAAATTACTTTGGCACTTTTGTGTAACAGTGGTTTAATTTTAGCACGTATCACAGCTGCATTGGAGCTCTTCAATGGAAACATCACTGTTTTCATTGTATCTCCGCTAATATGACTACTTACCTCTAAACCTTCTCCTGCAGCATTGGATGCTTTTACAACTTTATAATACTCTCCTTGATTAATAAGGGCAAATCCCTTACTCCCCAAAATCGAGTTTGCTAAAGGAAGCAATGAACTTTTTTTAATCGGAGTGGTTGAAACAAAGTTAATTTTACCTTTTAAATCACCCTCTATCAAAATATTTTTCTGTGTGATTTTAGAAACCATCTCTATAAAATCTTTAACGGAAAGATTACGAAAGTTCACATTCACTTTCTCTTCTTCAGCATATAGTCCTACAGACCATATTAGCAATACACTTAATAGTATTTTAGTTAATTTCATATTCTAACTCCATTTCTTCTTTACCTCTTTGGATAACCAAAGTAAGATTTTCTACATTTTGAATGTTTTTGTACACTCCGAAAGCTGCATTATAGCTATTTATCTCTTGTCCATTGATGGATTTAATCACATCATCCCGTCTTATGCCTAACTTTGAAAAAGGAGAGTCTTTACGCACAAACGTAATACGAAATCCTTGTAGATTTTTTCCTTTTTTCACTTCAGATATACCTATATTTTTATATATATCATTCATATTCTTAGCATAATGGTCTAAAAGTGCTCTATCTATCACTTTATGATCACCTGCATCTGTCACCTCTCCATTAAGCTCTTTTACTTTCTTAGGTATAGTACTTGGTCTAGGCTTCTCAATGGTCTCCACACTACTCTTATTGTTTGCTAAAGATTTCCCTTTAATGAGCATTACTTTATAGCTTTTATTGTTTTTTGAAAATGTAGCAAAATTACTTCCTGCCCCCTCTAAAACAAACCCATTAATATCTTCGCCTCTTCCTAGTACTTTTGTTTTTGCTTTATGTTCTACTGTGACTACCGTCACCTTTGAGTCATTATAAATAGCTAAAAGTTTAATCTCGTTAATACTCCCTTGCTGCTTTACTGGTCTTTTTGGTCTATCAGTAGGTGCGGCTGTTTCATTTGGTGTAAGTTTAACTCTATAGTAGAGTGCTTTGCCACCCTTTTTATCTACTTGGTTAATACCCGAGGAAGGAAGCCAAAGGACTTCAACCACAAACCATAATGTCTTGAGCATAAGCAAAAGTACCAGTCCTGCCAAAATATTTTTAAATACCTCTGGTTTAAAAAGATGTTTCATAGTACCATCCCTTCTCATCTTGCTTAAGTTGATTTTGTAACATCTCAATACCTTTAGTACTGTTAAAGTCTAAACGTAGCATTTTGCTCTTGAGGTTCACTTGTCCTTCAGTGCCTCCAAAAGAACCATCTGCATTCAATGCCACAGTCCAAGGAAGCCCTAGGAAGTGTGTAGCCGTTACTTTTTCTATTTGTGTAGGAGCCATAGACTTTAAAGAATCATCTAAAAGAAGATTTGCTATTTCCATTTTTGTATAAAAAAGTAAAGTAAAACATTGTACTTTTTCTATTGTGGCCAATTTAATACCTTTGGCATAGACATCCACTTTATGGAGGGTAAGAGAGAAAAGTCCTTCTTCGATACGTGCTTCATTCATCTTTATATCATACTTCACAAGTGCATTTTCTAGTTTATAATACATCTCTTGTTTTGGCATAAAAAAAAGTAATATGAGCCAAACAAAAAAGAGTGCGATAAAGAGTTTTTTTACCATTTGCATTTGAACTCCACATTATAGGTTTGTCCTATTTTCTTTATATCGAAAAGTATAATTTCTACAGGTAAATTTAAAATTTTTGTTGCAATTTTATTAAGTTCCTGTGCACTTAAGCCTGTGTAGGTAGCAGAGATTTTCTGTTTTTTCTCCTGCCAATTTCGCTTTGCGCTAGCCACAGTACCTTTCAGTGCTTTTATCTTTTTTTGTATCGCCTTATCTTTCCAAACTTTTTGAAGTGCAATCACCTCTTTTAGCTCCGCAAGAGTATGCTGTACATGTGAGCTACCTTCTATTTGCGTTTTAACTTGATTATGTTTATATAGATATGCACCAAACATTAAGAGCAATGCAGCAAGTACTATGAGTTCATTTTGGTATCGTTTCCAACTCATAGGTTCCCCTCTAATTTTAAATTATTGCTCTGCTTAATAGTAGAGACATTATGACCTGCTTTTTTTGCCAATCGTTTAACCCGTTTGGCAACATCCACGCTTGTACAAGAAAATTCTGCTTTAAATTTTTTATCATTTATGTTCAGCGAAGTCAGTGTAACACCTTTAAAAATCATACTTGAGAATGCTTTAATTACTTCTCTTTTTTTACGTTCTTTTTTATCGATACTTCTATATTTCTCAATGATGCCTTGACGGGTATATGAACTTTCTAACGCAGGGTGTGCCTCATACAGTGACTGAAGTACTTCAGTATCTTCCTGACTGTTCCCACTGTATCGTAGACCTTCTACTACAAAAATACCAGCAAAAAGCAAAAAGATAGCTGCCAAAGAGAGTGCCTGTTGCTGAGTAAATACAGAACTTGTACCACCCTTTAAGCTTACCCCTCCTTTTGCAGGTAAAAAACTTTCATCAAAAGACAAAGGTTCTTGTTCTGCTTCAGGTAAGGCAATACGGGGAACCACAACCACCGTACTATTTTCTAGTGCCACCAAGGCTTGTATCTCATCCAATATTAGGGGCTTAGTGAAAGACTTTAACGCCTCTTGTGCAAAATAAATTTTTGCTATTTTATCAACTGTGATACCTTTACTTTCCAAAAACTGTGTAATTTTCTCACTGTCATAAGCGATAAATGTCCATCCATCTTCTTCTTTAAGTACAGCATACTCATAATTACCACCCTCTTCAAGCAAGCCTTCAAAAAGTGATGGTGCTATCTTCTTTGCTTGGTAAGCATACTTCAGGGGTAATGATTCTCTCTTAAGTGTATAAAACTGTGGCGTGAGCATGATATCTACACTCTCAACCAAGTTCACACGTTCCATAGACGAATGTACAAGAAGTAACTCTTTATTTTTTCCCATAAAACTCAAAATGTTTTGCCTCTCCTTGTATATATTCAAATCTAAACTTGTATTGACCACCGGTACTTTTAAAAGCGACTGTACATTCACTCTCTTCTAAAAATTTTTTACCTACAATAAGATTTTTTCTTGCTGCATAATCACCACCATTCTCTCGGACAAACGCTTGGAGGCTTCCTCTTTCAGGGTCACCATACCAGCCTTTTACTGTCTGCAAATCGATATCAAACAGCATAGAGATAAGTTCAGGAGAACTATATTCTGCGTCTATTACCTTTGCATTACTTGAAAAAGTAAAATACTTTGCCCATGGCACCTTACTGGCTACTGGGTCATCTACTTCTAGTTGGTAATTACTCACAATTTGCGCAAATTGTTTGTATGATATGATACCGTTTTTTTGCCTAAGTCTGCTGTATTCCTTTTTAACATATTTTTTTTGCCCACCAATCTCTTCTAAAAGCATCTCTTGTAGTCTCGATGCATCTTCCAAACTATATTCTTGGGCTAACATATCAAACACCGTTTGCGTAAAAGCAAAGGCCTCGCGCATATTTTCTTTATGTTCCATACCTAACCAATTGATATTTACCCCTGAAGATAGCGCTTTACATTGTGCAGTCATTTCAAATCTTCCATCTCTGGTTTTTAACGGTACAGAGGTACGATAAAGTGTAGAAAAAAGTTGTTTTTTATTTTTAAACTTTTCAAAAATACCAGTAAGATCGGCATAATAAACATCTGCTTGTATCATCGCGGTAGTATCTGCTGCATCATGTTGTACTTTTTCAAAATAGCTCAAAAGAACCATCGTTAAAGCAATCAATATACTCAATACTGATAATGTAATAATCAATGCAAAGCCTTGCTTATGCTTAACATTTGAAAAGGCTGTCTGTGTTTTATCCATCTAAAAGCTCTATTAAAGTAAAATTTGTAAAAATTAATAAATATTATACCAAAGCAAGCTAAAGGATGCACATGAATACACATATTAATCACAGAGCTGGGTTCTCTCTCATTGAACTTCTCATCGTCATTGTTATATTAGGAGGGCTTATTGCCGTTGTTGCTCCTGGACTTATTGACAGACAAAAGCAAGCAGCTAGAGACACTATGTGTCTCAAAATGAATGATTTAAAAAAGCGTTTTGATATGTTTACCCTTGACAATGGTAACTACCCAGAAACAGAAGAGGGTTTTCAGGCACTTCTTTCCAACCCAGATGCAGACAAATACCCTAACTATCCTGTTACTCCGTATCTTAAAAAAATGCCAAAAGATGCTTGGGGATCACCTTTCGTTTATGTAAAGAAAGGTTCAGATCTTGAAATCATTTCTCTTGCTGCCGACAAAAGGGAAGGTGGTGAAGAATGGGATACAGATCTTCTCTTCAGTAAGTGTAAAAAATAGATATTAGGTTTATTTTTTGAAACAAACGAGCAAGCAAAAAGGTTTTTCCCTCATTGAATTACTCATTGTAATTGTGATTGTCGGTTTGGTGTATTCTATAGGCTTATCTAAAATTGAATTAGGTAAGCCTAAAGTCAAAGCACTCACCCCTTTAAACCTAAAAAGAACCATTGTCAATTCAGAGTTTTTTAATGGTCATGCGACACTTATGTGTGTAGATAAATGTCGTAAATGTTACCTAAGACAAGGACTCTCCTCTCCTTTTAAAGCCTATAGCAATAAAATTAACCTTAGCGATGTTAAAGCCTATACAATAGACGAAGATGAATCTCTCAGACGCTTAGAATATGAACGCTATAATGATAAAAAGATTTGCCTTGTTATGGATTTTTATAACAATGGTAGCTCCACACAAATCATTCTTGAAAGCAAAAAAGGGACATATTTCCTCCCTGCTTTTTTTGATGAACCAAAAAAATTTGATTCTCCAGACGATGCTAAAGATTATTGGTTAAAACAGAGCCATATTGTCTCAAACTCAGGAGATTTTTACTAATGCAAACCTTACGTCCTGCCTTTACCCTTATTGAAATTTTAATTTCAGTGACTATTTTATCTTTAGCCTTTTTGTATGTACTTCAAATACATACTGATAATAGAAACCATATTATCTATCTCTCAGAGAGAAATAAACACTCATTACAGGACTCTCTTTATTTAAGTAAAAATATTTTAAGACACCATAAAGACAACAAAAGTGCTTATGAGATACTGGAACGTCATTTTAGTATAAGAGAAGATGAGAGTAGACAAGCTCTTAAAAAAAGTAGCCGAGATATCTATATTCCAGAAGAGATAAAAATCATCCCTCCTCCAGAAACAAGAGGTCCCACGGCACTGGTAAATGAAGTAAAACTTAAAGACAAACATTCATCCAACTATTGGCACTTTAAAATCCAATCATTTTAAAAATCTTTTATTCTTTTTGATGATGTTTTAATAAACCCAACAAAAAGCCCTAGACCCGTTAACATTAGTACACTGTTGCCTACAATATCATGTGACCAGTAGAACTCTTCTTGCCCCTCTCCTGCTTGTGTCACATAGACTACCAATAATATACGCGCTACATTGACCACTGAAAAAAGTACATATCCTAGTCCCATCCATATTATTTTATGTAAGATTGTTGAAGGATATGCCAAGATAGACGCAAATAAAAAAAGTATAGGTATTACCCCATTACACGCTTGATTAATAATAATTTTATAGTGTGGGTTTATCCAGATATCTATGCCTTTGAGCTGCTCTGGTTTTAAAAATATATCTAAAAAAAATAGGGTTATTTTGGTTTGTCCCTCATTCAACCATATAGAGGCTACTGAGGTCGGTGCATAAAACAGTACAAATAATAGTGCTAAAAAAAGAAGATACTGGGCAACAAATAGTTTCATATCACACTATAGCAAGATACAGCTAAAAAAGTTATAATACTAGTAACTAAGAATTAAGGACATATCTGGGATGCTTTTCAAGTAC
>Ga0256844_10000338_pt1 | contig 18027 bp, 17 predicted proteins | sample MusselsmetaG_FD_189100 | JGI IMG/M metagenome (GOLD analysis project Ga0256844, IMG submission 189100) | Mussel associated microbial communities from hydrothermal vent at the East Pacific Rise, Pacific Ocean - Mussels | ecosystem: Host-associated > Mollusca > Shell > Unclassified ... | reverse complement strand
ATTATCACACAGACGGAAGCTTTTGGAGATGTCTCTAAACGCTACATCGCCACTTCGACGGAAGATATCATCACTGAGATGAATCATTTTCATCAATTCGCACCTGTAGGTTTTAGTAACTCACAAGTACGTAACAATGAACGTGAAGGCTTCCAAAAACACACTATCATGTTAGAGGCACCCGATGCTGAAATGATTGACGGAACTAAGATGCGTGTCGTTCTATTTAATAGTAATGACCGTAGTACCTCTATCCGTCTCTATCTCGGCTTATATCGTGATGCTTGTGCTAACGACTGTGTATTTGGACAAGATTTCATGGATCCTATCTTCATTCGCCATACTAAAAAAGATTGGCGCTCATCTGTACGAAACCTCATGGACGAGTATGAGAACATTCAACAAAAAACAGATGAGATGATTAACCGTATGATGGATAAAAAACTATCTTACGGAGATATCGGACGCTACACTGAACGCTTAGCAAGCGCAATGAATAAAGAAATTACAGGTGAAATTCTTGACCCTATGCAATTTAATATCGCTCAACGTCAAGAAGATACAGGTAAAGATTTATGGAGTCTTTACCAACGTTCACAAGAACATGTACTTAAAGGCGGTGTAGACCGTATTATTCCTCAATTTGACCCTGAAACAAATGCTCGTCTTGACCCTATTATTAGTAAAACTCATGTTATTACTTCTGATATGAACAAGATTAAAATGAACCGTATGGTACATGACTTAGCTTATGAAATGGTATCTTAATAGATGGCACCTCAAGAAATTGCCTTTTACTATGAAAAAGGCACACTCGGAGGGTTTAGTACTAAGCTTATGGATACTATCTGTATTGCTGATACATTTAATCGTAACCGTATTAAGCTTGCCTTTCCTGAGTACATTCGTGCTTATGAGTTATGGTTTTCAAAACCGAAAGGATGGGACAAATGGGACTAGAATACCACGCAAATAAAAGAGCAGAGACAGAACGTTCTCTGCCTTCTATTACAATACCTTTAAACGTAGATGCAGAAATTATTGTGCAGCATATATTAAAAATTATTAACCAAGAGACAGAAAATTTCTCTGATGGTCAATGTATTGATATTATACATAATTACTGTACTGCACTTAACACAGCGGAGAATTCTCATGGCTAATTGGTCACAGACAGACGTTGAAATATTCGGACCACCTGAAACGATTAAAGAAGCTTTAACCGATATTGAGTCTAAACGCGAAGGTAACGAAGGTAGTTTCCAATATCTTGTGCCTAATAAACACAGTACTGTACGTAAGGACGGTTATAACTCTATGGAGCTAGGCTCTATAGAAAGTACTAATGTGTCCATCACTGTAAACGGCTCAGGACGTTGGGCAGGGCCTGATAAGTATTTTGCCTCCCTGTTTGAACAATACGCCCTTACAGGATCTTATACTGATTCAGAAGCAGGGTGTGACTTCTTCTATAGAACAGAGTTTATTAAAGGTAAACTTATAACTGAAAAAGAAGAGAAGTATTTCTCTGATGCTTCTATTAAATACTTTGGAATTGACTTCTTTGTAGAGCATTACGCACATGCCCTTGAAGATGAAGATTGGGAAGAAAATTGGGAAGATGAAATTAAAATCTTTAAAAAGTATGGATACTCAGTAGCAGACCTTGAAAAAGCATGGGAGACATACACATGATGGACGATAAACTTACAACTGATTTAACACTTTTACAGGTTAATGGGTTAGAAAACGCTCTAACATTAAAAGATCTTACTGAACATCTTGGAACTTTCCCTGACGCTACTATTGAACTTATTTTAGATGGGCTATTAACTTATTTACCTGATTTCTATATCCGTAAACACATGACATATGAAATAGCTTTAGATTTTGTAGCTTCTGAAGGCGATGCACTAGTCAAAGACCTTGACTTAAGTACCCCTCAAATAGCTGACGTAATCAGTATCTACTATAAGAACCGTGATTACTCTGATGAAAACCCTAACACTCTACCGTATATCCTATGTATGGAATACCCAACTGAGTCTCGTAATTTCTATGATGAGTTACAATATTGGGCTTCTAAAGGACGTATCTAATGACTGTTATTGGTATTGATATTGGACTAAGCGGTGGGCTATCAGATGGTACAGCAGACTTAAAAATGCCTGTATATAAGCGTCTTATTAAGCCTGCCTTTATGGTACAGAAGAAAGATACTTCCGGCAAGGCTATTACTATTAAAACAGGTCCTAATAAAGGACAAAAGCAAATGGTAGTTAAAACTAAAGCAAAGTATGCAAATGAAATTGATACTCCTGCTTTACAAAGATTACTTGAATTTGCTGATTATATAGTAATAGAATCACCTGGTAACACACAAGGTAACTCTGCTCGCGCATCTAAAACAACTGCTGTTAATTATGGAAAAGTTCTTGCTTGTGCAGAACTTGCTAATCAATCAGCTAAAGTAATTACAGTAGCACCTTCAACATGGAAAAAAGACCTTAAACTTTCAAAAGAAAAACAAGAGTCTATTGATATGTGCGAGAAGCTATCAGGACGTAAACACAAAATAACTTGGGACGGACCTGCAGAGGCCTATCTCATACGACATTGGTTTATAGAGTTTAAACTACCTAAACTAAAGGAAAATAATGGGCTGTGATATACATTTACACGTTGAAAAATATAATGAACGCACTAGAAAATGGAAAGACGTAACACTTAAAGTACTTAACGATTACTACTCTCCTGAAGATGGTGATAAGATTGAAGAGAAGTACTCTACTGTATGGGTTAACCGTGCTGATGGTAGAAACTACGCTTTATTTGCTATCCTAGCTGATGTTCGTAACTATGCTGAAGATTTATCTCCTATCTTTCATCCAAGAGGCATCCCTAACGACGCTTCTGAAAGTATCCGTAAAGAACATTGTGCATGGGAAAGTGATGCTCACTCAGCTAGTTATCTAACTCTTAAAGAGCTTATTGATGCTGCACCTGACTATGATGAAATCAACGAAGTTGGTACCATCTCACCTGAGCAGTCTTCAGAACTTGATAAAGGTAATTTACCTAGCAGTTGGTGTGGAGGAACTAACCAGGAAGATTGGGTGCAACGTTCATGGGTACGTCCCTTCACATCTTTAAGAGATCTAATTACTAATATCAAGCTAACACTTGAAGCAAGTTATAGCTACAGCACTTATGCAGCTAAAGACAAACCTAACTACGACAAAGATTATCGTATCGTGTTTTGGTTTGATAACTAGGAAAAATATCATGATAACAATAACACTAACCGGAAAAGATGCCGAAGATTATATTTATACAGTGCAAACCACTCAACGACCTGCTCGTACATTTATACCTGAAGTAGATAATGGGGAATACCCATTTGAAATGTCTGATGTAGCTCGTACTCCACAACCTTTACAAGAGGAAGTGGAGATCGACTTAGAAATGCCTCCTGTAGCAAAACGCACTATTAAGTGTAAATCTACTAAACGGCCTGAAATGGGGCCTCCTACTCAGACTGTAGTACCTCCTAAAGTAGCTGCTCGTGAAGCAATAAAACAAGGAGATGCTCGTAAGGCTCACTTTAAAGCTCAAGCGGAAATGCAGGATGAGCTTGAAAAGAAAAATAATTTAAATGGTTTTCCTACTCCTAAAACTATTGCAAAGCCTATACCTGTAGACAACATTAACCCTGCTATTAAGCCTAACCGTAAAAAACCTTTTAAATGGAAACCTTACCATACAGCTATCAAGAGTATTATGAAAGCGCCTCAAGCTCAACGTACACTACAACGTGTAATTAATGTGCTCCAACCTATTGTGGTATCTCAAGGTGTGCTAAGAGATAAACTAATGCGTGAAGGTATTACTTATGACTACAACACAGGATTATTAATGTGGCGTACAGATGGTTTTGACCATTCTAAAAAAGGATTTAAAAATGTCTAAAGTTGTAACTAGACTTGACTACTATAACGGTGAAAATGAAGTGCCTGCAGGCTCTACTCGTATCTCGGCCTCATCATTTGCTAAATTCTTTTCTTCTACTACTTCGTGGTGGCGTGAAAATCTAATGAATGAAACAGGGTTTACTAACTCTACTTCATCGGTACTAGGTACTTGTGTACACTTCGTAGCTGAAGAGTATGTACGTAACAATGGTGTAGTAGATAAAGAAGAGATTGAACGCTATATTGCTCAGTTCGATGAAGATACGGAAGATAATTGGGATATTGATACATCTATTATTCGGCTACAATACCCTATCATGGGGATGGCCTTAGTCAATATGTACCTTATAGAGAATCCACCTTCAGCTATTGAAGAATTCTTATATGAAGAGATCTTACCTGAAATTGGTGTAGGTGGCTCATGTGATAACCTTACTAATGATTGTGTAGTAGACTACAAGACCTTTGGAGGACTTACAGCTCCTTCTACTATCTCATACGAATATAGACTTCAACTACTAATGTACGCATGGCTCTACACTAAAAAAGGTATTCGTATTAACCGTATCCGTATTGTTTATATTACACGTAACAATGTAGGACGTATCTCTGAAAAAACACTTAAACCTATGAAGGATTATCCTACTACTGTTTCTGTTATTACTGAAGAGATTACGCAAAAAGATCTTGATTTTATTGAGTCTCTTATCTTCTTAACAAGTGACAGTGTAGATGCATGGAATAAGATGCCTGAATTCCGTTACATAATTGCACAGGACTACCGTCTAAAGCATCATTTATGGAACGGTTTATCTAACACTATCCACCCGTTTCCTACTGCCAATTCTTAGTCTGTGATAAAGCCCTTCTATAGGGCTATAACGCTATAATACATCTCTAAATTAAAGGATATACTATCTCTATAAAACTACTCGTATGTGGATTTGAAAACTCCGCTAAATCAACCATTACATCTAAACTCAAAGAAGCTATGGTCGTAAACTTTGACAAGAAAGAATATGGCTTTGAAGTACCTCATCTAAATGTTCCTACATGGACACTTGAAAATGCGCCTAACTCTGTTGCTGAAGCTACTATTAACTTAATCAATGAAAAGCTTGGCGTGTATATGGAAGCTTACGGTAAACTTCCTACAAGTATTATTCTTGATACAGTGACACAGTTCTATTCGGGCATGTCAGCGTATAATGAAAACCGCTACAAAAACTTTGATATTCACTCTGCTAATAACAAAGACACTATGAACTTCAATAACTATGTAGAAGACGTACTGATCGGTAACGGTATTAATGTAATTATCGTAGCTCACACTGTTTACGATGAAAAAACTCTACGTCATGTTATCCCTGCTGCGGGTAAATTTAAAGATGCGGGTTCATGGCTTTCAGTCGTGAATGACGCTATCTTTATTGAGAAAAAGGCTAACAAGCTTATCGCTCACCAACAGTCACTTAAATATCCTTGTCGTTCTACTCTCACTGATATTGAAGCTTCTCTTCCTGTACCTGCTGCTAAAGCAGAGCCAAAAGATAACGAATATGATATTAATCGTCATATTGAAGCACTTACTAGCTCTAAAGTTGAAGCTACTAAATTCGTACTCTAAAGAGGCTCTGTTTGTGATAATTTCACACCTCCGTAATGAGGCAAATCTAAATTAATTCAAAGGACCTATAATATGGCATTTTTAAAAGTAAACGCGGATACAGTCGCTAAAGAAGGACAAGGCGGAAATTTCTTCGCCACTTCGGGAGTATTCCCTGTAACTATCCGTGCGTGTGAAATCAAAGGCACTACAAACGGTGCAACTGAAGCTAACTACTTCTTCAAAGAGGGTAACTCTTTTGGTAACACAGTATTCGGTAAAGACGGTAAACAACTGTTCGGTGGAAACATCCTAGAGGCACTTGGTGCTATTATCGGTGTCAGTGAACTAGCTGACCCTGAAGAGTTTGACCTTAAACTCAAATCTCGTACTAAAGCTATCATGGCATTGCCTGACCTTGAAGACGTTGAAACTATGGTATGGGTACAGTATGGCTACCGTATCTATAACGAAAAGATTCAAGAGTCTATTTCTGTTAAACGCTTCTATCGTCCTGAAGATCAAGCAAGTGGTTCAGAAGTACTCGCAGGTGAGAACATCGGAACACAGTTTGAAAAAGACACTAAGTACCATACAGAAGTAAAATACGATAATGGTCTCACAGCTGAAATCGTAGCTGATTGGAAAAAGTCTGAATCAGACGCAGCTAAAGGCGGCTCAGGCGCACCTGCAGCAGGCTCAGCAGCTAAGTCAGGCTTTCCAACACCTACAAAAACATCGGGTTTCCCGACACCTACAAAGTAAAACTTAAATTTAAAGTCGTACCTACTATTTTATTAAGCCTTTAATAGTAGGCACATAAGACTTTCACAATGGGATTGTGATTTAACGTAACTTATTAGAGCAGCCTTTGGGCTCCTCTCTATAAGCTTATAATTATTCCTTCTAAAGACCTTATTTATGAAATCTATCACTCTTACACCTGAACAACAAAAAATTATTGATGCCTGTCTTGATCCTAAGATAAAACTCCTTCTCGTTGAAGCCGTATCCGGTGCAGGTAAAACTGCTACACTTGTTGCTATAGCTGAAGCACTTAACCCTACTAGTGGTAAGTATCTTGCATACAATAAAGCCATCGCCACTGAAGCTACTAACAAGTTTGAACGTACTAATATAGAATGTAGTACTATCCATTCTCTAGCTTTTAAAGCTGTTGTTCGTCCATATGGGCTTAAAATAGGTATCTTTAAATCGAGAGATATTGATAAGTCCTACAAATACGAAGCTAGATTAGAAATAGCAGGCCTCATAGAGGATTTCTGCCTCTCTCCTTCTACTGATATTACAGACTACTTATCTAAAGCTACCATCTTATTTAAAGATAGGGACATAGTTATAGAGGGTGTACAAAGATACCTTGATAAGATGACACGAGGTGAGATAGCCTGTAACCACAGCTTCTATTTAAAATTCTACCATCTGATGTTAGCTATGGGAGAAATAGAACCTCCTAACATACAAATCCTAATGCTTGACGAGTTCGGAGATATAACAGGTCTTACACTTGAAATCTTCAAACTTATACGTGCTGATATGAAAATAGCTGTTGGAGATTCTATGCAGACCATATATCGCTTCAATAAGACGATTAATGGGTTTAAAGCACTCGAAGGTCAAGGAACATTACTTAAGCTCTCACAGAGCTTCCGTGTGTCCTCTGACATAGCAGAACGTGTAGAACTGTTCTGTAAAGAATACATGCAAGATACAAACGTAGAATTTAAAGGGATGCACTATGATGAAATCCCTCCTATTACTTCCCATGCTTATATAGCCCGTACTAATGGGATGCTTATAGCTGAAATGATACGTCTTGACAATATGAATATTCCTTATGCACTTACAAGATCTGTTAAGGCTATGTTCTCTTTACTGCTCACACTTATGAACCTAAAAGATAAGATGGTAGTACATGACCCGCAGTATAAGTTCCTAGAGAATGATATAAAGAAGTATTACAGTAGTAAGGATTTACGACAACGATACTCCACTCCTGCTAAATACATTATGTATAAGCATGAAGATGATATATCTATTATGGGCACATTTAGGCTACTACAGAAACACCCTTATTCTGTAATCTACTCTGTTTATGACAACGCTAAAAAGCATGAAGCTACGGAACGTAAACAAGTTATTACACTTACTACAGCTCATTCAAGTAAAGGGCTAGAATTTGATAAAGTGACTTTGTTGACTGATATGAGCGAAGCCTTTTCACAGGCTTATACAGCTTATACTACTATCGTAGCTGACTCAGAAGCAACTGACGCAGACGAGTTTGAAGCTTTCAATAATTTTGAAGACGAAGTAAAACTATACTACGTAGCTTCTACTCGTGGTCGTTATATTTTAGAAGGTGCACACTATCTCCCTACAAAGGATTAATATGCTAACTCTAAATTCCACTACAGATCTTGTAGCCTTAGCTCTTGCCGTATTACATACATACAAGGACATTTAATGAAATCAGCTCTTATAGCAATCATCATAGCAGTAATCACCGTACTGCTTTCCATAAGTTTTGCAGCTACAGGTATTATTTATGACTTCTTAATGCCTAAAATAGCAGTAGGTGCCATCGTGGGCTTCCTGGTATATTTTGTGGTATTAGACTAATGAAGTATGAAGTAACACCTGCTGAATTCAATACTAAGTATGGTTATGGCACATATAAGGCTAACGTTTATAAGATGGCTTCTACTGAAGATATTGGAGACTATGTATGCATGGTAGCAGATGGACAGGCTTTACCTTACTTCTGTCATTGGCATCAAGAAAAGACTTATGAAGCACTTCCTAAAGGGGAAGCTTATATCAACTATCACAAGATAATTGCGGAGGCAACTGATGGAGAAGCTAACTAAATATGTCGTACCTTCTAAAGTAGTAGAGCTTCTTACTTACATAGGACCTAACGAACAGCCCCAAAGAACGCTAGTGCCTTTAGATATACCTGTATATTTAAACGCTCTTGAAGCTTCTCTTCTCAAACAACGAGGGTACAATATTAGTATTCAATCGGAGGAGACAACTGATGAGCAAAGTTAAAAGTATTGACATAACTGATAAACAGATGCGGTTTCTACCTATTCTAGGTAACTTACTTGAGATACAGGCTTCTACTAAAAAGAAAGATGCTTATATGAAGGTACGCATACCTGATGAATTATTTGACAAGCTCGCTTTAGAGTTTATGAAACAAGGCTCTAGTAATGCTGACCAATACCTTGTATGCTTTCGTATGAAGGATAAAGATGAGTAACATACTTCATTTACTGCTCTATGTATTAGATGACCTAGACTATCTCGGTATTTACTACCTAGAAACAACTACAGATATTTTTCCTAATGACTCATGGAAGTATTACCATGAGCCTGACGTAGCTGTAAAGCTAGGACATCTAATTCCTGACGGATGGGAAGTAAAACGTATTGAAGAGATAACAGGTCAATTCTATCCGGCTACTTAGTCACCATAAAACATAAACGGCAGTAAGCCATGTTTCAGTGTATTCATAGGATCATCACCGTGTATCTTATTCATAATAGAGTCTACAGGGCTGAAGTATGAAGCTAAAGGTGTTTCTAGCCATGTAATGCCTAATGCCTCTCTTGTAGCTAAGAAAAGACCTACACCTAGTGGGTTTTTCTTAACAAATGTACCCATAGCAGATAATGAACGCTCCATGTACTTTGTAAACATTAAGAAGCCCATATCATTAGCCCATTTAACCCACGGATTATCAAGGTATGAGTAGTTAACAAAGATTTTATCTGTCTCACGAAGACTTACTCCACCTTCAAGTAGCATAACACGATTAGCAATATCGTTTAACTGTGTAAGCTTCACTATTTTTTGGTATGCCCATGATTTGTTTGTGAGGAATACTACATCAGTTACATTCTTTACACCTTTCGGTAATTTAGTAAATATTTTATCTAACTGAGATGTGATAACTCCGTCATCTTTATACATATCGAAATCAATATCCTCAAGTATAGAAGTATACTGTCCGTCTTTCATTAGAGGGTAGGCTCTATTGTCTTCAAGTTCTTTTTTAAGAGAGTCAATACGACCTTGATCTACATCTTCACCTGCTTTTTGAGCTATTTCTAAGCGAATAATCTCACGATTAGTCTCTTGGAAATCGTTTAAGGCTTCCCATATACCTGTGAATTCAGAAACATATTTTAAAGGATTAGGCTGACGTAGACGTATCATAGTAACTATCATATTAGATACTGTATTGTTCTTAATAGTGCTGAACATTTTAGTAACAATACTCTTCTTAGCTAACCCTACTAATTCTGTCCATACCTTACCTAGTATCTTAGATGTTCGCTGAAGACGAGGATTCTTAGCTATAATCCCAAAGTCACTTACACTTGCATCTTTATACCCTGCAAAGTCTATCAGGAGACTATTTGGAATAGCTATTGAAGCCTTACCTGTTAGTCTCTCAATTTCTTTACGAGCATAGTCCGGTATGATATTCCACTTTTCTGCATATTCATACTCTTCGCCTTTAGCTCGCTCATTAGGATTAGTTCCACGTAAGAGTGTAAACTTATCTTCGTTACCTTCGTAATTAGCTTCGGCATAAGCAACCATGCTATGCACTGCATTGATATTACTTCTAATAGCCTCTTCTTTGTGAGACAAGTTTGCTGATGTATCCGCTATAACATGAGCTAAGTTATCGTTTAAGCCTAAATAAGCTTCTTGGTCAGCATAGCTTACTTTGATACGATAATCTTTAATCTCGCCTGTTATACTTCGCTCAGGAGTCATGAAGTTTTCTTCTGCCACTACTGCGTTGTATTTAGGCTTTTCTTTGCTCATACGTACCATAGTGTCTATTATTTGTGTTTGGTCTAAACCTGCTTCAAATAACACTCTTTTAAATGACATACCTTCTGCTCGTATTTGAACAGTATTGATAAGTCCTTGAGTATACGCTGTTTCTAGGTCTGTACCTGCTACTAATACGTAATCGTCTCCTGTAGCTTCGTTAAGAGCTGTAATCAGGCCTGTCTTCTTACTATCGTCGCTAATAACTTTCATACCACTTTTTTCAAGTTGTTTTAAATCACTACGCTTAACAATGTGCTGAACTTGAGCAGTATCTTTATGTTTTATATGGAAGCCCTTTTCCTCAAGTATTGACTGTGGCCCTGTAAAGACTCTATCTCTCATTGTAGCTCTATCTTTATAGTACACATTCATACTATTTTGGATTACTTGAGAGTTTTTAGCTATCGCTGCAATAGTGTTGTTTCTATCCTCTACTCCTGTTTGAGTAAGGGCATACAAACTAGCTATTTTATCAATATTAGCTGTGTTGCTGACTGATCCATAGTGACGATTAATCTCTTCTGCATTAATAAAGCCGTTCCTATCAGTATCCACACCTGTTACAAGTTTAGTTCCTAATCGCTTAGCAGCTAATACAACTTCTTTATTCATTCCTTTAGAAAGTTCTTTTATCTCTTTAAAGGCTAAACTTGTATCTTCTAGCATAGGCACTAAATTTTTTATATCTTTAGTTATAGAAGCATAGTCTATATTTAACAGCACTTTTTTAAGGGATTGGACAATACTCTCATCTAGCTTATTAGTTTTTTCGTCTTTCGCCATGAAAATACTTAGTCCTTCCCCTTCGTGCATATCTTCGAGAAGTTTTACAACTGCTTCGTGTTTTAGCGTTTGCGTAGCAGCATCAACTTCATGTTTAGACTGTCTATACATATCATAAAACCATGCTATTTCAGGATCTGCTGTATCTCTTAGAACAGCTGTAAAGATGTTATTTCTAATAAGTTTTTGCTTAATCCCAATAGTTAGCTTACCATCTGTTACTCTATCTATCCATGACGATACAGAGTCTTCTTTATCATCTACAAGTAGTTGACGAGCTTTTTTCTTCTTACCTTCAGTCATAAACCGAAAAGCTTCCACCGCTGCATCGTCTGCTTTACTATAAATCTTTGTAAATTTGCTAGAGGGTTCTGCAGGTAAAGAACTGTTCTTAGAAGCTTGAGCAGATATTTGAAATAGTTGCATAGCGATATCATTAATAGCATCTTTACCATTTTTGTTTTTAGTGACATAGCCTGTGATAAGTTCATTAAGCATTTTAATCATTCTATTGACAAAGTCTTTTAAGTTATATCCTAGAGATTTTGTACTACGTCCTCTAGCATTAACTCCTTTTTCATTTTCAAATAGACCGAAAGTATCATCTTTCTGCTTAACCTGCTCTAGCATTTTTTGCATATACATGTTTGTAGAAGCATAGGCTAAAAACTCACTTTCAGGATATGAAGTGTTATGGAATACATACTCATAAAGCTTTTTAGCGTATGCTACTTCATGACTTGTAGGTGTAGCCTTATCTGTAAGAAACATCTCATAGGCATTAGTAGAGGCTTTTTTAGCCTCTCTTTGAGCCTGTGCTAGTAACTTAGTAAGCGTTACTTGGTCAAGTGCTTTACCTGTTTTAACTATTTCTTTTCTTTGTAATTCAGAAAAGATAGTCTCTAGTTTTGCTTTCTCAATGTATGTTGGTATCTGCTCTGCCGCTGTTTTACGTAGTTTACGTATTTTAGTTTTCATTTTAGGGTTAGCTACTAACGCTTTCTCTATCATAATGTGTTGCACTTCATGTAAAAATAATTCTAATGGCGTAGAGAATGTTTGATTACCTGTAATATCAATCCGAATATGCTTTGAGTTAAGCTCCGAGTCTGCCTTAATGAAAGAATCTTCACGCTTATTACTTGCGTCTAAATAGTCCTGCATAGTCATATTATCAGCTGTAATTCCTAAGTCCTTATACAGCTGAACAATATTTTGAGCCATAGCTACCAAGTGATCTCTATTAGTTTTATAGTCGCCTTCTAAAGAAGCGTTCTGTTCATGTTGTAGCATCTCTTCGACAATATTAAGTAGAGAGTCATCAAGAGAAAAAGTAGCAGGGTCTTCATTGTACTTATTCTTATCATCGTAGTTTGTATTGCCTGTTTGTGTTTGTTGTGACCCTCTAATATCTGTATTACGTATGGCTTGTATGATATTCTTACGTTGTGTCTTAGTCTTATCTGCCCATACTTCTTTACCTGATTTCTTACTGTAAAGTACATCATTTTCAGCATCATATGCATATTCACCTTTTCCATAAACTACACTAGGTAATGCACTAAGGTCTACAGTAGTATCTACTTTAATAGCAGGAGAGTGTACAGGAGCAGGTCCACTCATCTCTACTGTATCATCAATAGCTTTACCGCCTTGTTCTGCTACAGGAGGATTACTATATTGGCCATTTCCTACAGCATAGTTAGTAGTATCTACAGCAGGTTCAGGAGTATTATTAACAGGTGTAGTTTGAAACTCACTACGAAGTTTAGTCAGAATAACAGGGAAACTATTACGCCATACACCTTTATCTTGAGTATGTGTAAGTATATCTTCTCCTGTAGCTATTAAAGCGTTCCTAGCGTCTTCGTTCTGCTCTAAAGAAGCACGTATTAGAGTTTCCATAGCATACTTATTCCAATTACCGTCTATCTTAGTGCCAAGTTTTCCTACTATTTTAACGCCACCTTTTTTCCATGCGGGATTGCTATACACAGCGTTATTAAAGGTACCGCTTTTAATTGTTTGATAGGCGTGTTCTACACTATAATATTGAGTACCGTTTTGTATAAACGGACGTAGATGCAAGTTACTAAGTATTGCGTTCTCTCCTGTAGAGTTCCAAATGTTAGTAAGCTTAGAAGAGGTAGTTTTTACTGTAGGAGTTGCTATTTTATTAGTTTTACGAACTTTAATAAAGTCACGTAGTACCTTAACATGAGTAAGATCCTTCTCTTCTTTAAAGTAGATAAACTTCTTACCATCAAGTACTCCCGATTTCACGTTCTCTAGTATCCACTCTCTACGAGCAGGTTCAACATCTTGATGATCAGTACCTTCTAGCCACGCTTTAAACATCATACTAACTTCTTCTGCTGTTCCCATATTAGGCTTTTTAGCTCCTGTGTTGATGCCTTTAACACCGAATGGGTTGCCGTAGTGGTAGTCAGGATTAAGTGTGCCATTAAACATTTTATCGTCAAATACACGCATACCAAACACACCTGCACCTATATTGTGCGCATTAGCTCGCTGTTGCTTAGCTTCCGTGTTATTACCTGGTATAACCATAATACCTTCAGAACTACGCATATCAGCAGTAATATCATCTACAGGTGTTTTAAGCTTTCCAAACTGAGCTTCAAACATGGTTTTAATCGCTGCTTCCCCGTCTGCAGTGATCTTACGTGACCCTATTCCTGCGTAGTTTTTAGTAAGCTTTGGAGAGCCTTCCTTTATAGCTGTCCAAGTCTTCTTATCAGCGTTCCATTTATACCACTGATTAGTCTGTCCATCGTCAAATAAATACACAGGCTTACCTGCATCTTTAGCCATCTCGATAGCATACGCTGTTCCGCCTGAGCCTGTGTCCTCAAGAGCTTTACTTGTATCTGTAGGATCATTAAAACGACGAGGAGATTCCCCTTTACGAGTTATAGGAGTAACAGCAAAAATAGCATCTGCATATTTAACCTGTGACCAATTACGTATAATAAGTGAATTAGTAATAGTGCCTACAGCTTTTATAAGCCCGCTTCGTCTAGCTGCTACAGTGGCTTTATACGCCCCTTCTCTATAATCAGAACGTGTAATAGCTGTGTTAGCATTAGGAGGCTGTGACTCTTTATCTTGATTAGTATCATAAAAATGGTTACTACGAAATCCGAATAAAGCTGCTATATCCCCGAAGATAGTATCTGCGCCTATAGCTCCTCCGCTTTGATTAACATACTCTTTACCGTCACTACGGTTATTGAGTTCTGCCTGACTCTGCTCTTTAACTATAGAAACATCTTTTAATGCGTCATCAATCCATTGTTTATTATATTCCGCATCAGGATTAGCTTTTTTAATATCCGCTAATATATCTCGTCTGATTCTTTCTAAGTTACATACAGCCATTACAGTCCTTTTAACATTCGTCGTTCATATAGTCTACAAGCTTATCTTGGTAGGCTTGTATCTGTTCTTTAGATAGGTACTCATTTAAAGCTCTACCTACATGCTCTACTGCATTTTCTTCGCTTATTATATTGTACTCTATGTTAGCATCTGCTAAGTCTTTGGTATTATCTACAATAGTAGTGAGAACATCTTTAATAGTATCATAGACATAGTTTGTTTTTACCATTTTACCTTTACCGACACGTACACTAGGTACGGTATCAATTCCTTGTAAATGATTTACATCATATTCTTTATTTAAGTTATCACTTCGCTGTGTTTCTATTTCACCTACAATACTGAACACTTCTTCAATATTAAAATCGTTGCTTATACGATTAAGTCCTACTCCTAGCTGTTCTACTAATGAAGGATCTGTGAGAAACTCTAAAAAGTCATTCATCTCATTAGCAGCTATAAGCTTCTTAAGACTTTTTTCAGTCTTAGCTATTGAGTTACCAAGTACATCATGCTCACGAGCTGTTTCAAGGACACCTGTATTGTAATCACCGTGTGTCTCAGTAATTTTGTCCATGTCAATACCCATGATATACGCATCGTAAATATTCTGAAACGCAGCACTATCTGAGATACTCATAAGAAAAGCATCTATCTCGTGAATATCAATAACACCATTAGCACCTATATTTAGTCCAGGTACTTTGTTATATGATGGAGTACTTTTACCTACACGACTACTAAAAGGTATCTCACCGTCTTTAAACGTGCCATCTATACCGATATAATCGCCTGCTTCTTTATCGTACTTCATATAGTCCTGATTAGCGCCTTCGTTGACACTATCTGACGTATATCCGTAACCCTCTGCACTAAGCTTAATAAGAATATCGTTGAATTCTTTCTTACTAATCTGAACAGTGTCTGTACCTGCTTTAGCTTTGAACTGCTCTAATTCCTGCTTCAGTTTGAACTTAAATACTGTAAAGTTGACTACTTCCACGCTTTTTAGTGCCTCTCTAAATCTGTTTAGGAAAGGGAAGGCTTTATTAAAAGACTCTTCAATTAAACTTCCATACGCATTAGTAGTTTGCTTAGCGATACTAGCTTGCATCTCTTGTGATAGTACTAAATTATTAACTGTGTGCATCAAAATACCTGTAGTGTCATCAGGCATCTCATTCTTAGTGCTGTAGAAGTCTGTTCCTTCTTTATATGCTTTATATTCAATACCATCAATTAATTGAGCATATAAATCCTCTAAATTTGGTGTGTTATTACCATCAGCAAATAAGTTTGTGTACAGTCTATTGAAGTTCTCGCCTTCAGCCGCTTCTGAGAACTGTGAGCTATATGATCTAAGAATAGTAGTAAGTAAGATTTTAGCTTTTTCAGCTTCCTGCTTCTGCTCTTCTGTAAACCCTTTTGGTACACCCCGCTCTTTATTACCGGTACGGAAATTAGGATAAGCAGTCATAAACATGTCTGACATGCTTTTGCCTTTATACTGACCAAGAGCACTACTAACTGTAGCTACACCTATATCCATACCTGCGTTTCTCTTGATAGTAGTTAGACTAGCACCGTAAATGTAGTACATAACAAGGTACTTCATAAGCCCACGCCACTTACTGCTATCACCTTTAATAACAAACTCTTCAACAAGACGCTCTATATTAGTCTTTCCATCGTAATCTTCACTAGCTTTTTCAGCGTTTCGTTTAGTCAGTAATTTTGCCATTATTTCAGCAGGTGTACGGTAAATGTCAATACCACCTGTATCTAAGAAGTGTTGGTGGTTATTATACTCACTATTGCCATCAGCATCTACAACATAGATACCGCCTTTTTTAAGGTATGCCATCGCCTCGTCAGTACCAATTTGAAGAAGTGTTAATATCATTCCTGATGTAACAGCATCCATTTCTATTACAAGACTATGGTCAAATGGTTTCCCTTCACTATTATCAAACTGTGCTAGAGCTGCTACAAGCTGATAAACATGAAAACGCTCATTAGTCTTAACAAAGCTTAAATCAAGTGCTGTACCCTCTTTATATGCTTCTACAAGCTCTTTAATAGGACTCTTATCAGGATAAGTTACTTTTCCGTCATTAGTAAGAGTAAAGTACTTCTCTTCTAAAGTTTTAAATACCTTCTCAGAAACCTTTTTATCAATATCTAAATCTAACGCTTGTGCTGCTGCACCTTTAAACATAGTGATATGATCAGCATCGTAGCCTTTACCATCTTCAGCCGTAGGCATAGTACTTTTCATGTCGTTCATTTCTACAATAAAACGAGTGATCTTACTATTCTGTGGGTTCATCATCTGATTTTCAATCATATAACGACCTGATACAGTAACATCCCATGCTAAGAAGAATGGTAATGTATCTCCATTAGGTTGATTAACTAGCTCATAAGTAGTAATCATGTTGTCAATAATAAGCTTATTAGCTGCATTATTAGTCACATCTTGAAGCTGTTTCGTATATGGTTTATTAAGTATCTGCTCTTCACTCACTAGTAACATATCATAGAACACATCATTAATAGTTATTTTGTCTTTAGGCTCAGCATTTTTATTGGTTTCTTCAACCATGTCCTGAGCTTCAGCGAATAGCTTTTCAAATTCAGCCGTGAACTTACGAGGCTGTTTCTGTTGTTTATTGATGTAATCTACCTGGTTCATACCTGCATTTTCTACAGATGGTCCACGATAAGTTTTATCTCCATACACTACATCAGCAGGTGGAGTTAATTGTACTTGGGTTCTATCCCCATCAATACCTAGATACTCATACGCTGAAGCTATTTCAGTAATGAACTTAACTGTAGTATCGTTTAAGTTCGTATTCAACATTCTGTAGTTTTTACCTGTAGCAGGAGCATCATTACGAATTACTTGAACAATTTTACCATCGGCACTTGAGTCTGATATAGTAATAGTATCACCACTGTTAAACGTTTGTGACTCTTGACCTTCTTTTTTAGTACTGTTCTTAATAGCCTCTATAACCATTAACCCTAACGCTGTAGAGATGCTGTCAGATAACTTGGTATCAACATCACCTAACGTACTTAAACGAAGTGATCTAAGAACATTCTTACCTGCACTCTGTACGAAAGCAGACTCAGGTACATTACCTTCACTAATCATCAAAGATAGTTCAGAATAAGCAGCATCGCTTGGTTCTACACCGAAAACATCCTTGACATATCGCTCTAATTCGTCGCCTTTTTTAACACGTACTTCAGCCATTCCACGCATAGTTTGAAGCATTTCTAATTTAATAGCATCTTGAATCTCTTTAGCTATACCATCAGTAACACGTACTCCGCCTTTTACTGTTAATGAGTTAAGAAGAGCAATAGGATTA
>Ga0256844_10000337_pt1 | contig 18056 bp, 15 predicted proteins | sample MusselsmetaG_FD_189100 | JGI IMG/M metagenome (GOLD analysis project Ga0256844, IMG submission 189100) | Mussel associated microbial communities from hydrothermal vent at the East Pacific Rise, Pacific Ocean - Mussels | ecosystem: Host-associated > Mollusca > Shell > Unclassified ... | reverse complement strand
CCTCAATTTCGCATCTCCAGTTTCACTTCACTCGCACGCTATCAGGAACCAATAGCGTATAGTCTCCTTTATGCCGAATAACATCTCTAACAATAGAAGACGAAATATACGAAGTGTCTGCAGCGGTTAATAAAAAGACAGTCTCAATGCCTGAAAGTTTTCTGTTGGTATGTGCAATGGCCTTTTCAAATTCGAAATCGGCTGGATTTCTGAGCCCTCTTAGAATAAATTTAGCATCAATCTCTTTACAGAAATCAATGGTCATCCCTGAATAGGTTACAACTTTTACTTTTGAGTCTTCTTTAAAAGCATCATTTATAAATTGTTTGCGTTGGTCTAAAGAAAACATATATTTCTTTTCAGCATTGATACCAATGGCAATAACAATCTCGTCAAAAAATTGAATTCCTCTTTTAATAATATCATAATGCCCTAAGGTTAAGGGATCAAATGAACCAGGAAATAATGCGCGTCTCATATTTTGTTGTGTTATGTTTATTTGTTTAACCTAATGAATACACGATTAAACAAATCAACTCTTTTTTAATTATTTATTTCCTCCTTTGGAGGGATTAAGGGAGGCTTCTATAGCATTTCCAAATAAATCTTCAAGGCTTATTCCAGCTTTTGCTACTTGTTGAGGTAGTAAGCTGCCATCGGTTAAACCTGGTACGGTATTTATTTCTAAAAAATAAGGATCGTCTCCAATAAAAATATATTCAGAACGTGAGAAACCACGCATATTTAATACTTTATATACCTGTTTGGCAACTTTTTCTAAGTTTTCCAATTGTATTTTTGAAATACGTGCTGGAGTAATTTCTTCTGATTTTCCATGATATTTTGCGTCATGATCAAAAAAATCATTAAAAGAAACAATTTCTGTAGCAGGTAAAACCTTAATCTTTCCTTTGTATTCAATAATACCAATAGAAACTTCTACTCCGTCAAGAAAAGCTTCAATTAATAATTCATTATCTTCAGCAAAAGCTTTTTCTATAGCAGTCTGCATATCTTCCTTTTTTGAAACTTTTGAAATACCAAAACTAGACCCTGCATTATTAGGTTTTACAAAACAAGGTAAGCCAACTTTTTTGATAATCTCGTCAACATTATAAGTATCATCTTTGTCAAAAAAAATAGAAGTAGCTACCTTAACACCATAGGCTTTTACAACACTAAGTGTATCCCTTTTATTAAAGGTAAGTGCCATTTGATACGACGAGGCAGAGGTGTGTTTAATGTCTAGTAGTTCAAAGTAAGCAAGTATTTTTCCATTTTCACCAGGGTCGCCATGAATGGCATTAAAAACACAATCGAAAGTAATATGTTTGTCGTGAATTCGGACAGAAAAATCATGTTTGTTTATAGGGTATTCATTGGCAGCAGCATCTAAAACTACCCATTTATCTTTTAAAATATGAACGCTATAAGCTGTGTAGAGTTCCTTATTTAAATGGGTATAAACAACAGATCCACTCTTTAGTGAAATGTCAGCCTCAGAGGAATACCCCCCCATAATGATGGCAATATTTTTTTTCATTTACGCAAATTGATTTTAACAAAAGTATCAAATTAAAAATAAAACATTCTAATTATTAATTTTTGTAAGTTTGCAAAGATAAAATAACGAGAGTTTATGTTAATAATTAGGTATTTAAAGAGTAAAAATTTTATAAAAATGTTTATTACATTGGTAATTGTTACGCTTGCGAGTGTTTTTTTACTTAAATTTTTATTGGGATTTATGACAAATCATGATCAAAAAATTCAAGTTCCAGATTTGGCAAAAATGTCTTTAGAAGATACGCAAAGAACTTTAGAAAATTTAGATTTGACATTGATAGTGATAGACTCTACAAGCTTTAATCCAGAATATCCACCAAAATCTGTGATAGATCAAGATCCAGAAGCCAATGATTTTGTAAAGGCAAATAGAAAGATATATTTAACTTTAAATCCTTCAGGGTATCGAAGAATTGCTATTCCAAATGTGCTAAATAAAACCAAACGTCAAGTAGAAACGCATTTAAAATCAATAGGTTTTCATATTGGGAAATATACATATGTTCCTGATATTGGTAGAAATGTTGTCCGTAAAATGAAATTTAAAGGAAAGGTGTTGAAAGCGGGAGATATGATACCTAAGAATTCTAAAATAGACCTTGTACTTGGAGACGGAAGAGGGTAAGTTGCACTTAAATTTTTTATTATGTCTGATGATGCTTTAAAAGAGAGTCAAGAAGGGTTGTATGAGCACCATAAATTTATTGCTAGTGAAGGGCAAGAACCTTTACGTGTAGATAAGTTTTTGATGAACTTTATTGAAAATGCGACCCGAAATAAAATTCAACAGGCTATAAAATCTGGGAATGTTTTGGTGAATGACACTCTTGTAAAGTCAAATCATAAAGTTAAACCTTTTGATGAGGTTCGTGTCGTATTGGCGCATCCACCACATGAAAATTTATTGGTTGCCGAAGATATTCCACTAGATATTATTTATGAAGATGATGATTTGCTGGTAGTGAATAAACCTGCAGGGATGGTGGTGCACCCTGGTCATGGAAACTATAGCGGTACTTTGGTTAATGGACTTATTCATCATATTGAAAATTTACCTGCAAATTCTAATGAGCGTCCAGGTTTGGTTCATAGAATAGATAAAGACACAAGTGGTTTATTGGTTGTTGCAAAGACTGAACAAGCAATGACACATTTGGCAAATCAGTTTTACGATCGTACATCAACACGTAAATATATAGCCTTAGTTTGGGGAAATATGGATGCTGATGAGGGGACAATAACAGGACATGTTGGGCGGAGTTTTAAAAATCGATTGCAAATGGATGTTTTTCCGGAAGGTGATTATGGGAAGCATGCCGTTACACATTATAAAGTATTAGAGCGTTTTAGTTATGTAACCTTGGTGGAATGCAAACTAGAAACAGGTAGAACGCATCAAATTAGAGCGCATTTTAAATATATTGGGCATACATTATTTAATGATAGTCGTTATGGAGGAGAGCGTATCTTAAAAGGAACAACCTTTACCAAATACAAACAATTTGTAGACAATTGTTTTAAGATTTTACCACGTCAAGCTTTACATGCTAAAACGTTGGGTTTTGAGCATCCAACAACTAAAAAATGGATGCAGTTTGATTCAGAAATACCTGAAGATATTCAGTTATGTCTAGATAAATGGCGAAATTACACAGTAAACCAGAAGGGATAATTTTTTCGGTATTGATTTGAATAAACCCTTGTTTTAATCACATTTATTTTTTATTATCATTTGTTGTTCTCTTATATGTAGAGATGCAGAAACAGGTTTAGCACAGCTAACTAAAAATAAATTTAGAGGTAAGCAAAATTAACTAAAGCTATTTGTCAATCCTTTTTTGAATTGTATCTTTACGGGCATAAACAAATTATTAGTAATAATGAAGATTGTAATTTCACCAGCCAAGTCATTAGATTTCACCTCAGAATTGCCAACAAACAAATATACACAGGGTATTTGTCTAGAGCAAGCTCAAAAAATAAGTACTGTTCTTAAAAAGAAAAGTGCCAAGCAATTGTCTGAACTTATGCATATTTCGGATAATCTTGGGCAGTTAAATTATGAGCGCAATCAAGAATGGTCTTTGCCTTTTGATTTAGAAAATTCACGCCAAGCAATTTATGCTTTTAAAGGAACAGTATATGAGGGTTTAGATGCTTATTCTATTTCCTTAGATAAATTAGAGCAGTTGCAAGGTAAGCTAAGAATCCTTTCAGGGCAATACGGATTGTTAAAGCCCTTAGACTTAATGCAGCCTTACCGATTAGAAATGGGCACAAAACTAAAAATTGGAACTAAAGAAAATCTCTATAAATTTTGGGATACTACCATTACTGATACTTTAAATAAAGAGTTAAAAGGAGGTGAGCCATTTATCAATTTGGCGAGCAATGAATATTTTAAAGTTGTACAACCTAAACTATTAAAAGTGCCCGTAATCACACCCATTTTTAAAGATTATAAAGGTGATAAACTCAAGGTTATTGCATTTTTTGCTAAAAAAGCAAGAGGAATGATGGTGCGTTATATTATTGATAATAATATAGCAGTTGTTGAAGACTTGAAAGGGTTTAATGTAGATGGTTATGTTTTTGATAGTAATCTTTCTACAGAAAGAGAATTGGTGTTTACACGATAATTCTCTATAAGTAATTTGCTGTCTACTACCTATGCTGTCAATTGTAGGGTGGTCTTTCTGCCACTATGTCATTTTAATTTCTTATTTCCTGACAAAACTCAGTAATATTCCTGTTGGCATAATGATTGACTATTCATTGTCAGAGTTTAAAACAAAAACAAAAAATCTAAAACATATATTATGAGTAAAATTATAGGAATAGATTTAGGAACAACCAATTCATGCGTTTCTGTAATGGAAGGAAATGAACCTGTGGTAATTCCTAATGCTGAAGGTAAAAGAACAACACCTTCTATAGTTGCCTTTGTGGAAGGTGGTGAACGTAAGGTTGGTGACCCTGCAAAACGTCAGGCAGTTACTAACCCACAAAAAACCATTTATTCTATCAAGCGCTTTATGGGTAATAAGTTCTCTGAGTCTAAAAAAGAAGTAGAGCGTGTGCCTTATAAGGTAGTAAAAGGAGATAATGATACACCTCGTGTAGATATTGATGGTAAGTTATATACGCCACAAGAAATATCTGCAATGGTGTTGCAAAAAATGAAAAAAACAGCTGAAGATTATTTAGGTACAAAAGTAACCGAAGCTGTAGTAACTGTGCCTGCCTATTTTAATGATGCACAGCGTCAAGCAACAAAAGAAGCTGGAGAAATTGCAGGTTTAAAAGTAAGTAGAATTATCAATGAGCCTACTGCTGCTGCACTAGCTTACGGATTGGATAAGTCTGGTGAAGATAAAAAGATAGCAGTGTATGATTTAGGTGGTGGTACTTTCGATATCTCTATCCTAGAAATTGGCGATGGTGTTTTTGAAGTGCTATCTACCAATGGAGATACGCATTTGGGTGGTGATGATTTTGATCATGTTATTATTGATTGGTTAGCTGCGGAATTTAAAAAAGATGAAAATATAGATCTTCGTAAAGATCCAATGGCATTACAACGTTTAAAGGAAGCTGCAGAAAAAGCAAAAATAGAATTGTCTTCAAGTACACAAACGGAAATCAATTTGCCATATGTTACGGCTACCGATAGCGGGCCAAAGCACTTGGTAAGAACATTAACTAGAGCTGCTTTTGAAAAATTAGCAGATAGTTTAATCAAACGTTCAATGGCTCCAGTTGCTAAGGCATTAAAAGATGCAGATTTGTCAACTTCTGATATTGACGAAGTTATTTTGGTCGGTGGTTCAACACGTATTCCTAGAATTCAAGAAGAAGTGAAAAAATTCTTTGGTAAAGAACCGCATAAAGGTGTGAATCCTGATGAGGTTGTTGCTATTGGAGCAGCAATTCAAGGAGGTGTATTGACAGGAGATGTAAAAGATGTATTGTTATTAGATGTTACGCCGCTTTCATTAGGTATTGAAACAATGGGCAATGTAATGACAAAGCTAATTGAAGCAAATACTACAATTCCAACAAAGAAATCACAAGTATTCTCAACGGCTGCAGATAACCAGCCATCTGTAGAAATTCATGTGATACAAGGAGAGCGTGCTATGGCAGGAGATAATAATACAATAGGTCGTTTCCATCTAGATGGAATTCCTCCTGCGCAGAGAGGAGTGCCTCAAATTGAAGTAACTTTCGATATTGATGCCAATGGAATTATCAATGTATCTGCCAAAGATAAAGGTACAGGTAAAGAGCATAATATCCGTATTGAAGCTTCTTCTGGATTATCAGATGATGATATTCAAAAAATGAAAGCTGATGCCGAAGCAAATGCTGAAGCAGATAAAACAGCGAAGGAAACAGCAGATAAAATTAATGCTGCAGATGGCATGATTTTTCAAACAGAAAAACAATTAAAAGAGTTTGGAGATAAATTATCTGATGCTAAAAAAGAGCCAATAGAGTCTGCATTAGAAGAGTTGAAAAAAGCACATGAATCTAAAGATATGGCACAGGTTGATGCGGCTATGGAAAAGATAAACGAAGCTTGGAAAGTAGCCTCAGAAGAGATGTATAAAGCAGAGCAAGAAGCGCAAGGAGCAGATGCGGCAGGAGCTGAAGGAGCTGCGCCAGAAGGTGATGATGTGCAAGATGTTGATTTTGAAGAAGTAAAGGAAGATGAATAGTTGAAAATCAACTAGATAGTGATATTTATTAAAACCCTTTCGTGAATGCGAAAGGGTTTTTTTATTTGTTGTAACGAATGTGTTGAAGGAAGTATTCATAAGTCGCTATGAACTTCTAGTCAATCGATTTATTTTGACAAACTGAAAGCCTGTTTCGTGAAATTATCAGAACAATTAACCTAACTATGGTGCAGCTTCGGGAAAAATTAAATGCACTAGAGAATATCGTTTATCGATAAAATAACTGTGTAAAATAATATTTATTTTTTGAATCTTTAATTGCAGCAATACCAATATGGGTATAATTTCCTTCAATATTGGTTTTGTGCTTTGGGTTTTCTAGCCAAGCTTTCATGGCACTTTCTGCCGTAGGATAACCAGTAGCAACATTTTCTATAGCAAATTTTGCCTGTACTCTTTGTTGTAATTTCAACAATCTATCCTTAAAGTTAGCGTGACTAACTTTCTGGTGTGCAATCATATAGTTGGTGTGATCTATGCCTAAGCTGTCAGCGATAGTATTTCTTACTAAAGCAGGTTTTCCTAAATTTTCTCTATGTTTATTTACTAATTCAAAAACATCTTTGGTAATAGGAGGTGTGTTTACTGATACAGGTTCTTCGTGTAATTCAAGAATAGTATTGTCCTTAGTGCATGAAGTAGAAATGAAGAATACAGTAAAAATAAGGAATGTAATTTTTTGAAGCATATTGGTAGTTTGGGTAGTAACGTGTTATTGCTTGGTTTTAGTATATTAAGTGTTGTGCAAAACGAAATAACACTATTTAACAGCATGTTTTCTTTGCGGATCTCTATATAACAGTAAATTTCTTCATCAAAATAAATTACCTTTACCAGCTTAATAAACCAAACCATTGACCTTAAAAGCCTATACTTCTGAATTTCGCTACAATCTAAAGCTGGCATACCCTGTAATATTAGGTATGTTAGGGCATACCTTAGTTGGTTTTGTAGATAATATTATGGTTGGGCAATTAGGTACAGCTGAGCTGGCAGCCGTATCTTTAGGAAATAGTTTTATATTTATTGCTATGTCTTTAGGAATAGGATTTTCTACAGCAATAACCCCTTTAATGGCAGAAGCAGATGGTGAGAAGAATATCCAAAAAGGAAAAGAAGCTTTTAATCATGGACTGATACTCTGTGCCGTTTTAGGAATTGCTTTATTTTTATTGATATTAGGTATCAAACCACTCATGTATCATATGGGGCAGCCAGAGGAGGTCGTCGTATTTGCAATGCCCTATTTAAATTTGGTTGCCTTTTCTTTAATTCCACTAATTATATTTCAGGCATTTAAGCAGTTTGCTGACGGATTATCACAAACCAAATACTCCATGTGGGCTACAATTTTAGCAAATGTGATTAATGTAATCTTAAATTATATATTGATTTTTGGAAAGTTTGGATTTCCAGAACTAGGAATCATTGGTGCAGCAATAGGTACATTAGTATCTAGAATAGTAATGCTATTATTTATGTGGATACTTTTACGATCTAAGACTAAATTTAAACCTTACTTTGAACGTTTTCGTTTTGCAAATATTAAGAAGTCTATCCTAAAAAAAATCATCAATTTAGGTTTTCCATCGGCTATGCAAATGTTTTTTGAAGTTGCTATATTTACGACAGCCATCTGGTTGTCAGGAGCTTTGGGTAAGAATCCTCAAGCAGCAAATCAAATAGCTTTAAATTTAGCATCAATGACGTTTATGGTGGCGCTAGGGCTAAGCGTAGTTGCTATGATACGGGTTGGAAATCAAAGAGGTTTGCAAAATTTTGTTGACTTGCGCCGTATAGCCTTATCCATATTTTTGTTAACTATCTGTATCGAAATTATATTTGCAGCTATATTTGTTATTTTCCATAATGATTTACCTAGGTTGTATTTGGATGGGAATGATGCCGCTAATCAAATAGATAATTTAAAAGTAATTGGCTTGGCAGCACAATTAATTTTAGTTGCTGCAGTATTTCAAATAACCGATGGCGTACAAGTGGTGGTTCTAGGTGCTTTACGAGGAATGCAAGATGTGAAAATACCAATGGTTATTACTTTTATAGCCTATTGGATTATTGGTTTTCCGATAAGTTATTTTTTAGGAAAAGAAGAGGTTTATGGAAGCGTAGGTATTTGGTTAGGCTTATTGGCAGGCTTAACTGCTTCTGCAATTATGTTGTATATTCGTTTTCATTATTTAACTAAAAAGTTAATACAGTAAATGGGAATTGTTGTAAAACAATCGTTTAAAAATACATTAATCCTGTTTTTGGGCTTTGCCATTGGCGGACTCAATACGTTGTTCTTGTATACCAAATTTTTACATACAGATTATTACGGTTTGGTCATTTTTATTTTATCAACCTCTAGTCTGTTATTGCCACTTTTTGTATTTGGTATGCAGCATACCATTATTAAATATTTTACTTCGTATAAAACAAAATTAGCACAAGATCAGTTTTTAACAAGTGCATTGGTCTTACCATTATTAATTATTATTCCCTTAGCATTGATAGGCACGCTAGCCTACGAGACAATTACCGAATGGGTATCGCAAAGAAATGCCATAATTAAACCGTATACTTATCTTATTTTTTTTATTGCCATTTTTATGGGATACTTTGAAGTGTTTTATGCCTTTAGCAAAGTGCAATTGCAATCGGTTTTTGGTAATTTTATCAAAGAGATTTTTGCAAGAGTAAGTGTAACTATTTTGTTGTTTTCTGTTTATTTTCAATGGATAAGTCAAATAGAATTTATCTATGCATTAGTGGTTGTTTATGGGCTGAGAATGCTTATCATGATGGGATATGCTTTCTCAATTTATAAGCCGAAATTTGTTTTTAAATTTCCAGATAATATTAGAGAAATAGTTTCCTATTCTTTTTATATTATTCTAGCAGGTTCGGCAAGTGGAATCTTATTGGAGATAGATAAGTTTATGATTCCGCAATTTAAACAAATAGCCGAAGTTGCCTATTATGGAGTGGGTGTGTATATCGCACAAGTCATCGCAATTCCTTCTCGTGCTATGCAACAAATTATTAATCCGATAACGGCAAAAGAACTCAATGCTAATAATTTAAGTGAAGTAGGGGAGTTGTATAGAAAAAGCTCGATAACCTTGTTGGTTGGCGGTGGCTTATTGTTTTTATTGATTAATTTAAATGTGGTAGATTTATATGCATTTATTGGGAAACCAGCATATTCTGTTGGGGTGTGGATTGTTTTGATGCTTTCTGTAGCTGAGCTGTATAAATTGGCATTAGGAACAAATGGAGCAATATTAACCAATTCTAAATTTTATAGAATGTTTTTTTATTTCTCTTTAGCTATGGCATTGAGTGTGATTTTTTTGAATAAATGGTTGATCGTATTGTTAGGTATTAATGGAGCAGCCTTAGCTACCTTGATAGTCGTATTGCTCTTTTCAACATTTAAAATTTTATATATACAACAGAAATTTCAAATGCAACCTTTTAGTGTGAAGACAATACAAATACTGTTGCTTATAGCTGTGCTTTATATCTCTTTTTACTTCGTGAATTTTGGTTTACATCCCATTTTTAATATTATACTAAAAACAGTTATTATAAGTGGAATTTATATATTGCTTGTTGTTAAATTAGAAATTTCTCAAGAAGTGAATGCATTACTACATCGGTACATCGGTAATTCAAAAAAATAATAGAATTTCTAATAAAAAGAGTTTATTATCTTTTGTGAAACTATTGTTACATATAGTGTTTTATTTTAGCTTTATTTTTGCCCCATTAAATTATATAAAATAATAATAAAATGAGAAAAATAAGAATATCAATGCTATCAATTGCTTTTACATTATTAGGAATAATGTCTATAAAAGCTCAAGAGAAAAAAGATGTAACAGATGCATTTAAACCTTCTATGAAAATTGAGGGAAGAATTATGTATGATTTTAATTTTTTATCTGCAGGAGATGATTACAGTTTTGCAGGGAATGAGTTTAGAAGATTACGTATGGCGGCTAAAGGAACCGTAACTAAAAACATAGGTTATAAGGTAGAGTTTGATTTTGCGGGAGGTAAAGTAAATTATAGAGATGTATATTTGAAATTTGCCTTACCCAGCAATGCGGGTAATGTGATGCTAGGTAGTTTTACAGAGCCTACAAGTTTAAATAATATGACAAGTAGTAAGTATATCACATTCTTTGAAAGAGCGATGTTGGCCAATACACAACCTTTCAAATACAATGCTGGTGTTATGTATGATAACCAAAAATTATTGGGAGGTAATCTTGGTCTACAATTAGCCTATACCTTTAACGGAAATAAATCAGAAGGTTTTAAAGATAAAGATGTAGATGGTGGAGGAAACTTTATTGCTCGTGTTACTACCGCTTTACTTAAGAATAAAGAGAAAAATCAAGTTGTACATTTAGGAGTTAATTATGAACATAGAGATAATGATTCTGATAAATATGCTTATAAACTTAGAACAGAAAATCATATGGGAAATAAACAAAAAGTTTCTGCTTCAGGTAATTTTAAAAATACAAGCGATATCGGTTTTGAAGCTGCAGCAACTTTTGGACCATTATCAGTACAAAGTGAATATGAATTGTCCTCTATTGTTACCAATGTAGATACCTATAAAGCGAATGCATATTATGCTTTTGTAAGTTATTTTATAACGGGTGAGCATAGACCATATAAAAATAGTTCTTTTGGTAGAGTAAAGCCTAAAGCAGATTTCTGTTTAACGGATGGTACTTGGGGAGCATTAGAATTAGTTGCTCGTTATTCAGTGATGGATTTGAATGATAATATAGACCTTAACGGAAATGATAATAAAGATTATAAAATTGCAAATATAACTGCTGGTTTTAACTGGTATTTAAACAAGCATACACGTATCATGTATAACTTTACAAGTGGCAATCATGGTGATTTGCAAGCTGAGACGGGTAAAGATGCTTTAGGTAACCCTATTTATGGGCAAATATACGGAGATGATAATTTGATAGGTCATCTAATCCGTTTTCAAATAGATTTTTAATCTAAATATGTATATTTACCAAGACAAGAATGTCTAAATGTGGCATTTTTGTCTTTTTATAAAAATAATCAAACTAAAATAATCAATATGAGTAAATTTTCAATGAAGAACTTGTTTAAAAATCAATGGTCTTATGTATATGCTGGTGTACTGTTTGCAGTAGCACAAGTAATCTATATGTTGGCTATTTGGTTTTATAAATCAGGGGAAGGTAAAGAACCCAACTTAATGCATATTAGTGTGACTACCGATTTAGGTAGAATGTTTAGAGGTTTAGAAGTATTTGTAAATAATATATTTGGAGTCTACTCTGAATTGTACGGTAACTATGGTGTAGATGCAGCAGGGAATATTATACCAGAAGGTGGTGTTTTTACACCAGGAATTGGTTGGCCAATTGTAGGAATGATTCTAGGTGGTTGGATAGTGACTAGAATGGAAAACGAAAGTAGAACATGGGTGTATTATTCTAAAAAAGCATTAATTGTTTCTTTTGTAGGAGGTGCATTTTTTAGTTATGGAACACGTATGGCTGGTGGTTGTACATTAACGCATTTAATGGGGGGGATTCCTTTTATGGGTATCCGTTCTTTTGGTTCAGTAATTTTTATGGCAATGGGTGGTGCTTTAGGTTTTCTTTTTATGGAGAAAATGGGCTTGGCCAATTATTTTAAACATCAAGAAACTAGAGCTTATGTTGAGAATGCTGATGCGGGAGAACAAGCTACTTTAAAGGAAGGGTATAATTGGAAGAAAAATCCAGTGTTCTGGATAGCCTTATCATTTACCGTATTGTTTTTAGGATCTGCTTTGTATGGTGCACTCACAGGTGTAGAAAGTATGCAGCATTTAAAAAACGGGGAATTGATTGCTTTTGGTAAATCTGTAGCAGATAGAAATATGCTGTTTGTAATCTTAACATTGCTTGCAGGAACTGTTGCGGGTATTGCCTTATCAAAAAGTGGATACGGTACAGAATGTGCTTTGGTCGCTCTAGAGACTTCTGGAGATATGACCAAGAAAGATGAGAAATATGCAAAAATGGGTGTTCCAAAAATTACAAGAACATTAATGCGTAGTAATTCACCAATTATTGGTGTAGTAACTACTTGGGTGTTAATGTTGGTGTTTATGTTGATTGCTTGGACATTCTTTAATGTTTCTCCAGCTTTAGGAACAGGTTTGAAAGCAGGTTTGACAGCAGGTAATTTTGTTGGTGGTTTGTTCTTAGGTTTTGGTGCGGTAACTTTAATTGGTTGTGAAATTAGATCGTATATGAGAATAGGTATGGGATACCTTAATACCTTAGTTGGTTTTGTAGGTTTCGCTATCGGATATTTACCGTATACCTTATTTTCTGGTGCTCATAAAGATTTTTTAGATGCAACAGTTTTATTTGGTACACATAAAGATGGTTCTCCAGGATTGATTTCTACAAAAAGAGAAATCTATTCCTTAATTACTGATGACCCAACTTTGCAAAAAGTAATCATGTTTGTTTGGATGCTACTATTGATAGGATTTCTTACATACTTATTGAAAAAAGGAGCCAGAAATATTGGATTAAAACCAGTACAGTTGGTACATTTAAATACAGAAGATATTCAAGGAGCAATTGAAGCGGAACAAGAAGGAGGTAAAATAGGAGAGGTAGATGCTCCAATGCCAGTTCCAGTAGCATCATATGCTAAAAAATAGTCAGGGCTTTAAAATCCTGATTGTGATTATTATTAGTTAGTTGAGTGGGTAAATTTATTTACCCACTCTTTTTTTGTGAAACCTTTTTTAGAAGCCCATTAATGATAAACTTCTAAAAAAGTTAGTTGAACCAGCCAGTCACTAGGCAGGCTAACCCCGTTGTATAGCGAGATCTTAATTTTAAGAGTTATTACCATTGTCATATTTGCTTATCCATTCAATCTTATTGCTTTAAAAGTATTCGTGATTACCTTGTAGCTTGAGTTCAACATAAACTTTGCTCACAATTCCAGGTAATTAGCTCATAGACAATCTAAATTTAGGAGAGCTATTGAGATAATTCTGCCTGCCGCAGGCAGGTTGAGTGAATTTGGAGCAGTATATGGGTTAATTATCGAGACCTATACATGAAAAAGCCAATAGTACAGCGCCTTTTCATCAAAAAATATTTTGTTATAACTGTTTTGTTTTAGTAAAAAAAATACTGCATTCTTGACTTTCTATGGGCTAAATATTATGTCGAATTCAGGTTTGTAGTTCTTTTTTCTATTTCATAATAAAATTAAAATGGAATATAGGCTATGTTTAAAATTTTACAGTACGTAAACTAATAATCCAAATTATATAGCTCGAGATAAAGTAGACGCACAAAATTAGAGACTACTTTCAAACAATTACTTCAGAATCTATTGAGTACTTATACAATAGCTAAGCATTCTGAATATTACGGGTATAATTTAGTTTTAGTGACGCTGAGAATTTATGTCATGGTGAATACGTAAGTCTGATAGCGATACGATAACACAAGGTCATTGTATTGCTTTAGAGGCTAATGAAAGAAAAAGCCCTCATATTTTAATATGAGGGCTTTTAAGAATTGTGTGTTCAGTTCCTAATATCGCTTAACAACCTTCTTCGCCATTATCTTTTGCTTGAATATTATTTCCTTCAATACCCATTCCTTTAGCTCTCCATGCTTTAATCCCTTTATCTAAATTATAAACCCTAAAGCCCATTTTTTCTAATTTTTTCATAGCTCTACCACTTCTGCCTCCTGAGCGACAGTATATTAATACAGGTATTTTTTTGTCTAATTTTTCAAATTCTGTTTTGAAATTATCATTTTTATAATCAATCATAATAGCACCTGGAATATGAAATTCTTCATATTCTCTTGGTGTTCTTATATCAATCAATTTTCCTGCTTGCCCTAGAATGGCATTGTGAAAATTATCAACATCTAAATGACGAATATCACCTTTGATTTCTAGTGTTTTTAGAGGTTTTTCAGCATTTTTCCATGACTTTAAACCTTTATCTAAATTATAAACTTCAGTAAACCCTAAAGCACTCATAGCGTACATGGCTCTTGTTGCTCTATTACCAGACCGGCAATAGATGGCAACAGGTTTTTCATTTGTAATTGTATTTAAGGCATTTTCAGTAAAATGTCTGTCTTTCCAATTTACATTGATTGCACCTTCGATATGACCTTCTGCAAACTCCTTTGGAGTTCGAATATCAATTAATGTAATCTTATCATCTTGAATTAATTTTGCAAATTGATCAGTACTCATTTGATGAGTTTTTCCAACTTTAGTTTCTGCTTTAGGAGCTTCAGTTTTTAATTGCTCTTGCAATTTTTTATTTGCAGCGTTATCTTCTGTAACGATAGTCATTTTTTCAGCATTCCATCCTTTATAACCAGGAGTTAAATCATATACATCATTAAACCCTAATGCTTGCATAATAAATGCAGCCTTACCACTTCTATTGCCTGAGCGACAATAAATCAATACGGGTTTATCTTTAGAGATAGCAGATATGTATGATGGAAATGTTCTTTTTTTAAAGTTGATGTTAATGGCTCCATCAAGGTGCCCTTTTGCGAACTCTTCAGGAGTTCTAACATCTACTAGAACACCAACTTTATCATCTATTGCTTTTTTAAATTCAGCTACAGATGCTTTGTGAATTGTTCCTAGATTTTCAGGAGTAATTGCTTTTACTATTTTTACAATTGGTGGATTGCTAGCTAATGCTCTTGTTCTAATTTCTTCAGCATTTTTACATGAAACTGTAAACAAAGCGAACATTGTAAGTATAAAACTAATATTTATTATTTTTTTCATTGTTTAAAACGATTTAATTTATAATTTGTGAGCACAAAAATAGTAGTTTTGTGATACCTAAATGTAAACAAAGTTACATAATAGATAGTTTTATCTTTTTATAAGAGGTAAATATAAATTTTATAAAATGAATTCTAAATCAATACTTGATAATCTATCACCAAAAAAAGCATTGCAGAAATTAATAGATGGTAATACTAGATTTAGACAACATCAATATATTGAAAGAGATTTTAAGCAAGAAGTTGAAGATGTTATTGAAGAACAATATCCATTTGCTATTATTTTAGGCTGTATAGATTCTAGAGTGCCTGTTGAAATTTTATTTGATCAAGGTGTTGGAGATTTGTTTGTGACTAGAATTGCTGGAAATTTAGAGAATGAAGATGTTATTGCAGGTATGGAATATGCATGTAAAATTGTAGGGAGTAAGTTGATTATGGTATTAGGACATCAAGATTGTGGAGCAATAAAAGCAGCATGTGATGCTGTAAAAATAGGACATATTCCTCAATTAATTATAAAAATAAAACCTGCAATAGCACAGACTGAAATTATAGACGAAGATTCTTCTAAGAGCGAAAAGTATATTAATGCTATTGCAAAGACAAATGTAAAATTAACAATGCAGAGAATAAGAGAGAAAAGTAAAGTTTTAAGAACCTTAGAAGAAGAGGGTAAAATACAGATTGTAGGTGCTTACTACGAGTTGCATACAGGAAAAATAACAATACTAGATGCTTAAGTAACTTTTGTTGCAGTGTTAGTGGATAAAAACATCTTTTTTTGCAAGGCAATCTAAAATAAATAAATTATGAATTATATTTTACCATTATTAGTTGGTTTTTTGGCAGCATTTATCGGATTAATAGCGCCATCAATGTTGAATATGACAGCGGCAAGAACAAGTATTGAAAAAGGCAAGAAAGCAGGGATTCAGTTTGCTGCAGGTGCAGCTTCTGTGGTTTTTGTTCAAGCTTTTATTGCAGTGACATTTGCAAAATATTTAGTGGCAAATCCAGATGTGATTACTAAATTGAAGACGGCAGCAATTTTTGTGTTGTTAGCTTTATCGGTTTTCTTTTTTATGCAAGCTAGAAAAAAGTTTAAAGCCGAAGGAAAAGATAAAAAAGGAAATAGCTATGTTGTTGGTTTAGGTATGTCTTCTTTAAATATGTTAGCCATACCATTTTATTTAGCAATGGCTACCTTAGCAGAAAGTAAAGGCTGGATGCCTATTGAACAACCATATTCAACAGTTTTTGTTGTTGGTGCTGTATTGGGTGCATTTTCTTTATTTGCTACTTATGCCTCTTTTGCGGAAATTATAGCAGAAAAAGCACAATTCATTGCAAAAAATATCAACTATATATTGAGTGTTCTCTTTATTGTGTTAGCTATTGCAACTGCAGTACAGGTCTTTGCAGCATAAAATAAATAGTTTTTAATCGTAGTGAGATAGTCAAAAGGGCGTTTAACTTGCCTGCTGCTGTGTCAAAACTAAAAGAAGATTTCGTTGAATATTTTATATTCTTGGGTCTATGTAGTTTATTGAGTGTAGTTATTGTAACCTATTCAGATTTTAATGTAAATTAATTATTACCTTTGCGACTAAGCATTAATATATAATACAATTCCAACATGATAGATGCCATTACATACAATTTGAATAGAGGTGTTAAGTTGTTAAACGCTATTTCAGATACTCAATACAATGATACTTCTATTAAGCCATATCACTCAAGTATTGGTGGGCATATGCGTCATATTTTAGATGTTTTTGATTGTATTTTTGATGGCTTAGTATCTGGAAGTGTAGATTTAACTGCTAGAAAACGAAATGAGTTAGCCGAGCAAAAAACAGCTTTTGGCTTAGTTTATTTTCAAGAAACCATAGAGAAATTAAATACCTTAAAAGATTTAGATTTAAATCAGTTGGTTGAGGTTTCTGATGATTTAGGTTTAGGAATGATTACTGTCAATTATACACTATCTTCCGCATTGATTCAGGCGCATAGCCACGCGATACATCATTTTGCGAGTATAGGTTATATTATTTCTCAATTAGGTATTGAAATGCCAGATGCAGATTTTGGATATAATCCAACGACACCTAAAGATGAGCTACAGGCTTAAAAGTTATAAATTTCAAATATTAATATTTAGCCATTGTGATTTGAATATTGTTTTTTGAAATCTTCACTTACAACCTGATTTCGAGATAACCTGTACTCTTGGCTTTCTGTGAGATAAGCCTTATGTCAAACTTAGGTTTATAGATTTGCAGATGCTGAACTAATAATTTGAATATCTCCCTCGTTAAGTACAGACCCATTTCCTACATTCATAGAATCTATTCTAAATGATTGATAGTAGTTAGACCCAGTTGTCCCTCTAAATCGCAGGTAGATATGATTGTCACTTCCAACATATTGAGTAATGTTAAATTCTGGATCACCACTATTTGTGTTCGATGTGCTAAGTAGTACATTTCCATTTTTATAACAATAACCAACCCAAGTAATGTCAATTACTTTTGCTGCTCCATAACGATAACCTGTTGCTTTTATATGATACATTTCATTGTGTGTGTCAATTCTATAGGGTAATTTAATATGCATATAATTATTATCACCCGTACTTGTAAAGAATGTAGCAATACCATGAGATACAATGCAATTCCCTGTAGAACTACCGGGAGAACTACCAAACATGGTTTGATTTTCACCGTCAACTAAAATACTGTTATTTGTTACACTTGAAGCATTTTTCCATGTGGCTAACCCATTGGCGTCAGAAGTTAAAATTTTTCCAGTGCCAGGATTTCCCCCAGTCATTTTTATTTGACCAGCTACTTCTAGTTTTGTGCTTGGATTT
>Ga0256844_10000336_pt1 | contig 18068 bp, 8 predicted proteins | sample MusselsmetaG_FD_189100 | JGI IMG/M metagenome (GOLD analysis project Ga0256844, IMG submission 189100) | Mussel associated microbial communities from hydrothermal vent at the East Pacific Rise, Pacific Ocean - Mussels | ecosystem: Host-associated > Mollusca > Shell > Unclassified ... | reverse complement strand
TATCGTACTATCCAAATCCAGTAACTGATATATTGAAATTAACTACTGATGAAGCTATTACAGCAATAAATGTTTATAGTCTTTTAGGACAAGAAGTTATTGATAAAGTTTATGAAGCTGTAAATACAGAAATAAATCTAGATTTGCAATATTTAAATGTGGGTACTTATTTTGTTAAGGTACAAGTAGGTAATAAAACAAAAACGATAAAAATTATAAAACGATAAAATTTTAAGTTTTTATAAAAAAAGGTTCATTTTTAATTAAAAATGAACCTTTTTTTGTTAAAATATATCATATAATTTGTAATTATTATTATTTTTTATTAAATTTAACGATTATTAAAACAATTATTTTAACTTAAATTTTATTTTATGAAAAAAATTACATTAATTTTTACATTACTTATGTTGTCAGCTTTTAGTTGGCAGAGTAATGCGCAATTATCTTATGATAATGCATGTACTGTTACATTTGAAGATATAAGTACGACAGGAGTAGTCATAATGGAAGATGATGGAACAACTCCTTTAGGTGATGATGGTGAAGGGAATATTACTTTACCTTTTGCATTTAGTTTAGATGGTGTTTCTTCTACTGATTTAAGAGTTGGTAATAATGGAGGAGTATTATTTAATGTTACTACTGGAAATGTTAGTACAGGTTCTTCTCCAACAGTTCAAGGATTTTATCCTTTTATTGATGACTTGGACTCAGACCAAGGGTCTGTAGTATGGGAAGCTTTAGGAACAGCACCAAACAGACGAGTAGTAATTATGTGGAATGATAGAAATCATTTTGCATTTCCAACATCTGTAGGTGGTATTACTTTTGAAATGATTTTACATGAAACTTCAAATGAAATTACCTATTTATATCAAGACACAGAATTTGGAGTAGGAAATACAGACAATGATGCCGTTTCTGCAGGAATTTTGATAGTAGGAGCTAATGGAGTTTATACTTACTCTACGGATACTGCTTTAGCAGGTGTTACTTGTATTAATTGGGTGATACCAACATGTTTACCTGCATCAGCTTTAGCGGTTTCAAATGAGACTACTACTACTGCAGATTTAGCTTGGACAGATAACAACAGTTTGGCAGTTACAGATTATGAGTATGTTGTTCAAGCAGTTGGTACAGGTACACCAACAGTATCGGGTACACCAACAACAGCTAATCCACAGCCTTTATCAGGTTTAACTGCGAGTACTTTATATGAAGTGTATATTAGAGCAATTTGTTCTACTACAGATTCTAGTGATTGGACTAAAGTTGACTTTGGAACATTATGTGAAGCTTTTGGAGATTTTACAGAAAATTTTGAAGCTACAGTAGATGGTGAATTAACACTTTGTTGGAGTAGTATTGTAAATTCTAGCGCTACAAATGCTAGCGTTACTGTTGAAGAAGATGGATTTACAACTACCTCAAATTCACCTGCAAACAAACTTGAATTATATAATGGGAATGATCCAAATTCTCAACTATTATTGATTACACCAGAATTAACAGATTTAGAAGCAAATACACACCGTATTCGTTTTATGGCTTATGGAGATCAAACAGAACCAGCTCTTGTTGTTGGTACAATGACAGACCCTACTGATATAAGTACTTTTCACCCTTCAGGAGGTGTTACATTAACAGATACTTATACTGAATATTCAGTTGTTTTTGGAAATGTTCCTGTTGGAGATAAATATGTAGCACTAATGCATGGAAATGATGGGTCAACAGATACTGATTTTCAAACAATAAGAATTGATGATTTTACTTGGGAACCAACACCAAGTTGTATTGAACCAATTGATATTTTAGTATCAGCAGAAACTTTAACTGGTGCAACAATTGTTTGGACAGATGTTAATGCTACAACACCATCTGCTTGGGATTTATACATAGTACCTGCAGGTGATGCTGCTCCAGATGCTGCCTCAACACCAACAACTGGTCTTAATGATGTGTCTACTCAAACTACAACCTGGACAGGAGGAACTGACAATACATCTTATGATGTTTATGTAAGAGCAGATTGTGGTGCTAATAATACGGACGTTAGTGCTTGGACAGGACCTATAAATTTTTCTACACTTTGTACTGCTTTTTCTGTACCATTTAATGAAACTTTTAATTCGGATTCTGCAAGTCAAAATTGTTGGACTGTTAGAGATGAAAATGCTGATGGTGATGAATGGGATTTAGATTATACTACAAATCCTTTTGAAGGAGATGAAGTAGCTGCAATCTATACAGATTATAATGCTGGTGCAAATGATGATTATTTAATTTCGCCTGCTATTACACTTACAGGTAATGAAAGGTTAAAATTTCAATATAGAGTTCAATCTAATGGAGAACCAAATAATTATGAATTATTATTATCTACTACTGGAAATACAGCTACAGATTTTACAAATACATTGATTACAACGACAAGTTATAGTAATACAACTTATGTAGAAGAAATTGTTGATTTGTCAGCATATACAGGTAATGTGTATATTGCTTGGCATATACCGGTATCTAGTTTAGATGGTTGGCGTTTATATATTGATGATGTAACAGTAGAAGAAAAACCTTCATGTTATAAGCCAACAGATTTAGCTGTAACAGCTATTACAGCGGCAGGTGCAACATTTAGTTGGATAGATAATGTTAATAATACTACCGCGGCTACTACTTGGGATTTATATATTGTACCTACAGGAGATGCTGCTCCAGATGCTGTATCAATGCCAACATCTGGTCTTAATGATGTTACAGATGCCACAGCAACAATATGGACAGCAGGTATTGCAAATACTAAATATGATGTTTATGTAAGAGCAGATTGTGATTCAGATAATACCGGTGTAAGTGCATGGACAGGGCCAGTTGGGTTTCAAACAGAATGTGATGCTTTAACAGCTCCATTTACAGAAAATTTTGAAAACGCAGGAGTATTGCCAGGTTGTTGGAGAATGAATGGTGGTGAAGATTGGAATTTTTCAAATTCAGCATCAGGAAATCATATAGGTAATAATGGAACTTTAACAGGAAATACTACATCTGATGGTTATTTTGCTTGGGTAGATAGTTCAAGTGGTCCAGAAACAGTAGCTCCTTTATTGACATCACCAATGGTCGATGTTTCAGCCTTAACAACACCAGCATTATATTTTTATTTAAATAGTAATAAGGAAGGTGCGGCTAATTCAACACTTAATGTTGAAGTTTATGATGGTGCAGCTTGGAATGCAGTTGCTACATATAATAGTGATACAAATGGATGGGAAGAAAAAATAATTGTATTAAATGGTTTAACAATTACAGGAAATGTTAAAGTTAGATTTGAATTTATTGATACAATAGGATCTTCAAATTTTACTGATGATATTGCTATAGATGATGTTTCTTTTAGAGAGGCGCCAACTTGTTTTAAGCCAACAGATTTAACGGTAGCTAATATAGATGATGTTGCAGGTACTGCAGATTTTGTTTGGACAGATGCATATGGTACTCCACCAGCAAATGGGTGGGAATACGAAATTGTAGATATTACTGCAGCAGGAGTTCCTACAGGAACAGGAGTAGCAACTACTACGAATCCAGTAAGTGTAAGTAGTTTAGTTGCTGGAAATCAATATGAATTTTTAGTACGAGCTATGTGTGGTGCAAGTGATGAAAGTGAATGGTCAACGGCATTTGCATGGACTCAAATGAACGTACCAGACTGTGCATCAAACCCTGTTATTGCAGACACGACAATCGATGTGCCTGTAGGTGTGAATACATTTACTTGGGATGTGCCAGCAACAGGAACAGTAGCATCATATGATGTTTATGGTGGTCTAACAGCAGCATTAGAAATTGGCTTAATAGGTAATACAACAACAGCAACTTTTGATATGAATTTATCGGAATATGCAACTACTTATTATTGGCAAGTTGTTCCTAAAAATGCTGGAGGTATGGCCTCTGGTTGTTCAGTTTGGTCATTTACAACTGTGGATGCTCCAGCTAATGATTTATGTGCAGACTCAGTAGCATTAACTATTGGTAGTACATTTGCAGAAAATGAAATTACTGGAATGACTGGGAATACAGACTCTGGAGAATTAGCTCCTGGATGTGCTTCATATAATGGAAGAGATGTTTGGTATAGTGTTGTGGTACCTACAGATGGTGTTGTGAATTTAGAAGTAGACGCTGTTACTGGTAGTTCTGTTACTGATACAGGAGCGGCTGCTTATTCTGGTACTTGTGGTGCTTTAACATTAATTAATTGTGATGATGATGGTGGAAATGGAGCTTTTTCTAAAGTTGCAGTTAATGATATTGCTTTGGCAGGTCAAACAATTTACTTTAGAGTGTGGGAGTATGGTGGAAATTCTTATGGAGAATTTAAAGTTTCTGCTTGGAATCCAAATACTGCTTCAGTTAATGATTTAACATCGGTTGGGTTCAATTATTATCCAAACCCTGTTTCTAATGAATTAACAATGACTGCAAATGAGAATATTACTTCGGTAAGTATTTTTAATATGTTAGGTCAAGAAGTTAGAACAATTACACCATCTTCTTTAGAAGTAAGTGTAGATATGACAAACTTAACAAGTGGTACTTACTTTGTGAAAGCACAAGTAGGAACATCTGTTGGTACATTTAAAATTGTAAAAAAATAGCATTTATTTTTTACAAATTAAATAAAGTCTTAAAGGCTCCGAGAAATCGGAGCCTTTTTTAGTGAACCTTCATTCGCTTTTGAGCGAATGATTAGAGCGAACTAATGCCGCTCCGATGTTTATCGGAATAGCGGTATCTTTTGATGTAGCATTAAGTTGTTGCTTTCATTCTCTTAAAAGCGAATAACTAGAGCGAATTAATGCCATCTGATATTTATCGGAATAGTGAATTTTTTAATTTTGATGAACCACTAGAGCTAACTTACTTTCCTATAGAAAACTAATCTCATTTATTTTCAAATTTTATTCCATATATTATAATTATCAATTAGTAAATTTTTTATAATTTAGCACTTATTAACCAAAGCCTTCGATGCATGATAAAGCATTCATATATTAGTGCCATTTTACTGTTGTTTGTTTTTACAATCTCAGTAAATGCAACATCAGTAAATAACGATAAAATCTTTAATATAACAGATGATTTAACTTGTGGAGATATTTTTATGGATTCCGGAGGAGCTGGGAATTATCCTGCTGGCGCAAATGAAACAATTGTAATTTATCCTATCGTAGCAAACGATTTTGTAACGGTTAATTTTACAAGTTTTGATGTCGAAGATAGTTGGGATGGACTGCTAGTTTACGATGGTCCAGATGATACATATCCCTTAATAGATTCGAGTTCATTTGGTACTCATCCAGCATGTCCATCGGGTGCTTGGACAGGAAACGGACCCTACAAAGCGACAACGTTTACTTCTACAGAACCAACAACAGGAGCATTAACTTTTGTGTTTACATCAGATAATTCGGGTGCAAATGCAGGTTGGGAGGCAAATATTGTGTGTACAATTCCAGATCCACCAGCTAATGATAACTGTATAGATGCAATACCACTAACGATTGGAGTATCTCCTTCTGATAACCCTATAGATGGTACTGTTTTTGGAGCAACTTCTGATATTGAAACAGCAACTTGTGGCATGGATGGTAATGGAGTTTGGTATTCCGTAGTAGTTCGATCTGATGGTATTGTAAAATTAGAAACTGCAGCAGATTCTACCGGAGATATGGGATTTGATTCTGTTATTGAAGCATTTTCGGGAAGTTGTGGTTCATTAACATCAATTGCATGTGATGATAATAGTGCTGGAACAAATGATTTTTCTAAATTGGAATTATCGGGATTAACTCCTGGAGAGACTATTTTTATACGTGTTTGGGAGAATGCTGGAGATGAAGTTGAACCTTTTTCTATTGCGGCTTATAATCCTGCAATAGCCTCGGTAATCAATGAGGATATAATAAGCTTTGAAGCTTTTCCAAATCCTTGTACTAGTGATTTAAATATTGTCGCAAAAGAATCGATTAGTTCAATAAAAATAATGAATATTTTAGGGCAAGAAATGATGAATTTTTCACCTTCGTCGTTAGCATCTAAATTAGATATGACCAATCTAGTATCGGGCACTTATTTTGTAAAAGTACAAATAGGAAATGCTGTAAGTATCTTAAAAGTACTTAAAAAATAAATTTCATTAGTTTTTTTAAAAGATTATAAATGAATGTTACTTTTTCTATAATAATACCTGTTTATAATCGACCTAATGAAATAAAAGAACTTTTGGAGAGTCTTTTACAGCAGACATATTTGGATTCATATGAGATTATTATTGTTGAAGATGGATCCTCTAATAAATCAGAGAAAGTAATTGGAGAATTTAAATCTAAATTAGATATTTTTTATTTATTCAAAGAAAATTCTGGCCCAGGGCAGAGTAGGAATGAAGGAATGAAAATAGCAAAAGGTAATTATTTTATTATTTTAGATTCCGATGTAATTTTACCTAATAATTATTTACTAGAAATTGATAAAGCGCTAAAATCTAATTATACCGATGCCTTTGCTGCACCAGATAAAGCACATCATTCTTTTACAAATATTCAAAAAGCAATTAATTATGCAATGACTTCATTTTTAACGACTGGTGGTTTGCGTAATAATAAAGGTTCACAGCATTTTCAGTTGCGAAGTTTTAATATGGGTTTATCCAAAAAAACTTTTGAAATAACAACTGGATTTTCAAGACAGAATTTTGGAGAAGATATTGATTTATCATCTAGAATAGATAAATTGGGTTTGTCAAAGCAATTTATTTCAAAAGCATTTGTGTATCACAAGCGTAGAGTTAATTTTAAGCGTTTTTATAAACAAACAAACAATTTTGGTAAAGCACGACCTATTTTAAATAAGCAGCATAAAAACAGCGCTAAATCAACCTATTGGTTTCCGTCTTTATTTGTAGTAGGATTTATTTTTTCTTTTATTGGCTCTGTCTTTTCGTTTCCTTATTTTAGCTATTTATGGTTTTTTTATTTTGTATTAATTTTTATAGATTCGTTTATTAAAAATAAAAATATTGCGGTAGCATTTTTAAGTTTGGTTGCTACTTTTGTTCAATTTTTTGGATATGGTATTGGGTTTATCAAATCTCAATTCAGGCTAACTATTTTGCAAAAATCAAATAAAGAAACGTTTCCAAAGATGTTTTCTTAAAATATATTTGAAGATATTATTTTTTACAGATTCATCTAGATAATTTTTTAATAAATTTACCCTAAAACTAATTTTTAAGTGATTCAATTAAAGCTTATTTTTGCACTTTAATTAAAACCATACAATTCCATAAAATAAGATGCAATATTATAAAAATATATTAGAAACTATAGGTAATACGCCTTTAGTAAAACTAAATAAAATCGTAGAAAGTGTAGATGCTTTAGTCTTAGCTAAGGTAGAAACTTTTAATCCAGGAAATTCGGTAAAAGACCGTATGGCTTTAAAAATGATAGAAGATGCAGAAGCTGATGGAAGATTAAAACCAGGCGGAACTATTATTGAAGGAACGTCGGGAAATACAGGAATGGGTTTAGCTATTGCTGCAACGCTAAAAGGATATAAATGCGTGTTTGTAATGGCAGATAAACAATCTAAAGAGAAAGTAGATATATTACGTGCCGTAGGAGCAGAAGTAGTAATTTGCCCAACTAATGTTGCGGCAGATGATCCAAAATCATATTATTCGGTTTCTAAAAGATTATCTGAAGAAACACCAAACTCCTGGTATGTAAATCAATATGACAATCCATCTAATACAGCAGCACATTACGAAAGTACAGGACCAGAAATTTGGAAACAAACCGATGGAAAAATCACTCATTTTGTGGTTGGTGTTGGTACAGGTGGAACTATTTCTGGAGTTGGTAAATATTTAAAAGAGCAAAACCCGAATATTAAAATTTGGGGAATAGATACATACGGTTCTGTTTTTAAGAAATACCATGAAACCGGCATTTTTGATGAGAATGAAATATATCCTTATGTAACTGAAGGAATTGGGGAAGATATGTTGCCAAAAAATGTAAATTTTGATGTGATTGATGCTTTTGAAAAAGTAACCGATAAAGATGGCGCTATTTACACACAAAAATTAGCGATAGATGAAGGTATTTTTGTAGGTAATTCTGCTGGTTCTGCTATAAAAGGATTATTACAATTAAAAGATCATTTTACAAAGGATGATGTAGTTGTTGTCTTATTTCACGATCACGGAAGTAGATATGTTGGAAAAATGTTTAATAATGATTGGATGAAAAAAATGGGATATATCGACTAGAAATCAATTTAAACCTAATTTTATCTAGTTTGTATAACATTTAAAACGTAACCTTCTAGTATTATTTCTTTATGAAATAATACTAGAAGGTTTTTTTATTAGAAAATACTTATCTTTATCAAAATAAATTTTAGACTACTATTAACTAAGTGGTTTTAACTAAGGATATAATTTGATAAAAGAAGCTTTTTTACATTTTTTATGGCAACATAAATTATTTGACTTTTTAAGTTTAAAAGGTACAAATAATGAAGATATTGTATTGATTGATGTTGGAAAATTAAATACCAATTCGGGACCAGATTTTTTTAATGCTCAACTTAAAATTGGCACACAAATTTGGGCTGGTAATGTAGAGATTCATATTAAATCATCCGATTGGTATGTGCATCATCACGAAAAAGATGCTGCTTATGATAACGTAATTCTACATGTAGTTTGGGAAGATGATATGCCTGTTTATAGAGCTGATAATTCCAAAATAGTAACCGTAGTGCTTAAAAATTATATTAAGGATACTATTTGGAAAAATTATTTAAAATTATTTTCAAAACAATTAAAATGGATTAATTGTGAAAAGGATATTTATACTATCAAAAAATTCCAACTAGACAACTGGTTAGAGCGTTTGTATATTGAACGTTTAAATGAAAAAGCGACACAAATAACAACACTTTTATCGCAATCTAAGAACGATTGGGAAGCTGTTTTGTTTAAAATGTTAGCGAAAAATTTTGGATTAAAAGTAAATGGGAATTCCTTTATGAATATGGCAAATTCACTTGACTTTTCGTTAGTGAGAAAAAACCGAGATACTACTAAGAAGATCGAAGCCTTACTTTTTGGACAAGCAGGAATGTTAAATACAGCTATAGAAGAAGGTTATTATCAAGATCTACAAAAAGAGTATGATTTTTTAAAAGTAAAATATAGAATTAAACCAATTCATGAAAGTGAAGTGAAATTCTTCAGGCTACGACCGAATAATTTTCCTACAATTCGTATTTCACAATTAGCCAATTTATACAATACGCATCAGAATTTATTTTCAAAAATAATTAATATTGATACAATTGAAGCTTACTATGATTTGTTTAAAGTAACTACTTCTGTTTATTGGGAGACGCATTATTCATTTACGAGCACTTCGGTAAAACGAAAAAAACAACTCACTAAAGGATTTATCGATTTATTACTGATAAATACGATTATTCCATTAAAATTCATCTATCAAAAACACATCGGAAAATTAGATGAAGAGCTTATTCTTCAATTGATTCAACAAATAAAACCAGAAAAAAATAATATTATAGAAAAGTTTAAACTTTTAAAAATTAATACAACCAATGCTTTTGAAACACAGGCATTATTACAATTAAAAAACAACTATTGTGCTAAGCAAAAATGTTTGCAATGTGCTATTGGAAATTATTTACTGAAAAGTTAACCATTCTCAAATAGATTTAATACAGCGCTTTATACTTAGTTGGGTTTGATTCATGCATTACTTTATAGACAGCTTCAAAGATATCTTCAACACTTCTGTTGCAGAAATAATCACCATCTGGTCCATAGGCAGGTCTTTGCTCTTCAGAACACAAGGCAATAGGTTTACTATCTAAATATTGATATCCGTTTTGTGTTGATAATACTTCGTTTATGATGTATGCAGAAGCTCCTCCAGGAACATCCTCATCAATAACCATTAAACGATTGGTTTTTTGGAGACTTTTAACAATATCGTGATTCATATCAAACGGCATAATACTCTGTATATCAATTACCTCACAGCTTATGCTGAATTGTTGCAATTGTTTGGCAGCTTCTTCTACCAATCTCAATGTAGAACCATAAGAAACCAAGGTGATATCGGTTCCTTCAGTAAGGGTTTCAACAACACCAACGGGTGTTCTAAAATCACCAAAATTACTAGGTTTATTTTCTTTAAGACGATAGCCATTTAGGTTTTCAATAATCAATGCAGGATCATCACTTTCTAGCATAGTATTGAAGAAACCAGCAGCTTTGGTCATATTACGAGGTACCAAAATACAAACGCCTCTTAAAAAGCTATTAATACCACTCATTGGCGAACCAGAGTGCCAAATACCTTCTAGACGATGACCTCTTGTTCTAATAATTAGCGGTGCTTTTTGACGACCTGCACTTCGGTAATGTAGGGTTGCTAAATCATCACTTAAAGTTTGTAATCCATAAAGTAAATAGTCTAAATATTGAATTTCGGCAATTGGTCTTAGACCTCGCATAGCCATACCAATTCCTTGTCCCATAATAGTTGCTTCACGTATACCAGTATCTGCAATTCGGATATCACCATATTTTTCTTGCATACCTTCCAAACCTTGATTTACATCTCCAATATAACCTGTATCTTCTCCAAAAATTAAAGTTTCGGGATGATTTGCAAATATTTTATCAAAATTATCTCTTAATATAGTTCGTGCATCTACTTCTTGAGCATCCGAATCGTAAGTAGGCAATACTTCTTTAATATTTAGTACCGATTTTTTAGATTGGCTGTACAAATGGGAACCGTATTTTTCTTTATAAATAGCGGTGTATTTATTAATCCAATTGATTAATGTTGTTTTGGCTGTAAAATTTTCTTCAGTTAAATAACGTAATACTTTGCGGGCATAAATTAAATTTGGTTTAAAATGAAAATCTTGATCCGCTTCAAAATCAGTTATTAATTTAGTAATGAATACTTTGTTATTAGATTGTGTTGCAACATTTTTTAGGATACTAAGTAGCTCTTGTTTTGCATTAGTTATTGGGGTTTTGAAATTTACCCAAGCTTCCCGTTTTGTTTTTTGAACTTCTTTTGTGATTTCATTTTCAATTTCAATTAGTTCTTCTTCATTGGCAACAAATTTATGTTTTTTGTTATCAATTTCTATGGTGTAATTCAGGATCCAATTTCTAAAAACAACATTACAATCGTGTTCTTTTTCCCATTGCAAGCGCTCTTTTGACTTATATCTTTCGTGAGATCCACTTGTAGAATGTCCTTGAGGTTGTGTTAGTTCGATAACGTGAATTAATACAGGGATATGTTTTTCACGTGCTATTTTTTCAGCTTTTTGGTATGTTAATACCAAGTTAGAATAATCCCAACCTTTTACAGTAAATATTTCAAAGCCATTGTTTTTTTTATCTCGTTTAAACCCTTTTAAAACGGTAGAAATATTTTCTTTGGTTGTATGATGTTTTGCATGAACCGAAATCCCATATTCATCATCCCAAACACTTATTACCATAGGAACTTGCATAACACCAGCGGCATTAATAGTTTCCCAAAAATGTCCTTCACTTGTACTTGCATTTCCAATAGTTCCCCAAGCAATTTCATTACCATTATTAGAGAACTTAGTAAAACTAGCTAAGCTATCTAAATTACGATATACTTTAGAAGCTTGTGCTAAGCCTAATAATCTTGGCATTTGACCCGCGGTACAAGAAATATCTGAACTCGAGTTTTTTTGTTCCATCAGGTTTTTCCAAGTACCATCTTCATTTAAAGAATGAGTACCAAAATGGTTATTCATTTGTCTTCCAGATGATTCTGGCGAGTTCTCTGTATTGGTGTCACCATAAATACTGGCAAAAAATTGTTTTGAATTTAAGGCATCTATTGCCATCATAAAGGTTTGGTCTCTATAGTAACCCGATCTAAAATCACCATTTTTAAAAACTTTTGCCATAGCAATTTGTGGCAATTCTTTTCCATCTCCAAAAATACCAAAGGCACCACGACCCATCAAAACTTCTTTACGACCTGTTAAACTACAAACCCTACTTAAAAAAGCCATTTTATAATCTGTCAATACCTCTTTTTTAAAGTCTTCGAAAGAAATTTTTGTATTTGGGCTTTTTGTAGTCTGCGTCATTTTATTTTTTTGTTTGATAGTGCAAAAATACAAAATAATTTATTGTGGAACGCTACACTTTTTTGCTTGTTATGCTATGTGAATTTATACTGGTAATAAAGATGTTGCTCAAATATATCTAGATTATAAAGGAAATGATCCTTAAAAGCACTTTTTGTAAAATAAAAAAAGACGCGATATCGCGTCTTTTCTTATTTTAAGAAGTGTTTATTTATTCTAAAATAAATTTAATACTGTATTTAACAGGAACAATTTTATTGTTCAGTTTACCTGGTGTCATTTTTGGGAGTAAATTAAAAATTCGCTTTACTTCTGCTTTTGTTTCTGGTGAAGCAGAACCAATTATTTTAACTAGATTCGTTTTTCCTTTTTCATCAATAATGAATAAAGTACGAACAATACTCACACTTTTTGTTGAGCTAGTATTGTAATAATTAGAATTAATAAATTCAGATATTTTTGTAATCATACAATTTTTTCTAGTCATTTCATCTGTATGTTTTTTACATCTAGGATGAACAGGAGAAATATCGATATCATTTATATTTATAGACTCATTCATTTCCTTAATATTATGAGAAATGTTCTTTTTGTTGATTTCAATAATTTTTTTAACTTCAGGGTTTGGTTTTTTAACAATCACCTTTTTTATAGTTGGAGTAGGTTTTTTTACAACTACTTTTTTTATTGGTTGGGTAGTTTTTTTAATAGTTGGTTTATTGATAGGAAGAGTTGTCTTTTGAATTGGTTTTTTAATAGTTATTTTTTTAGCAGGAATAATTTTCTTTTTAGGAACTATTGGGCAACCATTTTTAGTTTTGGCATAAGTTAATGGGCATTTATCATCTCTGTTTAAAATACCATCTTTGTCACTGTCTTTTAATATTTTTTTTGGGCATCCATCAGCATTTTTAGCATAAATTTTCGGGCATTTATCTTTACTATCAGAAATTCCATCTCCATCACTATCTTTTTCTTTAGGGCACCCATTACTTGTTTTTGCAAATTTAAAAGGACATTTATCTTTTTTATCTATAACTCCATCCAAATCGGAATCTAATTCAATCTTTTTTGGGCAACCATTTTTAGTTTTGGCAAAAAATAATGGACATTTGTCTACATTATCAAATACACCATCTTTATCAGTATCTTTAACGATACAGCCATTTTTAGTTTTAGCAAAAACTAAAGGGCATTTATCTTTGTAATCTGGAACTCCATCCTTATCAACATCTATAGCAACTCCATTTCCATAAACAACAGTATTTGGTGGTGTGTTTTTTTCTAAATCAAATCGATCTATTACACCATCTTTATCAGTATCAATTAATATATCATCTATCTTTACATCATTTTCTTGCCAAATAAAATTGTCATGATTTTTATCATTTAATTTATATACAATTCCAATGTTGGTTGTAAAGAAGAAATCTAAGGCTTGTTTGTCACTAACAGCTGCATCTAAATGATCATCATCATTTAAATTTATAGTTTGTCTTAATTCAAGATCAAGTTTTGAGTTTAATTTATATTTTAGAGCAAAGCCTGAAGTGAAATACAACGATCCAGTACTACCATTTTTACTTGGACTATCTCCAAAATCTATTAATAAATTACCATTGTTTATATTATATAATTTAGAATTATATCTATGAAAGCCAACACCTAATAATGCAGAGAAATTCCATTTTCTTTCTTTAATTATATATGGATTACTAGTAATATTACTTAAATTTATTATTGTATTTAACTCAGCTCCTAGTGAAGTTCCTTCAAAACGAGTATTATTTAAGCTTACACTTGTTCCAGCAATATCATATCCAGAAGACAATTCTTGACCAGATCCCGACATTTTTGAAAATTGAATTTTAGTTTCAAATCCAAAGGACGGAGTAATCATTTTATCAAAATATAGATAAGCTCCTAGATTTAGTAAATTATCATTTGGGTTTGATAACCCTGTTTCGATAGATCTAAGATCACCATGCATGGAAAAATTACTAAACCCAATTCCAAAAGAAGATGATTCTTTTGTGTTTGATTGTGAAAATAAAGTAATTGTAAATAAGAATAAAATTGTGGGTAATAAAGTTGATTTCATTTAAAATTCTTTTTAAGGGCGTTGCAAATATAGTAATTAATTTACATAGAAGTAGTTATTTATTCAACAATGAACGGAATAAGCATACTGTATTTTACTTTTGTATTAATTCCATTTGAAACACCAGGCTTCATTTTCGGAATAGATGTTATTACTCTAAAGACTTCTTTTTTTATTGTTCTATCCCACTTACCAACTATCTTACTTGCTTTGGCTCTTCCATTTTCATCAATTATAAATAACACACGCAGTTTGTTAATTTTACCCTTTGTAGAATAAATATTTTTAGCAACACTCGAATTGAAATTTCTTAATATATATTGAGATATTTTAATCGAAAAACAATTCTTTTTATCAGTTTCATTTGCTATAGGTTCACAGCCAGGATAGATTGGAGCAAACTCAATATCATTAAGGTTAGTAGAATGATCTAAATCGTAGTTATTATGATTCACTTTTTTTCCTTTATTGCTTTCAGCCCTATTATTAGTTTGAATATTAGATAGTTTTGGAGAAGCTTTTTTCACATAATTATTACTTACTAAATCTTGAGAGTTTAATTCTTTGTAAGAAATTACATTGGAAGAATATTTATTCCTAGATTTTTGAGATGAACCATCTGATTGATTTCTTGCATAGCCAGGTAATTTGGTGTAACTCGTAACATTTGAAGTAATTGCTTTGTTTCTAGAGCTAGAATTTCTTTTGTTTTTAGAAGTCAATTTAATTTTTGATTTTTTTGTGCGTCTGTTATCAATTTTTATATTATTGGCAATTAAAAGGTTTTTATATTTTTTATTTTCCATTAAAATAATCGCAAGTTTTTCTTCAAAAGAAGAGCTTACAGAATCAATGATATGTTGACTTATATTATCAATTAATAAATTGGTTGATTTCACTAAATCTAAAGAATCTCGTTTAAATTTTTTTTCAAAAATAGAGATGAGATCATTAACTCTGGTATCATCAGACGTTTTAACTTGGCGCTTATTGTGAATAGCATAACTCATAAAAAGCAATAAAGCTACGATTAACCCAATAAGAAAAAGGGAAAACTTTTTATAGGACATTAGTTGTTAATTTTGTGCAAATATAAAAATTTTAATAAAAAGGGAACATATTAAATAGGAAGATTGCTTTTTTAATAAAATCCTCTTTTAATAAAATTGTAAATTCTACCAAAACTTAAAGTTGCAACAAATCGAATTTTTTCGTGATAATTGTTTTGGTTTAACTCAAATCCATTGCTAGATTGGATGGGAAAATAGATTTCGAAAAAACGATTTACAAAGTTAAACCGAATTCCACTATCATATTTAAAAACAGGATTAAAACCATTGTTTTTGTAAAAGCCAGCATCTCCATACAATTCAATCCATCTCCATATACCAATACTTCCGTTTGTACTAAGCATCCATTTATTTGCAGTGTTTTCTTCAAAGATTGATTTAAAACCACCTTCAGCAATAATTATTTGTTGACTTAAAAAACCAGTTTGTTCAGATCTTCCAAAATAACTAAAATCAAATAGATAATCTGTTGGTCTGTTTAAAGAATAATCAAAAAAACTACTTGTTGTATTATTATGTAAAAAAGTACCAGCAAATAATCGAATATCAAACTGTTTGTTTTTATCAGATAATTTTCTGTACTGAACTTCAAACGATAATTTGCTAAAATTTTTGGACAATTGCAAATCAGCATTATAATAAATATCTTTAATAATTTCGGGTTTTCGATAACTATACCTTGCATTAAATACTTTATAATTATCCGATTCTAAACGTGTAGTATTTTCAGCAATTTCTTTTTCAATGAGAATAAATCTTGCTAAAAATCTTTTTCCACCAACATCTCTTAAACTCTTTCTTCTAAAATCGAACGAGATAAATGGAGAAATTTTTAGATAAGATAAATTTGGTGCATAATGTGAATTACTAGCACCAAACCCTACGCGAAATTTGTTTATTTTTGAATCTTCATAATAATTGGTGTACACTAATCCGGCAGCTCCTGTAAGTTTTTTACTATTAAACCCATAAGTTGGTTTTATTTTGTAAAACCATTTCTTTTTAAGTAACGTTTTGTTGCTAAGACTTAAACCAACCAGAATTCCATCGTAGTAATTGTAATCATATTCAATATTATAAAAAAATTGGTTGTAGTAAGGATTGTCAATATCTTTTAAGTAGCGGAATTGAACGGGTCTATTAAATAAACTAGGTTTTATTTTTTTCCAATTATCATTTAGATTTAACTCGGGATAAATGGATTCGTAATTTAAAGAAACTCTATCATAATCCCCTTTAGGGATGGTGATTTCAGATACATTACTTATGTTTTTAAACCATTTTTTATACTTTATTTCCTTATTTTTAATTCCGTAAACCGAAATTGGAGCATTAAAATTACGTTTATTCTTAATGGTGATTTTTAAAGAATCCCCTACTTCTTTTATTTTTTTAATTGTAAAATCAATTTTTTTATTTGATTGTAAATAATCGCCAAAAAACCAATCTAAGTTTTCATTAGTTTTAGATTTAAGAATTTTTTGAAAAGAAATACTTGATGTTTTCTTTAAAAAACTTTCTACATAAAATTGTTGTAAACTTTCTTCTAGAATATCATTTCCTAAAAAATCATTTAGATATTGTAGTCCCAATCCAGACTTGTACTTATTAACAATTTTTCGATTAAAAGTTGATAAAGAATCCGACCTTGTTGTTAATGCTTGATCTAGATTTTTACGCATAGCAAATTGATGTACAAAACCATATTTTTCATTGTATTTTAATTTAGCTACTTGATAAGTCCTAAAGCCCCAAATATTAGAAACTTCACCAAGTGCTTTAATTTCTGGATAATATTTTTTCACATACTCCATCATTAAATAAGTCTGAATTCCATCATTGAGCCAAGTATCATTACGTCTATTTGTGATAATAGTATTGTTTATAAACTTATTAGTTAGCACTTTAAATATTTTTAAATCATATTCAAAAATATTTTTAAAAGGATTAAATATTTTTGGTAATTGGTTTAGACCATACACCGGATTTTTATCATAATTTATCTTATTTAGCATAATGCTATCGTGAGGATATTTACCCAAATAACTTGTGATAAAATCAACCTGTCTTTCCAAAACAGCATCAATATTTTTCTTTTTTAACTGATGTCTATCTATATTACTAATGATTGTAATACCTTTAGTTTTAGAATGATAAAAAGTGCTTTTTTTATTGATATTTAGTTCAACATCTATTCTATTATTTCCTTTTAAAATATATTGCTTGTAATTCTCATTGTTATTAATGACTTCTGAAGATAAGTCAGTTATTAAGAAGTAATTTTTTGGTATTTTAAATTGAATATCAAAGTGAGTTGGAATTACAAATAAATCATCCATATTGTAATTACTCATTAATTGCCATTTTCCATCATATACAGCAGGTGTTAAATACCAAAACCGAAGATTGTATTCATTTTTATTTCTGCCATAATGCGTAAATTTATCATGCGGAACCTTGACAATATATGTAGCAGATAATACTATAGAATCATTAGGATTTAAATTTTCGTGTAAGCTTACTTTAATAATATCTGGTATCTTTTCATCAATCTCAAAAGGAGTAGTTTTAAATTTATTGGATATATTAATTATTTTTGAAAACCCTCTATTTTTTTTATTAGCAAAATATAAACT